>SXGT01363534.1_pt1 | contig 20797 bp, 18 predicted proteins | sample 3176221 | NCBI WGS metagenome assembly SXGT01 (sample SAMN11356862, study PRJNA531348) | freshwater metagenome | isolation source: freshwater sample F1-120 | place: China: Fuxian Lake, Yuxi | collected 2017-12-25
GAGCATGTCGCCGACCGTGCACGAGAACGACCCGCCGATGTTGTAGTAGGCGCCGGGCGTCGGGTTCACCGTGACCAGCAGGTGGTAGGCACGCACCGCGTCGCGCACGTCGGACCACGTGCGCATCGAATCGAGGTTGCCGACCTTGAGGATGGGCTCGATGCGGCCTTCCTCGATCAAGGCGATCTGCTTGGCGAACGTCGACTCGGCGAACACGTCGCCGCGCCGCGGTCCGGTGTGGGTGAACATGCGCGTCGTCATCACGCACAGGCCGTAGGCCTCGGCGTAGAAGCGACCGACGAGGTCGGTGCCCACCTTGCTGATGGCGTACGGACTCGCCGGGTGGAACGGCGTCTCTTCGTCGATGGGCAGGTGTTCCTTGCCGACGCGACCGAACACTTCCGACGACGCGCAGACGTGGATCACCGGGCGTTGGCCCGAGCGATGGATCGCGTCGAGCAGGGCCGCGGTGCCGAGGATGTTCGTCTGCAGCGTCTCGATCGGCGCCGAAAAGCTGGTCTGCGGGTAGCTCTGCGCCGCCAGATGGAACACGTAGTCGGGGCGCACCTGCTCGATGGCGCGGCCGAGCGACGGATGGTCGTTGAGGTCGCCGTAGACGACAAACACGCGGTCCTTCGCGTTGACGCGCGGCAGCAGGTGGTCGACGTTGGCGAGGTCGTCGTTCCAGCGCAGCAAACCGTGGATGTCCCAATCGGTGTGCGCCAGCAGGTGGTCGGCGAGGTGGCTGCCCACCATGCCGGTGAAGCCCGTGATCAGCACGCGCGGGCGCCGATCGGGGTTGCTGACGAGCAGCTCAGGATGCCGTGACATACGCCCCTCGTTGGTCGCGCGCGCTCAGGATCGGTTCGTCGATCGGCCACTGGAAGCCCCAGTCGGGGTCGTTCCAGCGGATCGTGAACTGGCGACCGTCCTGGAAGTGCGTGCTCTGCTTGTACCAGTAGACCAGTGGCCCCTGCAGCACGCAGATCGAGTTGCCGATGCCGGGCGGCAGCAGCAGTTGGTTGCGGTTGTCGCCGGACAGCGCGAACGCTTGCCAGCGGCGATACGTCGGCGATTCGGGACGGTTGTCGGCGAGGATCGCGTGGCCGCTGCCCGCCAGCACACTGACCAGCTTCCAGGTCGAGAAGTCCCCGTGCAGGCCACGCAGCACGCGTTCGTGCGACACCGAAATGTCGTCCTGCACGAAGGTGATGCCGGCGCACACCTCGCGGTAGTGCTCGCTGTCGAAGATTTCGCAGTAGCTGCCGCGGTGGTCGGTGAACGCATTGGGAACGATGCGCTTCACGCCGTGCAGGTCGGTGTCGTGGATCTCCATCACGTCGGTCGTATCGGGCGTTCGCCACCCCACCCTGAACCAGCCCGGAGCCGGATTTCCACGCCGTCCTGCCCCCGGTTCCCCCACTACGTAGCAGACACATCTTTACAGGAGCACCCATGTGGTCGATATTCCGTGCTAATAACCGTACGGAATTCCGCATGTCCGACATCACCGTTCAGGATCTCAAGCAGACCCTCGCTCGCGTGCTGGCCCGCGTGGGGCTGGGCGAGTGGTTCACCGTGCTGCGGCACGGCAAGCCCGTGGCGCGCCTGCTGCCGCCCGAGGAGCCCGGGGTCCACATCGGCGACCGGTTCGGTAGTGAGCACCGGATCCAGTCGGCCGGCAAGCGGCTCTCGCGTGGGGCGTTCCTCGCGGTTCTGGCCGAGGACCGGCGCGAGACCCGCGAATGAAGCGCCTCTACGTCGACACCTCGGCCTACCTCTGCGTCGTGCTCGGCGAGGATGGGGCCGCCACGATCGCCGCCGCTCTCGAGGGAGCCCAACTGCACTCGAGTGTATTGCTGGTGCTCGAAGCGCGGCGAAACCTGGTGCGACTGGCCCGCGGCGGCCAGGTGCCAACGGCGCGACTCAACGCACTGATGGTGCAGGTTGCCGATGACATGCGGCTGTTCACGCTGCGGGACGTCAGCCTCGAGATCTGCGCGGACCCGACCCTGCCAGCGGTGACGACGCCCAGAAGTCTCGACCTTGCCCATCTGCGCACGGCACTGTGGTTCCACCGCCGGCAGCGTCTCGACGGCTACCTCACGCTCGACGAGCACCAGCAAGAAGCCGCGCGGGAACTTGGCTTGCCGGTGGCCTGATCGTCAGCCACTGCTGGCACGCCACCGGGCCACCAGGTCAGCGGCGGCGGCGGGCCACTGCGGAAACTGGAAGGCGAAGTCGTTCGCCAACAGCGTGCCGGGCAGCACGCGACGGCTCTTGCGCACGAGCTCCGTTTCCGTGCGCAGCAGGAACGCGCCGACTTCGAGCATCCAACGGGTTGCCGGCAAGCCGATGCACCGGAGACTATGCACGGCTCCCTCTGCCCGCGCTGTCGCTGGCGCCGAATCCGACATCGACATGAATCTCGCCATCCATGGACTCGGCCGCATGGGCCGCTTGTTCCTCCGGGCTGCCGTGCGACGCGGCCTGCCCGTCACCGCGATCAACGAACCGAAAGGAACGCCCGAAACGCTGGCGCTCGGCGTCGAGTTCGATTCCGTGCAGGGCCGCTTCGAACGACCGCTGCGCAGCGAACCCGGCGCCCTGCATCTCGGCGAGCACCGGATCGCGCTGTCGCAGACCAGCGACCCGACCGCGCTGCCCTGGCGCACGCACGGCATCGACCTCGTCGTGGACTGCAGTGGCAAAGCCAAGAGCGCGGCGGCGCTGGCGGCCCATTTCGAGCACGGTGTGCGCGTCGTCGTGGTGTCGAATCCGGTTCCCGACGTGCCGAACCTGGTCGTCGGCGTCAACGACGGCAGCGTCGACTTCGCCCGCGAAGCGATCGTCACCGCCGCTTCGTGCACGACGAACTGCCTCGCTCCGATCGTGCGCGTGCTGCACGACGCGATCGGCATCGAACGGGGCCTCGTGACCACGATCCACGATCCGACCAACACCCAGGGCGTCGTCGATCGCGCCGATGCGGATCCACGCCGAGCCCGTTCGGCGCTGGTCAACCTGATCCCCACGACCACGAACTCGGCGACGGCGGTGACGCTGATCGTTCCCGAGTTGCGCGGCAAGCTGCACTCGATCGCAGTGCGCGCCCCGGTGCTGAATGCGTCGCTGACCGATTGTGCATTCCACATGGCTCGCGCCACGACCGTCGCCGAAGTGAACGGCGCGTTGCGCGCGGCGGCCAGCCGCGGGCCGTTGCAGGGCATCCTCGGTTTCGAAACGCGCCCGCTGGTCAGCAGTGACTTTGCGCGCGATCCGCGCAGCGGCATCGTCGACGCTGGTTGCACCAGCGTGGTCGACGAGCGCATGGTCAAGGTGATGGCCTGGTACGACAACGAGTGGGGCTACGTGAACCGCATGGTCGACCTCGTGCAGAAGATCCTGCGGGCGCGAGCCACGGCATGACCGTGGCCACGGCCAGACCCGGGTTGCTGCTCGTCACCGCGTGCTACCAGGGCTTCACGCTGAGCGATGGCGCCCTGCGCATGCTGGTGCTGCTGCATCTGCACGCCGCCGGCATGTCGCCGTGGGCGCTGGTCCTGGTGCTGCTGCCGTACGAAATCGCCGGCGTGTTCACCAACCTGCTCAGCGGCTGGCTCGGAGCGCGGTTTGGCTTGAAGTCCACCATGTTGGCGGGGCTCGCGCTGCAGGTCGTCGCGTGCGCGTTGCTGACGCTCGACGTGGTTTGGCTGACGGTCCCGTTCGTGATGGGAACGCAGCTGCTGTCGGGCATCGCCAAGGACCTCGCCAAGACCGCCGCCAAGAGCTACGTCGCCACCCTGGCCCCGGCCAGCCAAACCGGCCACGGCATGTTCCGTCTCGTCGCGTGGCTGACCGGCAGCAAGAACGCGATGAAGGGCTGCGGCTTCTTTGCCGGTGGCGCGTTGTTGGCGGCGGCCGGGTTTCGCGGCACGAACCTGGGGCTCGCGGTGCTGCTCTCCGTGTTGTTGCTGCTCGCCGCGTGGTTGCTGCCGGGCAGCCCGCACAAGGCGAAGGCCACCCTGCGCGCCGTCGTCGCGCAGACCCCGCCGGTGCGCTGGTTGGCGTTGGCGCGCCTGTTCCTGTTCGCCTCGCGCGATGCCTGGTTCGTCGTCGCGCTGCCCTTGTTCCTCGCCACCACGCTCGGCTGGTCGTCGCCCTGGGTCGGTGGCTTCCTGTCGGTCTGGGTGATCGGCTACGGTGCCGTGCAGGCAATGACGCCGCGCTTCGTGCGCCCGGCCGCCACGGCCGCCGGCGCCACCACCACCCTGGTCGCCACCGCCGCCCTGCTGCTCCCCCTGGGCGCCAGCGCGGTCGCGTTGCACGCGGGGCTCGCCCCCGCCGCCACCGTCGTGGTCGGCTTGTGCGCGTACGGTGTCGTGTTCGCGATCACCAGCAGCCTGCACAGTTGGCTCGTGCTGGCGATCGCCGGCGGCAACGACGTCGTCGAACGCGTCGGCTTCTACTACGCCGCGAACAGCGTGGGCAGGCTGGGCGGCACCGTGCTGTCGGGAGCGATGTTCGCGACGTTCGGCGAAGGGGTCGCAGGTCTCGTCGCCTGCCTCTGGGCATCCTTGGGACTCGTGGTCCTCGCCAGCGTCTCCACCATTCCGGTGCGCGCCAGGAACTGACGCCGGCACGTTGTTCAGGGCCGCACCGGCGATCCTGCGGCGCTGCCGCTGACAACTGCTGTCAGGGCACGCTGGCGAGAGCTTGCCGGGGGCGTTGCCACGGCACGCCGTTCGGACCTTCGAACACGTCCCAGGGCCGCTGCTCCGTGCTGGCGGTTGCGTGCACCTGGCCGCGCGCATCGACCGTGACGCCGGCGGCGAGGCGCGACTGCCGCACGACCTCGTGTTCCAGTTCCACGAACCGGAAGGCGCGCAACGACGGCGGCGTGGCCTGCCTCGCCAAGGCCAGGTTGTGTTCGCGCGACGCGGACGGCGCCGCCAGCGCGAACGCCCGCGCCGCGGCATCGGGAGCCCCGGCGGCGGCGAGGATGCACGCGCTGTTGGTCGCGAACGCCTGCTGCACGCGGTGGGCTTCGTCGCCGCGCAGGGGCAGCCCCATCGCCGCGCGGTAGCAATCGAGCGCCGACTGCGCGTCCGTGTAGGGACCGAGCGCACAGAGGTTGCCGAGTTCGAACCAGGCCGCAGCCTCGGCAAAGGGACCGTTGGCGATAGCGCCGGGCACGATCTCGTCGAGCGCCCAGGCACGGCGATGCTCGCGCATCACGGCACAGGCTTCGGCGACCACCGACGCCTGCCGGGCGCTGCCCGCATTGCTGTCGGGGCGTTGCAGGAACAGCCCCAGCACTTCGGCCAGTCGCACGGCTCCGCCGGCCCGGGCGAGGCGCAGGAACATGTCCTGGTCGTTGGCGATCCGCCACTCCGTCGACCACGCGCCCGCCGATTCGTGCAGATCCCGTCGCCACACCGGTTGCGCCCCGAACAGGCAACACGACAGGGCTCGCGCCGGCGTGTAGTCGGGCCACAGGAACCGCTTCGTCGCGGTCGTGTTCGCCCAGGTCTCGTTGTCGATCGTGTTGATCGCGGTGTCGGCGTAGACCAGTCCGACCGGCCGCTGCTCCAGCACGGCCACCGTGCGCGCCAGGAACTCCGGATGGTGGCGATCGTCGGTGTTGGCCGTGGTGAGGAACGGCGCCCGCGCCATCGCCGTCGCCCGGTTGAACGCCGCCGAGGTGCATTCGCGCGTCTCGGTGCGCAGGTAGCGGATGTTGGCGTGCCGTTGTTGGTAGGCGCGCACGATCTCGCCTTCCCGCTGCGGCGAACAGGCATCGATCACGACGATCTCCAGCCGGTCCGCCAACGTCTGCGCCAACAAGTCGTCGAGGCAGCCGCGCAGGTAGCGTTCGCTGGCGTAGGTCGAGACCATCGCCGTCACCAGGGGTTCCGTCATGACGCCGTGACGAGCGGTCGGGCCGCGTGATCGCGTGCCAACGGTTCGCCCAGCATGCGGTGCACTTCAGCGCGCGCCGCCGGTCCATAGGTCCGCTCCACCATCGACTGGTACTCGGGCCGCGCGAAGTACTCGTGGAAGGCCGCATCGCGGAACGCGAGCACCTCGGCGCCGCGCAGGTGGTTCGTCGGCAGCGGCAGGCAGTCCTTGCTGTGCTGGCTGTAGCCCGACCACTTCGCCGGCAGCGGCCAGCCGCGCTGCACGGCATCGCGATAGAGCTGCGAACCGGGGTAGGCCATCGCCGAGAAGAAGTTCGCGAACTCGGTGTTGAGCTCCTTGGCGAAGTCGAGCGTCAGTCGCATCGAGGCGTGGTCGTCCTCGGGCAGCCCGAAGATGTAGTTGCCCATGACGCCGATGCCGGCTTGCCGCACGCGCGCGACGGCCTGCTGGATCGCCGCGGGGCGATAGCCCTTGTCGACGGCGGCGCGCACGTGCTCGCTGGCGGACTCGATGCCGAGCGCCAACCACCGCACGCCGGCGGCCCGCATGCGGTCGAGCAGTTCCTGGTCACGGCAGGTGTCGACGCGTGCGTAGGCCCAGAGGTTGAGGTCGGCACCGAGCGCCTGCAGCCCATCGCAGATCGGGCCCACGTGCTTCTTGTCGAGCAGGAACAGTTCGTCGGCGATCTTGATGTTCTGGATGCCGTGCTGGTCGACCAGGTTGGTGATCTGCGCGACCACGTGGTGCGGATCGAACTTGCGGTAGCTGTTGAGCGACGGATCGAAACCCGCCGCCGCTTCGCCGGACTTGAACGGCGCCTGAATGCAGCAGAACGTGCATTGGAATGGGCAGCCGAGCGTCGTGTAGAGCGCCGCGTAGGGCTCGCGCGACGAACGGCCGAAGCAGTGCCAGTTGTGCGCGCGGTAGGCCTTCATGTCGAGCAGGTCCCACGCCATGCCCGGCATCTCGCCGGCCAGATCGCGCACCAACGGGGCCGCCGCGTTCTGCACCGGCACGGCGCCGTCGCGCCACAACAGCCCGCGCACCTTGCCGAGCTCCGGCCGCGCGTAGTCGGCGGTCAACGCCGCCAGCAGTTCGGCGATCGTGTACGGGCCTTCCCCCGTGCACACGCAGTCGACCGACTCTTCCTGCAGCGTGCGCAGCGGCAGCGCTGCCACGTGGCCGCCGAGCAGCAGTCGCTTGCCCTCCGGATCGGCGGCGGCGATGGCGCGGCAGACGTCGCCGGCACCGGGCATCACAAACGTCGACGCGTTCGGGTTGTGGCCGTAGACGACGACCACGCTCAACTTCGGCCGCAGCGCCGCCACGGCAGCGCCGACTTGTTCCGGCGTGAGATCGAGGGCGTTGGCATCCAGGATCTGCACGCTGTGGCCGCGCAGCCGCGCATGCGTCGCCAGCAAGCCCGCCCAGATCGGCGGCTCCTTGGCCACCAGGTTCTGGCCGAGGTTCTGGTAGATGCGTTGGTGGCCACCGGGGTTCACCAGCAGCAGATCGAGGCTGCGGGCGGCCGTGGTCACGACCGCACCACTTCGCCGAGCAGCATCGACGTCATCGCCTGGGCCAGCCGCTCCGGGGTCGGGTAGTAGGTGCGCTCGAGCACGCCGCTCGAGGGCATGCCGCGATCCGGGAAGCCGAGGCGCACCGGCGGCTGCCGCAGGGCGTCGAAGGAACGTTCGGTCACTGCCGCCACCACTTCGGCGCCAAAGCCACCGAACGGGAAGTCGTAGTCCACCACCATCAAGCGACCGGTGCGCTGCACCGACGCGATGATGTTGTCGAGGTCGAGCGGCTTGATCGTGCGCGGGTCGATCAGGTCGACATCGAGGCCGTGCTGTTCGATCGCAGTCAACGCGTGCATCGCCGCCAGGCTGTTCGCAACCACGGTGAGCCGCTCGCCACGGTGCAGCACGTTCGCCTTGCCCAGCGGCAGGGTGTAGAGCTCGCTCGGCACCTCGCCGGTGTTCTTGTAGAGCCACCGATGTTCGAGGAACACGACCGGCGAGTCGTCGGCGATGCTCGCCAGCAACAGGCCCGTGGCGTCGTACGGCGTCGACGGCGTCACCACCTTGAGTCCGGGACTGTGCGCGAACCAGCCGTGCAGCGTCTGGCTGTGCTGCGCCCCGCAGCCCCAACCGCGGCCGACGATGGCGCGGATCACCAGCGGCACCTTGCCCTGCCGGCCGAACATGTCCTGCCACTTGGCGACGTAGTTCACGATCTGGTCCATCGCCGTCAGCATGAAGTCGACGCGCAGGTGGACGTGGATCGGGCGCAGGCCCGACAGCGCCGCACCGAGGGCGACGCCGGTCATCGCGTTCTCGGAGATCGGCGTGCCCAGCACCCGGTCCTTGTGCGTGAGGTCACGCATCGAACCGAACACACCGAACTTGTCGTCGGCGTCGAGCCCGATCGCGAACACGCGCGGATCGTGGCTCATGGCCTGCTCGATGCCCTCGCGCAAGGCGTCGCAATAGGTGATCTGGCGGCCGCCGGTCGGCGCCTCATACGTACGATCGAATCGGCTCCACGGCATGGCTCAGGCCTCCAGCAACTCGGGAGTGGGGAACGGAGATGCGCTGGCGAACGCGATCGCATCGTCGATCGCGGCTTCGATCTCGCACGCCGTCTGCGCCAGTTCGGCGCCGGACGCGAGGCCGCTGCCGCGCAGGAACGCTTCCAGCTTGTGGATCGGGCAGTCGCGCTCGCGATCCACGGTCACGATGTCGCACTTCTCGTGCCCCTGGTGCTTCATCCAGCGTTTGGTCTGGCAGTGCAGGAAGCGCGGCCCACCACCCTGGCGAATCGATGCGATCGCTTCGCCGGCAGCGGCAAACGTCGCCAGCGCATCGGTGCCGTCGACCGCGACGGTCGGCATGAACACCTTCGCCAGGGTCTCGATGTCATGCGCGCTGTGCACGCTCTTCGGCATCACGTTGCTGTAGCCGTTGTCTTCGCACACGAACAACACGGGCAGACCGCGCAGGGCAGCGAAGTTCATCGACTCGTAGCACACGCCGGCATTGGTGGCCGCATCGCCGAACCACGCGACGCCGAGGAAATCCTGCTTCTGCAGTTGGGCCGCGAGCCCAGCACCCACCGCCAAGGCGATGCTGCCGCCGACGATCGCCGAACTGCCGGGCAGGCCGTGTTCCGGATCGTAGAGATGCATCGAGCCGCCGAAGCCGCGCGAGCAACCGGTCGTGCGGCCGTACAGCTCCGCGAACAGGGGCCGCAGGCCGAGGCCCTTCGCCATCGCCGGTCCGTGCGTGCGGTGGCCGAGGAACAGCTGGTCGCGATCCTGCAGGTGGTGGCAGATGCCGGCGGCGACGGCTTCCTGGCCGATGCACAGGTGCACCGGCGTCTCCATGACGTTGGTCGGATACAGCGCGGCGATACGTTCGCTGGCCTGGCGGATGGTGCGCATCGTGCGCAACAGGCGCAGGCCGCGTTCGCGGGTGATCGTGTGTGGACGGGTCATGACGCACTCGGGATGACGGCCGGCTCGGGCGCCGGCAGGGGATACGGAATGGTCCAGCTCGACGGGTCGTTCTCGCGGAAGCCTGCGATCGGCCGGCCGGAGCGGGCCGCCTCGGCGGCGGTGAAGTCCTCTTCGCGGCCGTAGAACAGGATCTGGCTGCCGCTCGATTCGAAGCGGAAGGGCACGTGCACCAATTCGGGCAGCGCCGCGAGCACGGCGGCCTGACGGGCCGGGGGCACGAACAGCAGCAGGAACCCGCCGCCGCCAGCACCGGTGATCTTGCCGCCGATGGCGCCCGCCGCGCGGGCCCGCGCGTACATCGCGTCGACTTCGTCGTTGCTGATGCCGCTGCCGATGCTGCGTTTCTGCGCCCACGCTTCGTCGAGCAGTTCCCCGAAACCGGCGATCGGACGCTCGCTGGCGAGCAGGTCGATGCTCTCGTCGACGAGATCGTGCAGGATGCGCAGTTGCCGGCGCTTGGCCGAGAGGTCGGTGACGTAGGCGCTGGCGACCTTCGACGCGGTGCGCACGATGCCCGTATAGAAGAGCATCAGGTGCCCATCGAGTTCTTCCAGGCGACCGGGGCGCAGCACGATCGGACTCACTTGGATGTGGCCGTTCTTGGCAAAGGTGATCTTGTTGAAGCCGCCGTGCGCCGCCGAGGCCTGGTCCTGTGATCCCACCGTTTCGCGCAGCAGATCCTGTTCGACGTGGATCGCTTCCTGCATCAGTTCCTGCTTGCCGATCATGCGGCCCTGCAGCGCGTGCAAGGCGTGCAGCAGGCCGACGGTGAACGCCGAACTGGAGCCCATGCCGCTGCGCGCCGGCAGGTCGCCGACGTGGTGCACTTCGACGCCGCGCGTCAGCCGCAGGTGGCCGAGCAGGCAGCGCACGACCGGATGCTCGATCTGGTCGATCGCGTGGCAGTTCTCGACCTTCGACCAGACGACGCGATAGCGGTAGTCGAAGAACGGCGGCAGGAAGCGGCACGACAGGTAGCAGTACTTGTCGATCGTCGTCGCCAGCACGGCACCGCCGTGGTCGCGGTACCAGCCTGGGTAGTCGGTGCCACCGCCGAAGAACGAGATGCGGAACGGAGTCCGGCTGATGATCACGTCCCAATCTCCTCGCTAGCCAGCTGCCGCAGATCGTCGACGATGAGGTCGGGAACGCACCGGCCGTCGCGCTCGGTGCCGACGCCATAGCCCGTTCGCACCAACGCCGTGCGCACGCCGAGGCGCGCCCCCAGTTCGATGTCGCAGTCCTTGTCGCCGACGACGAGGCACTGCTCCGGCCGGTAGCCGAACTGCTGCAGCGCCTGCAGCAGGAGGCCCGGTTCGGGTTTGCGGCACGCGCAGTTGTCCGCCGGCGTGTGCGGGCAATGCAGGATGCCGCGCACAGTGACGCCGTGCATGGCGAGCTGCGCGACGAGTTCGGCGTGGATCGCCGACAGCGTGGCTTCGTCGAAGTAGCCGCGGCCGATGCCGCTCTGGTTGGTGACGACCGCGACTTCGTAGCCTTGCGCCGCGAACGCGCGCAGGCCGTCGACGACGCCGGGCAGCAGTTCGACGCCGGCGGGATCATCGAGGTAGTTCTTCTCGGCAATCAGGGTGCCGTCGCGATCGACCACCAGCAGACCCTGGCGCGGTCGGGCGCGACGCTGCGTGCACTCGGCGAAGAACTCCGACGCGCGCGCGTACTCCGCCGGCACGCCGATGTCGAGGAACGGCGCATCGCACGGCATCGCGGCGAGGCGCCCGGCCTGCGCCAGCGGCGCGAGCAAGTCGCGTTCGAGGCTCGATGCGTTGGCGGCCAGCGTCAGCACATCGGCGCGGTGCAGCCAGTAGATGCCCGCGTTGATGAAGCCAGGACCGCTGCCGCACTTCTCGCCCATGGCCCGAACAGTGGCCATTCCCGCGTCGGTGTCGGCCAAGGTGAGCGAGCCATAGCGCGCGACGTCGTGCACCTGCACCGCGACCAGGCTCGCGGTGGCGAGCGGCGACGCGTGGCGCACGAACGCGGCGAGGTCCACATCGACATAGGAGTCACCGTTGCACACCAACGCTGCCGTGTCGTCGCAGTGGCAATAGGCCTGTCGCAGCGCCCCACCCGTGCCGAGCGGCTCCGTTTCGCGCGAGTAGCGCAACGGCATGCCGGCGTGGTCGTGGCCGAGTTCGCGTTCGACCTCCTCGGCGAGATGGCCAGTGCAGAGGATCGCTTCCACGCAGCCCGCGGCGGCGAGCTGGTCGAGCAGGCGCAGCACGAACGGTTCGCCATCGACGAGAGCGAGGGGCTTGCTGCGGTCGGCGACGACCGCACGCAGTCGGGTGCCGAGGCCGCCGGCGAGCACGAAGGCGCGGAACGGTTGCTCTCCACGAAGGGGAGTCCCCCCGGAACCTGGGCCGCGCTGGCGCATTCCACCTCTCCTTTGCCGTGTGCGCGGAACCGATGCGATTCCGCTGCCATCGGACTATCGGAGGGCGATCAGCCGCAACTGAACTTCAGAAAGGCCAAACCTACGAGTCGGAGGTTCAGCCACCGCCAATGGTTGCCTCTGCGGCATCGGACACAACTGCGCCCAGGCCGTTGCCAGAGTTCGCGTCAAACACCAAGACCTGGTTGTAGAAGCGGGCACCAACCAAGATCGGCAAGTGCGGGATTGGCAGTGTCCACTGGACTCGATTGCCCTGACCAAGTAGCACCGCCGTGCCATCAAGTGACACGTGCAACGCACAGCCAGGTGCGCCCACCGAAGCCAAGGAAACAGGTGTGACTGACTGCCAGCCGAAAGCGAGAACCGAGATGTTGTCAGGCACGTCGAACACAGTCACTTTGAGGACTTGTCCAATGTGAGGAAGATCGTGCGGCACCAGCCGCGATATCGGCCGGGAACCTGCGCAACCTTGCGCAATACCAATGTACTTGGCGTATGGCCCTATTCGCGCCGCACTACCTTCGTTCCCAGCCATTATCTCAACGAAAGATGTCCCAGGCTCTAACGGCGGGGGCGGAAAATTATATCCAACCATGCCACAAACCTCAATTTCCCCATCCGACCGCAGCAAGAGCAAATGACCGTAGCCTCCATCCAAATCAACGTAGTAGACGCCGAACGGAAGAGTCGGCACCGATCGCCAGCCAACACTGCCTGTGCTTAGGCTCCCCCAGTGCGTGACAGTGCCGTCCGACCGCAATGCAGCAGAGTTAACATGGCAACACGCCGCCTTCACATACTGCACGCCCGGAGGCAACGAAGGTATTAGATGATCATTCCACGCAGTTGTCCCAGCGTATGACAGATTGCCATCCGTACGCACAAGTAGCGTCTTGCCGTAGCGGACATCAACGTCCGAATACGCAACTCCAAGTGGCAATGCAGGAACGATATCACAGCCATGCGCTGCTGGCCCCCAGGCTACGGCGGCGCCGTCAGACCTCAACGCAACGGAATGTCCATCACTAACGGCGACGTCTCGAAATGTAATGCTTGCCGGCAACGCCGGAACGCTGCATTGCCCCGCAGAGTTGCTACCCCACGCAAAAATCATTCCGTCGTCTCGCAGGGCCACCGTGTGTGTCAGTCCGGCCCCCAGCTTCGTGAAATGCGATCCAACCAACGTGGACGGAACCGACATTTGGCCGTATATGTTGACGCCAAGCGATTGAATGCTACCATCGCTGAGAAGCAAAACTGAGTGCAGTGGAGCCGTTGCAACCCCTCGATACGACGTCCCCAATGGATACTGCTGAATATTTGGAATTGCGGCCTGGTGCACCTCGTTGCTCCCCCATGCAATGACTTTTCCAGAAACCGTCAACGCAACACTGTGCGCGTAACCGCTAGACAATGACAATAATTGCTCGGACAGGATTGGGGTATTGAGCTGCCCTTGAAAGTTCGCCCCCCAAGCTACAAGCGCCCCGTCGGATCGATAAGCAACACTATGGAATTGGCCAGCAGAAGCGAGCAAGTAGGTCGTGCCTGGAGGCCGAGCAGGAACGCTACACTGACCGAAATTGTTGCCCCCCCAAGCTACAATTTCACCGTCGGAACGAACAGCAAGACTGTGAACCCCTCCGGCTGACACATGAACATATTGCGTTCCAACTGGGGCGGACGGTACCTGGGTCTGGCCAGAAGCGTTGTAGCCCCAGGCAGCAATCGTGCCATCAGACAACAGGGCGAGCGTGTGTCCGGCACCGCACGCAATTTGGACAGGCGCGAATGACACTGCTGGAGGAATACACTGGCCGACAGAGTTGTCTCCCCAGGCAACAATCGCCCCATCGGAACGTATCGCTACAAAGTGCGCACCTCCAGCTTCGATATCGCTATATGCTGTGCCCAATGGGAGCGCCGGAGCCGCGACAGGCACAAAGTACGGCGACTGCCCCCAAACGATGACATCGCCGTTGCTCAGCAGCATGGCGGCAACATCAGCTGTGACGGCAAGCTTTACAACCGAGACGCCCGAAGAGACCGGGGGGATGTTGCGAATATACTTGGCTTCGCCGTTTATGTAGATCCGCCCGTACATGTCCACAATAGCGGTAGACAAGTAATTCGCCGTAACTTGCCGCGATGGCCGCGCCATGGAGTCCGTATGACTACAACTGGGCCCCCAGTGCACAATTGCACTCTGCGACTGACACCGTCGATCCAGCGACGCAACGGCAACGAGAACCGCAAGGAACGATCGGACAAACATAACGAATTACGATTCGGAGGCCCCTAGTATTGAAGAAATAGTGCGGGAGACGTGGCGGCAAAGGAGTTGCACGCTCCACCCGCTCCTATCGGCCGGAAGAACAGCACAGCTAGCTGGACCGTAAACAACCCTCCAACGGCGCCGGGATACATTGGGAATCGATATGCACGAATGTTATCGTTGAACGATACGGCGGACAAGAGCATCAACGGGCCACCGGTGCCCCAGAACTCTGACTGATCTTGAGGAACCAAGTTGAGAAATCCCGGCCCGAGTATCCCCGTAGAAGGAGACTGAGCCGGCAAGAACAGCTGCAAGACTCCGAACGCCCTCGCACCAACTGCAGCTAGGATTACGAGGGCGAAGGGCAATGTCGTCTCCCAGGGTCGGAACCAGCGCTAGAGGTGTGGATTTTATCCTCTTTGGGGTCCTTTGCAATCCCCCCATGGCATGGTCGCGTAGCCTGCCAAGCAACGACGAGAGTCGCCGCCTCGAAGCGAAGCTTAATTGCGCGCGAGCAACCGCCGCAGCAGGTCGAGTGGCAGGTTGCCACCGCAGACGATCACCGCCGCCCGTTGGCCACGCCGCTTGCGATCGGCCAGCAACGCAGCGACCGCGACCGCGGCCGCGCCTTCCACCAGCAGATGCTGCTGCGTCAGCATCGCCAGCAGCGCCGCCTCGATCGCCGCCTCGTCGACGTCGACGTAGCGATCGACCAGTTCGCGTACCCACGGGAAGGTGATGGCGCCCGGTTCGACACCGCCCGCCGTGCTGTCCGACCAGGTAGTGCCGCACGGCACGTCGATGATCGCACCAGCCCGCACGCATTCCGCCATCGCCGGCGACGCCACCGGCGAACACGCCACCACATCGAGCCCTGGCCGGTGCATCTTCGCGTAGGCCGCGAGCCCCGACACCAACCCACCGCCGCCGAGGGCGACATACACCGTGTCCACTTCCGGCCAGTCGGCCAGCAGCTCCACGCCGACCGTGCCCTGCCCGGCGACCACGTCGAGGTCGTTGTACGGCGACACGTAGGCCTGGCCGCGGCTGGCAGCGAACTCGCGGGCGAACTGCTCGGTGACCACGCAGTCATCACCGTGAACCCGGACTTCAGCTCCTTGCGCCGCGATCGCTGCGCGTTTCGCGGGGGGCGTCGTCTCCGGCACGAACACCGTCACCGCAACCCCGAGCTGTTGGCCCGCCGCGGCGAGACCAAGGCCATGGTTGCCAGACGAAGCGGCGACAACGCCGTGCTTGCGGACCGCCGCCGGCAGGCAGAGCAGCGAGTGCGTGGCACCGCGCACCTTGAAGCTGCCGGTCCGCTGCACGTTCTCGAGCTTGAGGCGCACTTCACACCCGGCCGCCGCCGACAGCCACGTACTCGGCACCGTAGGGGTCACGGTGACATGACCACGCAGCTTCACGGCAGCCGCGGCAACCGCCGCCGCGAGCGCCGCCGTGCTGGCAGCCGCCATCAGCGGGAACGCGCCGCGGTGTCGGCGGGCTGCAGGGCGGCGGCGACGAAGCGGAGCAACTGCTCGCCGGTGAACGGCTTTTCGAGCAACGGCACGCCTTCCAGGCCCGCCGAACCGCCACCAAACACGGAGCCCGAGATGAAGCGCACCGTCAGGCTGGGACGACTGCGGCGCGAGACCAGCAGCAGCTGCGGGCCGGACAGACCGGGCATCACCACGTCGGAGAGCAGCAGATCGATCTTGGTCGTCGAGTCCAGCAGGATGGCGGCGGCGGCCTGCGAATCTTCGGGGGCCACCACTCGATATCCGACCCGTTCCAACGTCGCTCGCAGCGTTCGCCGCGTGGCGGAATCGTCTTCGACGACGAGGATCGTGGCCGCCGTGGCCACAGGTTCCGCGCTCCCGGTTGGCGCCACGGACTGGCGATGCTCCGGCCAGCACACCTGCACCGTGGTGCCGACGCCCGCGTTGCTGTCGATCAACAACCTGCCGCCCGAACCCTCCAGCATGCCGCGCACGGCCGCCATGCCGATGCCCGTGCCCTTGTCGCCCTTGGTGCTGAAGAACAGATCGCCGACGCGCGCGCGCACTTCGTCGCTCATCCCGACGCCGGTGTCGCGCACGATCAGGCCCACGCGCACGTCGCTGGCAGTACCGGCGCGGAACGTGCGGATGGTCGCCGTGCCGTGCCCTTGGATGGCGTCGCGGGCGTTGGCCACCAGGTTGATCAGCACCTGTTCGACCTGACCTGGCTGCAGCAGCACCGGCAAGGTCCCCGACACGAGGTCGGCATGCAGGTCGATGCTGCGCCCGAGCAGACTGCGCAGCAAGGGCAGCAACTCGCCGACCTCGAGGTTGAGATCGAGCCGTCGCGACACCGTTTCCGATTGCCGCGCCATGCCGAGCAGGCGCTTGGTCAGTTTGCCGGCCTGTTCGGAGGCGTTGCTCGCATCGAGCAGGGCGGTGTGCAACTGGCTGTCGAGATCGCGGCGCTGCAGCGCGTATTCCAGGTTGCCGCTGACGACGGTCAACACATTGTGGAAGTCGTGGGCGATGCTGCCCGCGATCTGGCCGAGGCTCTCCACCCGCTGGGCGCGGGCCAGTTCGAGATTGCGTTTGCCGAGTTCTTCGCTGACGAACCGGGCCTCGTTGGCGAGATCTTCCTGCGTCCACAGGGCGAGACCGAGGCCGAGCATGCACACGAACAGCACTTCGGCGGCACCGAGGTACGCCATCACCTGCACCAGATCCCCGACCGAGAAGGCGTAGGCGTAGAACCCGAACACCGTGGCACCAGACCACAGGGCGATTCCGGTGAGGCGCGGCCCGAGCCGCAGCAGCCGCTGGCCGTGCCGCAGCAACATCGACCCGCACACTGCGAACACCACGGCGGTCACCGCGCACCGCAGGCCCACGCGCAGGGTCGGACGCCATTCGGGCAGGCCCTGCGTGAGCAAGGAGATGGAACTGGCGTAAGCGAGCAGCACGACGACGAGCAACACGAACCCGCGGGTACCGATGTCGACGACCCAGCGTTGCGACAACCGCAACAACGCCAGCATCACCAACACGACATGCAGGTAGTAGCCCACCTGCGAACCGATCGAAAACGCGAGCCCGAGGGCCACGGGTGTGCCCGGTCCTTGCAACGGCCCCAGCTGCAACCAGGTCACCAGTCGCGCGCCCAGGTAGCAGCACCAACCCGCCACCCACAGTTTCAAGAAGGGCAACCGGTGCCGCTGGTAGACCTGCCAGGACACCCACAACAAAACGGCGCAGGCCGCAACGACGAAGACCGTGTTGGCGACGAACAGGTCGCGCATCAACTGGGTGTCGACCAGATTCAAGGCGTTCGGCTGGCCCTGAGTGCCGGGACTCGCGCCGGCGATCATGTCACTTGCCGTCCTGTGACGGTGCCGCCGCCATGAGTGGCAATAGCGCGCCTTGTTGCGGATCCAGACGCACCGACGCACCGGCCGGCACTTCGAAGCGAGCGCCACACCACGTGACGTTGCCCGGCGCGCCCTCGGCGCGGCAAAGCACCACTTCGCCGGACTTCTCGGTCGACACCGCAGTCGCCGCCAGCGGTGCCGCGACGAACCCCGTCGGCGGCTGCAGGAAGAACGTCACCTGCTGGCCCGGCTCCACTTTGCTCACGCCCGCACAGTGCACCCAATCGACGGTGTTGTCGCCGAAGTTGGTAATGGTCGCACGGCCGCCGAGCCACGCCGGTTCGTCCGCGCGCTGCAGGACGAGGTCGCAGCGCATCGGCTCCTCGATGGTCGCCTGGAACTCGAGCCTCGACCCGTCGGGCAACGACACCCGATGCCGGCGCGTGCTCGCTTGCACACGAAGGTAGGTCAGTTGGCGGCACTCCACTTCGACGGCGTCCTCGGCGAGAGCAACCAACCGCACGTGGTTGGGCCCCCGGGCTTGCAGGCGCGTGGACGAGTGCAGCAACAGTTCGAACTCGCCGGACTGCCGGACCTGCACTTCGCCACCGACCGACAAGGTGCGCAGCTTGTCATGGAAGAACAACGGCACGAAAGGCTCGTCGCCGCCCGTCGTGAACCAGACCCGATCGGAGTTGCGCACCAACAGCGCAAGGTCGGGCGCGAACGGCAACGGCGCCCGATCGCGAGTGCGGGCCCAGGCCGGCCAACCCGCCGGCTCGTCGTCGGCCGGCAGTGGCTCCACCCCCAAGCGGCCGAAGGGAAACAGGCCCGGAGCCAACGGCGTGACGCCACCCGCGGCGCCGGTGCCTGGCGCCGTGGGGTAGAGGCCTTGCAGCCGGGACGGAAACACCGGGAAGCCACGGAACGGCGGCGGTGGCGTCGGCCGTTGCCACACCGGATCGAGAGGATCGCGTGGGCGCGTTCCCGGGTTTGGGTTCTGGCCCTGTCCCTGGGGCGCCGCTGGCGTGGTGGTCGACGGTGGATAGCCGCCGGGTTCCTGGGCGGCCGCGGTCGTCGCCAACAACACCAGGGACGCGGCAATCGATGCGGCGAACGGACGTGGCATGTTCACGGGCCCCCGATCGGCATGAAGAAGCTCTCGTAACGATCGAGGAACTGCCCCGTCAGCGTCTTGCGCGCGGCGACGGCAGCTTGCAGGGGCACCTCGACGATTTCACCCGCTCGCATGGCAGCCATGTACCCGAAACGGCGTTCGAGCACCAGACGCGCGGCACGGGCGCCCAGGCGCAACGCGAAGATGCGATCGAAGGCGATCGGTTTACCGGCGCGCTGCAAATGCCCGAGGACCACGTGGCGTGCGTCCCAGCCAAGGTTGGCCTGGATCCGGCGCGCCAGCGTCGCGGCAGCGCCGCCCGTCTTGTATTCGCCGAACTCGTCCTTCTCCATCGACGAGAGGCAGTTGCCGCCTTCGAACAGGCGAGCCCCTTCGGCCACCGCGACGATGGCGGAGCGGGCCCCGCTTTGCCGCAACCGGCCGAGGTTCTGGCACAGGTCTTCGATCTGGACCGGTCGCTCCGGCACCAGCACCGCCTCGGCGCCGGCCGCGACGCCAGCGTAGGCGGTGATCCAGCCGGCGTGGCGCCCCATGCACTCCACCACCATGACCCGCGAGTGCGAGTCGGCGGTGCTGCGCAGATCGTCCATCGCGCGGGTCGCCACTTCGACAGCCGAGAAGAAGCCGAAGGTGAAGTCGGTCGCTTCGAGGTCGTTGTCGATGGTCTTGGGCATGCCGACCACCGGCACCTGGTGCTCGCGGAACAAGCGGTCGGCGGCGCCAAGGGTGCCTTCGCCGCCGATCGTCACCAACGCATCCAGGCGATGCCGCTGCAGTGTCGCCAGCACCTTCGGCACCGACGTCGCGGGATCGCGGTACGGATTGTCGCCGCTGCTGCCGAGCAGGGTGCCGCCGTAGACGAGCAGATGCTGGAAGTTCTCGTGCTGCAGCGAGCGCGTGCGATCTTCCATCAGCCCGCGCCAACCATCGACGAAGCCGATCAACTCGGCGTTCGCGGCGAGCAGGCGCCGCGCGAGTCCGCAGATCGCCGCATTCAAACCGGGGGCGTCACCGCCGCCCGTCAACACGCCAACGCGCACGGTCATGCGACACCTCCATTGTCATCGTCGATCGGGTACTTCGGACCCGTGAACGGCGGCGGCTCCGGCGGCGGCACGTCGACGCCCTTCTTGCCGACCTTGCCGGCAAAGCCCTGGAACTCGAGGTCGAACTCGACCTCGGTGCCGTCCACCGGCCGTACCATCTCGGTGAAGCGGTCGCGCAAAGCACCGTGCAGGCGCTGGCTCGCCGACAGGTTGTTGCTGCCTTCGGCGCAATGGAACTGCGCCGTCACCAGGATCCGCTTCGCTTGCCGGTTGTCGACGAACACCCGCATGCGCGTGATCTCGCCGAGATGTTCGCCAGCCCGTTGCAGGCCGAACTCGATCGCCTCGCGCGCGATGCGCACCGGCCCGACCGGGGTGTCGCTGACGACCCAGTTGCTGATCTGGCGCGGCTGGCTGCGTCGCACCAGCCAAGTGAAGTTCCACAGCAGCAGCACGACGCCGACCGCCAGCGCGAGCCACGCCCACAGCGTGTTCAACGGCAGCAAGGCCATGCGGGTCGTGCCGAACGCGGCCGCGACCGGTCCGAGGTCGATCCCCACCACCCCCGGTTGCACGAACAGCGCCACCCAGAACGCCGCCGCCAGAGTGGCTGTGACGAGGTTCGTCACGAGCAGCAGGCGATCGGCGAACCTCTGGCGTTTGCCCACCATCAGCGCGGGGTGAAGTAACGATCGATGAAGCCGGTGTCGATCTCGCCGGCGCAGAAGTCGCTGTGCTCGAGGATGCGCAAGAACAGCCCGGCCGTCGTGGTGATGCCTTCGAGCGTCAGTTCCTGCAGCGCGCGCCGCGCGACCTCGAGGGTGCGCTTGCGGGTCGGCCGATGGATGATCAGCTTGCCGCCCATCGAGTCGGAGTGCGGCGGCACCGAGTAGCCCTGGTAGATGTGGCTGTCCCAGCGCACGCCCGGCCCGGCCGGCGGCACGAAGGTCGTGATCTTGCCGGGGCTCGGCTTGAAGTTGTGGTCGGGGTCCTCGGCGTTGATGCGGAACTCCATCGCATGGCCGCGCATCTTGATGTCCTCCTGCTTGAAGGACAGCTTCTGGCCATCGGCGACCAGGATCATTTCACGGATCAGGTCGGTGTCGGTGACCA
>SXGT01425719.1_pt1 | contig 20795 bp, 14 predicted proteins | sample 3176221 | NCBI WGS metagenome assembly SXGT01 (sample SAMN11356862, study PRJNA531348) | freshwater metagenome | isolation source: freshwater sample F1-120 | place: China: Fuxian Lake, Yuxi | collected 2017-12-25
ATCGGCATCATGAACATCATGCTCGCCAGCGTCAGCGAGCGCACGCGCGAAATCGGCATCCGCCGCGCCGTTGGCGCACGACAGCAGGACATCGTCGTTCAGTTTCTGATCGAGACTCTGCTGCTCGCCGGCATCGGCGGCATCGCGGGCGTAGCCCTCGGCGTCGGACTGCCCCAGCTCATCACCTACTTCGCCGAACAGCGCACCATCGTCACCTTCTGGTCGCCTATCCTCGCGCTCGGCATCTCCGCCGGCATCGGCGTGATGTTCGGCCTATACCCCGCGATGCGCGCTGCGAAAATGGACCCGGTCGAAGCGTTGCGGCACGAGTGAGACTCTTTGGAGTGCGGCAGCTCGCTGCCGCTTTCGGCTACGACGCGACTTTCTTCGCTTGCTGCTCACCCTCGCGCTGCAACTGAAAGAGATTCATGTTGTCGCGCATCAGGCACCAGAAGCCAAACGCAAGCACGGCGGGGAATTGCGAGAGGTGGGCAACGATCGCGTAAGCCTTTGCCGTGTCTACATTCACATCCGGCACGGTCATTACCAGCGCGAGCACGATCGCAATGTGAAACGGCCCGACGAAGCCCGGCGTGTTCGGCGCGGCAATCGCCACGGCCAAAATCGCCTGCATCACGAAGGGCGTGTACCACGGGAACTCGACGTCAAACGCCATCAACGCAATCGCCAGGCCCGCGAGGTTCATCCCCCATGTGATGAACGACCACCACACGCTGCGCGCAAGTTCGATCGGCGATCGAAATACATGAAGGCCGTCGGCGAAATGGTTGATCATGCCGTTGATGTAGTCGGCGACGCGTTTCGAAATCAGCCCAAAAACCTTCGTCGAGATCCACAAGACCACGTTGCGGTTGGTGTAGAGCCCGACAAATCCAGCAACAATCACCAGCAATACTGCGCCCGTAGCGAAGGCACCCTGACGATACTGGCCCGCCGTAAAGATGATCGGCTCATCCGTACCAAAGGTCGCCGCGGGGATGCTCAGATCTCCCGCCGGCTGAAATGCCAGCAGCGACACCGCCATCACGGCGAGCAGTCCAAATAGATCGGTGAGCCGGTCGACGGCGTTCAGCGCCATCGACTTCGAGAACGGCAGTCCCGTGAGCCGCGTGAGCACCAGCGGCCGGATTGCCTCTCCCGCGCGCGCCGGCAATACCGCGTTTGCCAGAAACCCGATCTGCGTTGCGCTGAACATCTGCCAGAACGTCGCCGGGTATGCCGCGCGCACGATGAAACTCCAGCGCCGCACGCGCGCGGGATGCGCCAGGAACAACGGAATCAGCGACGCAAAAAGCAGGAGCTTGTTGGAGGCGGCAACCGCCTTCTGCACTTCATGCCAATCGGTCTTGCGGAATAGCAACCACAACATCAGGACCATCAGCACGAAGCCGACGCCGCCGAAAATATATTTCTTCATCAGGCCTTGACCGCAGCCATCGACGAGACCCCGCTCTCGACGTACTGCTCGATGCTCTCGCGCAGCGTCTTGAGAATCCACGCGCGCTTGGCGTCGTCGGTCTCGAGCAAGGTCGCGCGGAAGCCGTGGTGCGTGCACTGGAATCCCGTGAGCGGCACGACCACGATGCCCGTCGCGCCCATGAGGTAGTACACGAAACGCTTGTCCGGCTCGACGCCGTTGACCATCTGCTCGATGCGCCGGCGCACGGCGTCGTTCTCGATGCGCAGCTTCTGGTGGCCGTTCAGGATGCCGTCCTTGAACATCACCGTGTAGTAAAACGCGCCGCGCGGCTTGTTCACAATGACGTGCTCGCATCCGGCAAAAGCCTCCGCCATCTCATCGGCGCGCCGGGCGAACATCGCTTCGCGCCGATCGAGGTGCGCCGGGTAGCGCGCATCGCCCATCACGCGCGGGATCGACATCTGCGGCAGCGTCGTGCTCGATACCTCGAGGCGCTTCGCCGCGAGCAGGCTATCCACGTACTTCGCAAAGTTCGCGTCGCGGTCCTTGTTCAATACCTCGAGCCATCCGCAGCGCGAGCCCGGCCACGGATACTCCTTGCTGATGCCGCGCATCGCGATCCCCGGCACCTTGCCGATCCACTCGCTCATGTGCAACCGCGGCTGCCCGTTGTACACGATGTGTGAGTAGATCTCGTCCGAGATCAGGAAAATGTCGAACTCGTGCGCAATCGCCGCGATCTCTTCGAGAATTTCGCGCGGATACACGGCCCCCGTCGGGTTGTCCGGCGAGAGCAGCAAAATCCCTGCGATCGAATCGTTGTACTTCACCTTGTTGCGGATGTCTTCGACGTCCGGCATCCACCCGTTGTAAGGATCAAGGTTGTAGGTGACATGATTGTAGCCAGAGTGCGCCGCCTCGGCACTCGAGTGCGTGCTGTATGCCGGGGACGGCCCCAGCACGCGCGCCTCGCGCCGCAAAAATCCATACACCTTGGCCACAGCGTCGCCGAGGCCGTTGAAAAACATGATGTCGTCCGCGGTCACGCGCACGCCATCGCGCTTGTTTACTTCGTCCGCCAGAAACTCGCGCGTCTCCGGCACGCCGCGGGTATCGCAATAGGCCCACGACTTCGGATCGGCCGCCAAGCCCGTAACGATGTCCCGGATCCACTGCGGCGGATCTTCGCCCTTCTGCACGGGGTCGCCGATGTTTTCCCAGACAATTTCCTGGCCCAGCCGGCGGATGTCGTGCGCGGCGCCGACAATCTCGCGAATCTCGTATTTCAGGCTGGCAGCGCCGGAATGAATGATGTCTCTACGCATGATGACTGAGTTACTCCCCAGGGACCCGAGAATCTGCCGAGAGTAGCACGGACCGGCCCGGATAGGGCGGAAAAGGCGGCTCGGACGAGACCTCTGGCCGCCTAAATGTTACTTGCACATGGGCTTAGAATGCAAAAGACGGGCCGGAGGATGGCGGACGAAGGGAGAACCAGAACGGCGATAAACCAGAAAGCCGCGGGCAAAACCTACGCCCGCTGTCGCGCTCGAAGGGGATGGCCGGTGGAGTCCATAGTGACTTCACGCACGAGTATGCGCACTCCGGCGATTCGTAGCGCCAGCGCTACGATGTCCGTTCGTCGTCCAGTATGCGCTCGGCGGCATCCGAGGCTTTGCGCAGCCGCGTCTCGATCATGCCCCAGGTCAACTCATCCTCGACCTGGTTGTACCCATGCACGAGCACATGGCGAAACGCGATTAGCGAGCGAGACTCAGGTATTTTTGCGAGCAAGTGCGGAAAGTAGGTTTTCAATTGAAAGAGCGCCTCACCCAGCACGATGAATTTCCGCTCGACCGCGGATTGCAGCATCGGGTCCTTCAGGAAATCTTCGAGGTGTTTACCATCGACCATCCCGAGAATATCGCGGGCCGCGAAAATCACGTCGTGCAAATACGGCTTGGGACTACGCCGCATAGATTAGTATCCGGTTCGACTCCGCACTCTCACGAAAGTAGGGGTTCTTCAGCGCACCAATCTCGATCAGATCGATCCGCCGGCGAAACAGATCGCGCAAGCCCGCCAGCAGCCCGAAATACCGGTCCGCATGGTCCGCCGGCGTGCACGACAAGAACTTCACCAAAAAATCGATGTCGCTCTTGAGCCGCTTGAAGTCCCCCGAAGCCGCCGACCCGAACAAATACAGTTCCTCGACGTGGTAGTGCCTGCACAATTCGGTGATGGCCGGGGATTTCTTCTGCACCAGCCGAGTCACGGCATGCACGCGGGGTTTATCGGGACGGGGCTTCGCCATGGCGCATTCTAAACCTTCGCATGCGGCCCTGTCCCAGAGGGACAATTGATAGTAGCCCGGAGATTTATCGCCGGGTTTGCGGCAAAACCAGTTTGAGTCCCGTAGGGACGGCTGACTCAGGATCAACCGTCCCTACCTTCGCTGTCGTTTACGCGATATAGGCGCAAAGCACGAGGTATCCAATTGTGGACGGCGTCCGCATGATTAGGGCATATTGAGTCCGTAAATCCATTCAACTCGAGGGCCTTGCCATGAGCGATCACTCCACCCCCACCCGGCGCGAATTCATCTACACCACCGGCGCAGCCGTCGCGGCGGCGTCCGTAATGGGCGCGGGACGCGCCCACGCCGCGAACAAAAAACTGAAAGTCGGCCTCATCGGCTGCGGCGGACGCGGTACGGGCGCGGCCACGCAGGCGCTCATGGCCGACCCGGACACCGAACTCGTCGCGCTCGGCGATGCCTTCGCCGATCAGGTCGATGCCTGCGAGAAAAAACTGAAATCCGGCCCCGCCGGCGATCGCGTGAATGTTCCTGCGAGCCGCCGTTTTGCCGGTTTCGACGCCTATCTCAAAGTCATCGAAGCCAGCGACGTCGTGCTGCATGCCGCGCCACCTCACTTCCGCCCGCTGCACCTCACCGCGACCATCGACGCCGGCAAGCATACTTTCGTGGAAAAGCCCGTTGCCGTCGACCCCGCCGGCGTGCGCGCAGTCCGCGCGGCCTCCGAAAAAGCGAGAGCAAAGGGTATCAACGTCGTCACCGGCCTCTGCTATCGCTACGAAAACGCGAAACGCGAAACGATGAAGCGCATCCATGCCGGCGAAATCGGCGACATCCTCACGCTGCAAACCACCTATAACACCGGCACGCTCTGGCACAAAGGCCGCAAGCCCGAGTGGAGCGACATGGAGTATCAGATCCGCAACTGGCTCTACTTCGACTGGCTCTCCGGCGACCACATCACCGAGCAGCACATTCACAGCCTCGACAAAATCGCGTGGGCGATGAACAACGTCTACCCCGCGAAAGCGACCGCAAGCGGAGGCCGCACTGTGCGCGTCGAGCCGGAGTACGGCAACATCTACGACCACTTCAACACGGTGTACGAATGGGCCAACGGCGTGAAAGCCTTCAGCTCCTGCCGCCAGTGGGCGAACTCCGATACCGATGTGTCCGATCACGTATACGGCACCAAGGGCACCGCGCACATCCAGACGCACGAAATCGCCGATCGCGCCGGTACGGTCCTCTGGAAGCAGGAAAAAGATCCGGCCGACGACATGTATCAGAACGAGCACAACGCCTTCTTCGCCGCGATTCGCAAGGGCGAGCCCATCAACGACGGCGAGATCATGTGCAACTCGACCCTGATGGCGATCATGGCGCGGCTCTCGGCCTACACGGGCAAGACGGTAACTTGGGACGAAATGCTGACCTCGACGCTCGATCTCAGCCCCGCGGCCTATACCTGGGGCGACGCGCCGCAGCGGCCCGTGCAACATCCGGGGATGACCTGATCGGCTAGAGATCAGGTCGCGGCAGAGACGGCATCCGGTGGATTGAGGTCGAGCTGCACTTCGACATCTCCTCCGCCTTGCGATCCTGCAACGACGCGGAAGCCCAGTTCGCGTGCCATCTTCAGCATGGGCTGGTTCGCCGAGAGTACGCGGCCCACCATCCGGCCGGTGCCGCGCTGTTTGCAGTACCGAATCATCTTTTCGAGCAGCGCATAGCCGATCCCCCGGCCCTTTAGTTCCGATCGCACAACAATCGCGAATTCCGCCGATGCATTGTCTCCGTCCGCCACGACCCGCACGACGCCAAGCGTACGTCCGGCCGTCTCGCCCGCGGTACTGATCGCGAGGAAGGCCATCTCCCGGTCGTAGTCAATCTGCGTGTACCGGGCCAGTTGGCTGTGTGGAAACTCACGCACAACGCCGAAAAACCGGAAGTACACGTCTTCGGGTTTGAGGCTCTTGAAGAATTCCAGGTGATCCGGTTCGTCTTCGGGCCGAACCGGCCGCACAAACACGGATTCGCCGTTGCGCAACACGACCGTCTCTTCGAGTTCCCGCGGATACGGCCGAATCGCGAGCCGTGCAGACCCTGGCCGCGCGGGTACTGCGAACCGCATGCGCGCGTCGAGCGCGATCGCGCCTTCTGTATCCACGAGCAACGGATTGATATCCAGCTCTGCGATCTCCGGCACGTCCACAACGAGCTGCGAAATGCGCACCAAGGTTGCATGCACCGCTTCGAGGTTCGCCGGCGGGCGATCGCGATATCCGGACAACACGCGCGCGATCCGCGTCCGCGAAACGAGATCGGCCGCGAGCAAGGTATTCAGCGGCGGCAACGCAACTGCGGTATCGCGCACCACTTCCACCGCCGTGCCCCCGTGCCCAAAAAGAATCACCGGACCGAAGATCGGATCGGTCTTCACTCCGACGATTAGTTCGTACGCCCCAGGCCGGAGCAACATTCGCTCAACGGTAAAGCCTTCCAGGATTGCCGTTGGTACGCGCTTGCTCAGGTTATCTCCGATGGCAGCCGCCGCGCGCAACACCGCATCGCGAGACTCCAGATCGAGCCAAACCCCGCCGACGTCGCTCTTGTGCGAAACCCCAAGCGCGCGCACCTTGAGCGCAACCGGAAATCCGATCCGTTCGGCCGCGGTTGCAGCCTCCTCCGCGCTGGACACCGCGACCGTCTCGACTGCGGGAATGCCGTAGGCCGCAAGCACACGCTTTGCCTCGTCCTCGTCCAGCGAATTCCGCCCCCCTGCGATCGCCTGGCGCACGATCGTCTCTGCGCGCGCGCGGTCCACGACACATTCCGCATTCGTCGCAGGGGGCGTCTGCAGAAGCGCTTCCTGATTGCGGCGATAGTCCACCATCTGGACGAACGCGGCCACAGCAGCGTCCGGCGAGTCATACGCGGGAATTCCCGCTTCGCCGAAGCGATGACGCGCGCGTGCCGCCTCTGCACCGCCAAGCCAGTTCGTCAGCACCGGCCGCCCGAAATTCTTCACCGCGTCGGCCACCGCGACGGCGGAGTCGTAACTCGAGGCCAGCACCGTGGGCACGTTGATCACCAGGAGCGTGTCGTAGCCGGGGGCTTGCCGCAGGATTTCCAGGGCCTTGCGATACCGCTCCGGTCCCGCATCGCCGATGATGTCGATCGGATTCGTGCGCGACCAGGTCGGCGGCAGCACGCGATCAAGCTGCGAAATGGTATCCGCATGCAAGGTCGCCAGCCGGCCCCCGCGAGCGATAAGCGCGTCCGTCGCCAGCACGCCCGGCCCGCCGCCATTCGTCAGTATCGCAAGCCGATCGCCCCGAACCGGCTTCGCGCGAGCGAGCGTCTCGACCGCGGCGAACAACTCATCCATTTCGTGCACGCGAAGGATTCCCGCGCGCCGCAGCGCAGCGTCGAAGACGTCATCCGCTCCGGCAAGCGCGCCGGTATGCGTCATCGCCGCTGCCGCACCCTCCGCGAAGCGGCCGGCCTTGATGGCAATGACGACTTTGTTCCGCGCCGCCGCACGAGACGCAGACATGAACTTGCGCGCGTCTCGCACGGATTCGATGTACAGCAGGATCGCAGCGACCTCACCGCAACCGCCGAGATAATCCAGCAGATCGCCGAAGTCGATGTCGGCGCTGTTTCCAAGCGACACCACATGCGAAAACCCGATCCCGCGCTCGAGCGCCCAATCGAGCACCGCCGTGCACAGCGCACCCGACTGGCTCACAAAGGCGATGCGCCCCGCTTTCGGCATGGAATTGGCAAAGGTGGCGTTCAGCCCGAGCGCCGGCACCATGTAGCCCAGGCAATTCGGCCCGAGTATCCGCATACGACTGGACCGCGCAGCGCGGAGTAGCGATTCCTGCCAGGCCGCACCGGCAACGGACAATCCTGCCGTCAGCACGACCGCCGCCTTCGTGCCGCGATCGGCCAACGCGGCTATCACTTCGCCGACAACTTCGGGAGGCGTACAGATTACGGCCACGTCTGCCGGAGCCGGCAGCTGCGCCACCGATGCGTGACACACAAATCCCGCGACAACAGAGTGGCGTGGATTCACCGGCACAATCTCGCCACAGTATCCCGCCGCGATCAGATTGCGCACGATGATTGCGCCTACGCTGGCCGGGTTGTCCGATGCACCGATAACGGCAATGGACCGCGGGTTGAACAGCTTATCGAGATTGCGAACGCTCAATGGCTCCTCACATTTCTTTGAACTGCCACTGAAGCCAGTCTATCCACGCGTGCAACACCAACCAACTCCAGGTTTACGCGCTTGTGGTTCCACGACCTGCCATTCGAATCCTCTTAAATCATTGCTATTATTATACTTACAACTTTCTGTAACTCCCCTTCTATATCCAGCTACTTAGTCTTTAAGCCAAATTGGGGGCTTTGGGGTTGAATCTACTGCGGAGTACCGCCGAAAATCGGCGTTTGAGGGATCAACAAGGTCCAAGGGAGACTCATCAATGAAGAAGTTATTGGTAGGTGTATGCGCGATGACGGCATGTGCGGCCGGTGTCGCGACAGCGGAGGACAAGCCGACCTTCTACAAGGACGTGCTGCCAATCCTCCAGGAAAATTGCCAAGTGTGCCACCGTCCCGGCGGCGCGAACCTCGGCGGCATGGTCGCCCCGATGGCCTTCACGTCCTACGAAGAGACGCGCCCCTGGGCCAAGTCGATGGCCAAGCAAGTCGCAGAGCGCAACATGCCGCCTTGGGACGCTTCTCCCGCGCAGCATGGCCAATTCAACAACGAACGCACGCTGACCCAGGAACAGATCGACACGATCGTCCGCTGGGCGGATTCCGGTGCGACGCGCGGCAACTCGACCGATGCTCCCCAAGCGCGCGAATTTCCGGACACCAAAGGTTGGTTGATCGGCGAACCGGATCTCATCCTGACGATGCCGGAGAAGTACTTCGTCGCCGACGACGTTGAAGACATTTATGTGGACTTCAACCAGACGATCACCACCGAGCAACTGCCGTCGGATCGCTGGATCAAGGCCATCGAATTCCACCCCGGCAGCAAAGTCGTCCACCACATCATCGCCTTCCCGCTGGGCGGCATCGCCCCGGGCAACGACCCGACGGTCTATCCGGACGGCATCAGCCGCAAGCTGTCGCCAGGCCAGGACATCCGCTGGCAGATGCACTACCACAAGGAAGCAGGCCCCGGCACCGGTCAGTGGGACCAGTCGCAAATGGCGATCAAGTTCTACCCCGAGGGCGCGGATATCAAGTACGAAATGCAGGGTAATTCGCTCGGCCGCTTTGACTTCCAGATTCCGGCCGGCGATCCGAACTACGTCATCCAGCAGGAATACACCTTCAACCACGACTCGCAGATCATCCAGTTCTTGCCGCACATGCACGTTCGCGGCAAGGCCGCCAAGTATGAGGCCTTCTATCCGGACGGTTCCTCCGAAGTCCTGCTCGAAGTCCCGCAGTACGACTTCAACTGGCAGACGACCTACCAGTACAAGGACTTCAAGAAGGTCCCGGCCGGCACAAAGATCGTCTACACCTCCAGCTGGGACAACTCGGCGGAGAACCCCTACAACCCCGACCCGACAAAGACCGTCCACTGGGGTGAGCCGACGACGGACGAGATGAGCTTCGGCTACATGTCGTTCATCAACGACTCCGGTGAAAACGAACAGATGTTCGGCGGCGGTCGCCGCGGTGGACGCGGCGGCGGTGGTGGCCCGGCGCTGGTGAACCTCATCGGCATGTTCGACAAGAACGCCGACGGCATGCTTCAGAAGGATGAAGCTCCCGGCCAGATGGCCCAGTTCTTCGACCGGATCGACCAGAACAAAGACGGCTCAATCGACAAGACCGAAGCCGCAGCCGCTGACAAAGCGCGCCGCCGGCAAACCGAGCAGCCCAGCCTCTAGTCCGAATACCCGCACACTCTCCGGGCGCGGCCGCTTAACGGTGGCCGCGCCCGAGCTCTTTTATCTAGGGTAAATTGAGTACGCGCTGTAGACCGCAAACCCCGCATACACGCACCTCCACCCCGGACGTACAAGACGGGTTTTACGGCGATCTTTGCGTTGAAACGCGGGGCTACACGAGCGTAATATAACGCGCTTTCGAGACGGCCAGTCTTGGTTATGCACGATCGCCGCCTCTCGTGTCGTGTACGCATTCCTGTGTCTCGCGTAATCCCTTGGGGAAAAGCTTGCGCGGCCGTTTCGTGGATGCTGTTGTCCGCAAAACGTGACTGCAATCGCTGAACTGTTATGACTGAGTGGCTGCATCTTGTCATCTTCGCGTTACGCGAAGTCCATTCTTCGTTCATGCTCGTGCTGGGCAATCGGCCCATCTTCGAGTGGTTCCTCTTTTTCTTTCCCTTCTTCGTCTTCGGCGAAATGCCGCGCTACCTACTTCCACCTTTCGCCTTGCTCATCAAAAATGTCTTCCGGTTGAGTCCGGAGAATCGCGAACAGTACGCCCGCTTCCTCGCGACCAAGCCTTCCGTCAGTATCCTGCTCGTCGGTTACAACGAAGAAGACACAGTGGCCGACGCGATCGAATCCTTGCTCCAGTTTGAATACCCGAACCTCGAAATTATCGTCGTGGATGATGGCTCGACGGATCGCATGCACGAACGCGCCAAGCCCTACGCCGATCGCGGGCTGATAAAGCTGTTCCGCAACTCCAGCGCCACGGGCCGTCAGGGTCGCCCCGCTGCGTCGAACATGGCCTTCGCACTATCAAGCGGCGAAATTCTCGTATCTGTCGACGCCGACACTTCCTTCGACCGTGACGCCCTGAACGAAATCCTGGGGCCCTTCTGCGATCCCGCGGTAGGCGTGGTCGCCGGAAATCTCAAGGCGTGGAACGCGGACAAAAATTTCGTGACGCGAATGCAGGCGCTCGAATATCTGCAATCGATCACCTTGTGGAAAACCTGGCTCAATCTGTTTGGCTGGAACATGCAGGCCAGCGGCGCCTTCGGAGCGTTTCGCCGCGCCGCACTCGAAAGCACCGCCGCGTGGGACCCGGAACTCGCCGAGGACGCGGATCTCAGCCTCAAAATAAAAAAAGCCGGATGGAAGGTCGTATTCTCCCCACGCGCAATCGCGATGACGAACGTCCCCGACAACCTGCCCACCCTGATCCGCCAGCGCCACCGGTGGGACCGGGGCGTTCTGCGCACCTACTACCGAAAGCACCTCGGCCTGATGAAGTTTTGGCGCTTCGACTGGCGCAACGCGGCCGAAATGTCGCTCGAATTCGTGTTCTCTATCCTTCTTCCTTACTTCTACATCGTGTGGCTCATTTATATGGCCATCTTTTTCCCCGTAGTGCTCGCGTTTGCCGTGGCTATCATCTATCTCGTCTACACCCTGACCAATTGCCTCTCGCTCGCCGTCGCCATCAATGGCAGTGAGCGCTGGCGCACCGAACTCGACCTCCTCTGGTATATCCCCTTGTTCCCGGCGTATAAGGGTTTCTTCCGCTGGGTCCGCATCTACTCGATCACACTCGAGTTGTTTCACATCAACTACGAACAAACCTATCTACCGGAGTCCGCCTGGCAAAATGCCCGGCGCTGGTGAGCGGAGGACGCGACTTGGCGAACGGAAAGAACATCATCATCATGGGCGCGACGGCGCCCTCTTGCGCGGAGTTGCGCCCACCCATCGAGGCGCTTGGATACACGGTCCAGGAGCGGGTCACGCAAGGCGAGCTGATCGTCGGCACCGAAGACCCCGAAGTCGACCTCTACGTGGTCGCGCTGCCCGAGTCCTTCCACGCGACCGACGCGCTGCCCGGCCAGGTCTCGCGTAGCGCCCGCAAACGCGTGCTCTATGTCACGCCCAACCCCACCGATCAGCTCCGCCGCGAACTCTTTCGCGCCGGCGCCGGCGCCGTGCTCGCGCGGCCGTTCAGCAGCCAGGATTTGCGCTTCCACGCCGAGCAGGTGATGTCGTCCGACTGGACGCGCTTCCGCAAGAATTTTGGCGAAGGGCCCATGCTCGACTTCCTCAAGCAACTCCTCGATCAACGCATCGAGATCATCGAACCGTCCCTCGATCCGGCCATGCCCATCGGCCATTTCTATCCCGCCGCAGCACACATTCTCGGGCGCACCGCCGTCGATCGCGAAGTCCTCGAATCGCTCGCCTCTTTCGGCCTGCTCGCCCGGGAAGTTTCCAATCGCGTCCGGCAGTGCCCGGAATGCGATGATGTTCGTCTCAATTTTCGCGAGGTATGTCCCACCTGCAAATCGCTGAACATCCTCCAGCAGGAAATGGTCACGCACTATGCCTGCGCGTTCAGCGCGCCCTTGCAGCATTTCCGCCGCGGCGGCGATCTCATCTGCCCAAAATGCAATGAAACCTTGCGCCACATCGGTGTGGACTACGAAAAACCGTCCAAACTCTTCACCTGTTTCAATTGCGAATCCATCTTCCGCGATCCGCTCATCGAGACCCAATGCCTGCGATGCAATTGCACCTGCGCCCCGGCACAGACCATCGAGCGCCCGATTTACCGTTTTCTGGTCACGCCGCTCGCCGAACAGGCCGTGCTCGAACGGCGAATCACCGGCGTCAACCTCGAAGTGCTCCTGCGCAACACGCAGACCGGCCTCTACAGTAAGTCCTACTTCGAACATGAAGTGAAACGCGAACTCGTGCGCTGTGAGCGATACAAGAGCCCCTACAGCATACTCCTTGTCCGCGTCAACCAGTTTGACGATATCGCCTCGATGCGCCCCACCGAAGCGACCCAGTTCGCCGAAAGCATTTTCCGCGCCGTGAGCGCCGGTCTGCGCACGCTGGACACTACGTGCGTATGGAGCGAGGACTCGCTCGGCATCCTCCTCTCCGAAACGCCAAAAGATAACGCGCGGGTTGTCGTGCAACGCATTCACGCCAACGTCGGCAAGCTCGAATATCTGTATTCAATTCAGAAGCCCAGTGTCTCCATTGGGATGTCCTCCAGCGAGGATGGATTAAAAAATCTTACGGACCTGATCGCTGTGGCGGAGCGGAGCTCGAAGTAATGTCGCGAATCCCGCGCATAAAGAGCCTCGCCGCGCTCGTCTGCCTCGCGCTCGCCGGCTGCCAAACACCGGCAAAGCAAGAATTCGCCCAGCGCGAAGCAGCGATCGATCTCCGGCGCCTCTACGAGCCGCTCGCCTCGACCGACCCCGCGCTGCTCGAGCGCCTCGAATCGCTCGAAGCCGATCACGTTGCCTTTGAACTCACGCCCAGTGGCGCCAAGCAACTCCCCTATGCACTCCCGGACAGCGTCCTCTGGTCGGATCAGCGTGCCGTGTTCTATCGCATCGATGGGGAAACCGGACCCGAGTGGCTCTATTTCAGCGGTGCCACGTTGCGGGTGCAGCCGATCGTTCCGCCTTTCGCTCCCGAGGGCGATCTCATTCCCTCGCCGGACGGCGGCTTCTCCATTTACCGCAGCATTCCCGTCAGCAAAGGCGGCGTGATCTACACCGGCGATCTCGAAGTTTTCCGTTTTGATTTTCTCCTTTCGCCGGAGGGAAACATCGAAGCCACCGGTTCACAGCGCATCACCAAGATTCCCGGTGCCGACCTCCAGCCTATTCCGGTCAGCGGACTCAATCGCGTGATCTATGTTCACCAGGACGAAGACGCGCCCCGTGAACTGCGCATCGGCGACCCAAATGGCAGCGCGCCGCGACCGCTCTTTGAAGGCCAAGATTTTGACGCTGTTCTCCCCACGATACTTCCCGACGGCCGCCTCATCTTTCTCTCCGACCAGCTCGGGTTCTACGGCCTCTTTCAGTTAGACAACGCCTCCGACTACGTGCGCGCCGCCGAACTGCACCGCACCGGCGACGGCCCCGCGCCACAGGACTGGCGCACCCTCCTGCGTCCTTTCGAATATCCCCTGCCTATAACGCAACCCAAACGCGGCATCTTCGTCGCCAGTGTCCCGAGGAATGGCCGCCTCGTTCCCGCATTGCTTGAAGTGCCGGATCAGCTCGACCTGCCCACGATCGCCCAACTCGTCGAATCGCACAACCCCCACGTGAATGAAATGCGTGCGCGATATGCCGCCGCGCTCATCGACGCCGCCCGCTTCAAGCTCAACAACTATCCTAAACTCGATTTCGGTCTCTCTTTCGAGGATCACATCGAAGTTTTCGACAACATGCCCACGCTCTTCCCGGGCGATACGCTGACCCAGCACGCCTTCACGCTACTGCTGGGTCTCACACAGCCCCTGCTCGATTTCAAACAGAACCACGCCTTCACCCAGAGCGCACTCGAAGACGCTGAAACTGCGCGCCACACACTGGACGCCGAGATCAACGCACGCACGACGGAGGCCGCCGAACTCTATTTTGAGGCCGCTCATCTCACACGCGAAATCGCGATCGAGAATGCACAACTCGATCTCACCGAACGGCGCGCGAAGTTCTACCGCACGCTTCGCGAAAAAGGGGAAACGACTCGCCTCCAGCTCATGGCCGTGCAGCAGGTCATCGACGGTCTTACGGCTGAACGGGACTTCCACCAGGAGCGTCTTGCATTCCTCCCTAGCCGCCTCAAGGAAATCATGGGCCTTCCCTCGGACCTCGTCTTCACGATTTCTCCGAATCGCTACGACTTCGATGATTTCCCGTTGCCTTCCCTTGAGCAAGCCATCGATCGCGCTCTCGCGAACCATCCGAATCTCCTCGCAACGAAAAGCGCCACCGCCAGCGCCTTCTATCAGCAGGCCGCCGGCCCAGAGATTCGTCCGCGCGCCGGCCTGAGCGCAAATTATGAACGCCTCGACCAGGACTATGAACTCGGCTCCACCACTGGAAACGTCGACCAAAGCCGCGCACAGGAAATGGCCAACTTCGCGTTGACCGGCCAGATCCCGCTCGCAAGCTGGCGCGCGAAAAAACTACACACCGGCTTCTGGACGGAAATGATCAGTGCGCTGCAACTTGTGCAGGAATCCGAAGCCCGTCGCGTCCGCACGGCGATGGAAGAGGCCTACATGGACTTCCGCGCGGCGCAGCGCGACTCTGACGCGAAAAATTCCGTCCAGGCTTTCCAACTCGAAAAAATCCGCGTCGCGCGGCTGCACAATGAATTCGGCCCTCCGGGCGGTCCGGTGGTTCTGCTGCGCCCGCCAGATGAACCCGGAGCTGTGGAAGAAACCCTCGGTACCGGCATACTCGCGCCGCTCTCCGCGCAGTACGAGTATCTCCGCGCCCTCGATCGCAGTAGTGTTGCCGAAATGGACCTCGGCCTGCGTCTCGCCCATGTCGCGCGCGAGATGGGTGACCGCACGCTTTTCCTTGGCGCGCTCGAAACACATACGCGCGAAAACGCCGCGCGCCTTCGTCCATCAGTCTGGCTCTGGAACACGCGTGAAGTCTTTGCGAACAATGACACACTCGACGAAGCGATCGAGCGCCTCCACCGTGAAAATGCGCGCCGCGTCTATGTCTATCTTGAGTACATGGCCGCCCTGCTGAATGACCGGACCGCGACAGAACGGCTCACTCAGTTCATCGGCCTTTGCGCACAGCGAGACATCGAAGTCTGGGCCCTGATCGGAGAGCCGGAGATGATCACCGGCAACGACAAAGGCAGCGTTTCGTCCGCGGTGAGGCAGATTCTGAAATACAACGCGCTCCTCGGCCCCCTCGAACCGAAACTCGCTGGCCTCAAGCTCGACCTCGAGCCACACTCGCTCCCGGGATGGGAAGAGGGCGGCACGAGCCGTGCAACGCTGGAAACCGCATGGTTCAACCTTCTGACCACCGCGCGCGAATCGCTCGGCGGCGCACTTCCGCTTTGGGCCGATCTCCCCGTGAAGTTCTTCCGCCCGGAGGAAAAGCCTCTCCTCGATCGCGCCGTGGAACTCCTCGACGGCGCCACGCTGATGGATTATTTCAACGCCGAGAATCCGATCGTCACATGGGCGGATTCTTCGCTCCGCGCCTTCGACGAAGAACCACTCGAGATCGGCCTTGAACTCTCCTCGCGCGCGCCGACAGAGGACTCCCTCGCCGCCTGGACGCCTGATCGCGTCGCCGCGCTGCGCAAATCGCTGAATGAAACCCTGGCTGCGCACGGCAATTTCGCCGGGCTCGCCTTGCACGACTACGAAGCTCTCACTCCAGAAAAAACGGTGGAATAGGATCATGCGAATCGACTTCCAGAACAGCGGCACAACCCAGGCGCCGGTGACGCCCGCGCAAACCAAAATGCGCGACACGCGCACGCAGAAACGGCCTATCCTCCGCTTCGTGCTCCTCTTCGCCGCCCTCGGCCTGATCTCGTGGGGCGTCTGGGCGTATCTCCGCATGGGCACCGTCTACACCTATGGCATCGTCGCCGCGCGCACCACGCTGTACTACGCGCCCTTCGAAGGCGTCATCTCCGATCTTGCGCTCGTCCGTGGACAGCAGATCGCCGAGGGCGCCCCGATGTTCACGCTCACGTCCATGCAGCCCGACAATATCCGTTCCGCCCAGGACGCACTCATCGCCGAGATTGATCGGCAAAAGGGAGTAGCCGACGCCGCCCGCCGCAATGAAATCGAGCAGGCCATGAAGGACGTCGAGCGTTTGCGTGCCGCCTACGAAGAAGAGACCGCCAAGCGGGAGACTGCCGTCGCGCTCGCGCAGTCGGAATTCAACAAGACGCACGCGGTCTCCGCAACGCTCGGCAGCCGCGCCGCGCGTGTCCAGGAACTCTTCGACCTCGGCGCCGCGATTGCATCGGACGTCGAAACGGCAAACAGCGCCGCGGCGGTCGCCGGGCGCGCATTCGAACAGGCTGACATCGCGCTCAAAGCCGCCCAGGAACTTGCCGTCGCTAGCCGCGCCGATCTCGATAAAGCCGAGCTCGTGCTGCGGCAGTTGCAGGAAGGCAAGCCGGAAGACACCTCCGCACTCGAGCGTGGCCGCGTGGAACTCGCCGTCGCGCAGACACGGCCCGTGCCCGTCACCATCAATTCGCTCTTCGATGGCGTCGTCACCGAGGTTGGCGCCGTCAATGGCGCACAGGTCGAGAGCGGCCGCGTGGTCGCTACCATCGCCGCCCGCGGCAACGTCTGGGTCGAGGCCTACGTATCCCCGCGCGACGGCCGCAAAGTCCGCGCAGGCGCCGAGGCCCTCGTCTATCTGCCCGGCGAGGCCACGCCCATCACCGGCACCATCGCCGCCGATTCCGGTTCCGCGATCCGCGTCCCCGAAGTCCTCAGCGACAAACTGCCCTCCATGATCACCGGTGTCTATACCCGCGTCGACTTCACCCCGCCCGACGGAGTCCCCGTGGTTCCCGGCAGCCGCGTCCGGGTGGTCATCGAGTAAAACAAAGGGCGGGGAAGTACTCCCGCCCTCTCTTTCCGTCTCCGCGTGAGCTACGTTACTTCGTCGCCTTCTGTAACTCCGCCTTACCCTGCTCAAGCCACCCGGACAATTTCGCGGCCACATCCGGATTTTCCCGTGTGTAGCTGTACATCTCCGAGGGTTCCTGCTCCATGTCGAAGAGCAATCCGGGATAGTAAACGTAGGCCTTCGCGCCAATCTCGGCATTGATCTGCCGGTACCAACTCCGCACGACCAGTTTCCAGCGCTGAGTGCGCACGGCCGCGATGTCTCCGCCGTCGAACAAATACAAGAACTCGTGGGCCGATTGTTGACTGCCTTGCAGCACCGGCCACAAATCACGCCCGTCAATCGGCCGGTCCGCCGGCACCTCCGCGCCTGCAAGCTTCGCAAACGTCGGCAAAAAATCCGTGTTCATCGAAATCGCGTCCGACCGCGTGCCCGGCTCAATTTTGCCCGGCCACCGCGCGATCATCGGCACGCGCATCCCACCCTCCCACGAACTCCCCTTGCGGTTGCGCAGCTCGCCCGCGCTCCCTTCCCACCACGGCCCGTTGTCGCTCGTAAAAATAACCAGCGTCGATTCATCCAGACTCAATCGCGTGATCGCGTCGAGGATCTGGCCCACGCTCCAGTCAACCTCTTCGATCACGTCGCCATACAACCCCGCGGCGGACTTCCCCTCGAATTTTTTCGACACATACAACGGCACATGTGGCATCGAATGCGCGAGATATACAAAGAACGGCGCATCCTTGTGCGCTTCCATGAACTGGACGGTTTCCGCAGTGAATTTCTCCGTGAGCGTCGTCTGGTCGACCGTTTCTTCGACCATATCGCTCCCGCGATACAACGCGAACGGCACCATGTCGTTGCTGTACCGCGCGCCGAAGAAGTAATCAAACCCGTTCGCCGTCGGCCACTGCTCCGGCTTCTGCCCGAGGTGCCACTTGCCGATACACGCTGTCGCATAGCCTTTCGTTTTCAACATCTCCGCAATCGTCGTCTCATTCGGATCGATGCCGAGCGCGTTCGTCGGCCGCGCAACGTCCCCAGCCAACCCGAGGCGCGCCGGATATCGCCCCGTCAGCAGCCCCCCACGTGACGGCGTGCACACATTCGCCGACGAATAAAAATTGGTCAGCAGCGCGCCCTCCGCGGCCATCGTGTCCAGCCGCGGCGTCTTGATCAGGGTATTTCCATACGGCCCGATGTCGCCGTATCCGAGGTCGTCCGTGAGTATCACGACGATGTTCGGTGCACGGTCGTCCGCAATCGAATCGATCCCGACTGATACCGCAGCAGCGACCACTAACCACATCATGTTTGTTCGTTTCATCAATGCGCCTCCTTTGCATGAGGATTATAGCGGTAATTCGTAGCGCCGCCGTCCCGGCAGCAAAAAACGGACTACCACGCGCGAGAGCCATTCGCACACTCACGGCGACCACCATCTTCTCCATGAGAGGCGACACCGATGTACCACCGGGACGGTGGCGCTACGAATGAATTTGCGATAATGCTCGGCTGGGGGTACGCGCTGTCATGAAGGATCGGCCTTTTCATCATCGTCCCAACGGAACCTTTCGCAATCCCGCCGACAGCCCAGAGCGCGACGCGCCACTGTCGGAATATCTGAAATTCTTCGCACGCCGCGGCGCGCGGATGAACCAGCCCGATTCCATTCCATCCGGGCATGTGCTTCCTGCGGAACAAGCGCGTGATGCGTGGACGAATGCGAACGGCACCGACCGCATCCTATGGCTCGGACATGCGGCCTTCCTCGCGCACCTCGGCGGAAGGACGATCCTCATCGATCCGTATCTATCGCCCTTCGCCGGACCCGGTCCTTTCGGCCCAAAGCGTTTCGCGCCGCCGGGGCTGCCCATACAATTTCTCCCACCCATCGATGCGCGGCTGATCACGCACAACCCCTACGACCATCTCGATACGGCGACGATCGCGCGGCTGCCGCACCGGGATCGCATCGAAGTCATCGCGCCGCTCGGCCTGGGCGCTTTCTTCGCAAACTGGGGATTCCGCCGGGTAACCCAGCTCGACTGGTACGATACGGAGTGCATCGGCGATGTCGAGATCACGGCGCTGCCCGCGATCCACTGGTCCAAACGCGGCCTTGTAGACGAATGCCGCTCGCTCTGGTGCGGCTACGCGCTCACCACGAAAGACTTCCGTCTTTACCTCTCCGGCGACACCGGTTACAGCCCGGTATTCAACGAGATCGGCGCACGCCTCGCGCCGTTTGACCTGGCGCTGGTCGGCATTGGCGCTTACGAACCCCGCCGCGTGATGCATGCTTCACACGCAAACCCGGAGGAAGGCGCACGGATCGCGCGCGATGTCTGCACGCTAGACGTATTCGGAATGCACTGGGGCACGATCGTGCTTAGCGACGAGCCGCCCTTCGAACCGCCGGTCCGCTTTCGAACGGCAGCCTTGCACGAGGGGCTCAGCGAAGAAAGGATATGGTCGCTCGCGATCGGCGAAAGCCGGGAGCTGCGAAAAAGATAAGACGTCTCTTCGGAATGTATCTGGAAAGCCCGACGGCTCGGGCCCGTCCGGCACGGGCGCTTAGATGGTGAAAATCGTCTGCGCTACGCGCTGGGCCATCGGCAGGATGGCGAGGATGAGCCCCCCAACCCCGATAAGCACGCCCGTAATCAGAAGCGCCGCGGCGACGGCGTATTCGATGGTTTCAACGCCAGCGGTTTCTCGAAGGAATTCCATCGCTCTCGAACGCATTTGCATGGCACGACCCTTCCCCAGTACAGAATTTGTACCACACGATCCCCGATTCCGTCAGGCGCCGCTTCAAAAGAAAAACGGTCCCGGCCAACCGGCCGGGACCGTTAAAAAGCCTAAAAAATGGGCTAGTTTACGCGCTCAATGATGGTTGCAATGCCCATCCCACCGCCCACGCACAGGGTCAGCAGCGCGGTCGACTTGTTCTGCCGCTCCATCTCGTCCATAGCCGTGCCCATCAGCATGGCGCCGGTCGCTCCGAGGGGGTGCCCCAGCGCGATCGACCCGCCGTTCACGTTGATCTTGCTGTAGTCGCCTTCGATGCCCATGTCGCGCATGAAGCGCATCGGCACGACGGCGAAAGCCTCGTTCACTTCCATGAGGTCGATGTCGTTGATCGTCATGCCGGCAATCTTCAGTGCCTTCTTCGTAGCCGGTCCCGGGCCCACGAGCATGATCGTCGGCTCCGTGCCCACGAGCGCCGCCGCGCGAATCTTTGCCCGCGGCTTCAGACCCAGCTCTGCACCCTTCTCTTTCGAGCCGATGAGCACCAGCGCTGCGCCGTCCACGATGCCGGACGAATTGCCCGCCGTGTGCACGTGATTGATCTGCTTCGCCTGCGGATACTTGCTCAGCGCGATTTCGTCGAAACCCATTCCCTTGCCCAGCGCCTCGAAGGACGGCTGCAAGCCGCCGAGCGACTCCACCGTCGTCCCCGCGCGCGGGTGCTCGTCCTTCTCCAGCACGATCTTACCGGTCTCGTCCTTAATCGGGATGATCGACTTGAAGCGTTTCTCCGCCCAGGCCTTCGCGGCGCGATCTTGCGACATCGCGGCAAAGGTATCTACGTCCTCGCGGCTCCAGCCTTCGAGCGTCGCGATCAGGTCCGCGCTGATGCC
>SXGT01715416.1_pt1 | contig 20795 bp, 21 predicted proteins | sample 3176221 | NCBI WGS metagenome assembly SXGT01 (sample SAMN11356862, study PRJNA531348) | freshwater metagenome | isolation source: freshwater sample F1-120 | place: China: Fuxian Lake, Yuxi | collected 2017-12-25
GAAACAACAATTGACTGGTCTTTACTATACCCCAATCCTTGCCATAAATAATCAGGATATGCTTGATATATACTTTGTATCCATATAGGAATTCTTTCTGAATCCGATATGCCTTTTGGATTAAATTTCAAATTAAAATACACCCCTATCATGGCCACCCCAATCAGCAAAATCCCTCCAGCTAACACGTTCGCGAAGGCATTTTTTGATTTCAATATATACGCGCCAAATAGAACTAAAACCCCAAAACACAAAGATAATATGGCCCCCCGGCTTTGTAGTAATAACATCGCAAAAAAAACCGGGATAAACAATAAACTACAAATCCAGCGATACCAACCACTTTTCATGAAAGCAGCCCATATCATAATCAGTAGCGCCACAGCAAAAACAGAAGCGGTCTTGATTGTTTGCACAATAGGCCCATAGCCAACAACAATCCTGGCTTTTAAATTGAATCCGTGTATTGCTAAATGCTTGTACAAAACAATAATTGCCAATATAGCAGCCGAACAGACAATTACCATCAATATCAAATTGATGTGTAGATAAATTTCCTGCTTGAATTTAGAAATAAACAGCACAAAGAACAGCAAAACAAATGCAGACTTAAATGCATATATAAAACTATCAGCATCCCCCCAAATGCAACTGCTCACTGTTAAAAAAAGAAAAAACAGCAGTATTTTTTCTTTATCAATCTGCTGCCAAAAAATCTGTCTATTTAATAAAAAATAAACAGCCGAGACAATACTGACAGAAATTATGATTATTTTTGCCAGACTCAATGATGGTGCCAAATAGCAACCCACCAAAAAAAAACACAATACAACTACCGAAAAATCAGCTAATTTAAACCCTCTAACGATAAGCCTAAAATCCACTATATATTCCTTAAAAAATCTAAAAGCCGCCGAAAACCACTAAATACCAGTCGTATTGCTTATTGATCAGAACCGTAAAGCTGTATTATTTTATTTGCATTACCCTCAACACTGAAACGCTGCTTTACCACATTTAACTCCTCTGAGCTTGTTGCAGTTATATCATCCCACTTTATCAGCACATAATTCAGGCAATCCGCTAACTGAAAGACATCACCAGGATTGAATAATAAGTTTGAGTTTAATATCAGGCTTTCCGAAACGCCCGTTCTAGAAGCTATCACACATTTTCCCGAGCAATAAGCCTCCAGCATCGCCATTCCAAAACTTTCTTTGCGGCTCGGTGAAACGACGACATCAAAATCTTGGCAGGCCTGACCCAGATTCTCATAAGGCTCAATGAATTCAATATGCAGTTTATCCTTGAACTCTCCACAAGCTATTTCATAGGATTTTTTCAAATCGCCTTCTGGTTGCCCAGTAAATACGATTCTTTTCACATGCGCTAACCTAGCATCGTCTATTAATCTTAATGCCGACAGAAAATCTAACCAGCCCTTCCCTGGTTTCGGATTACCAATAACTAACCAACGGCGGGGGAAATCAGCTTTAAACTTATTATCAGGAAATATTTCATTTTCAAAAACGCCATTATTAATCACAGTGATGCTTTCATCCCATGAAACAATATTAGCCATTGCTTGACTGACAGCTATTTTAAAATCGCACTCATGACATCCATATTTAATATACCCTGCCTTTTTGATGTATCCATCTCGCAAAAAAACAGCGGTTTTAGCATTAACAAATTTTTTTTTAAGCAGCTTTAAAAAAGGCACTTCCATATGATTATTGGCTTGCAATATGTCAGGGATATATCCATTTCCCTTTAGCGCCTTAACGACAGTATGGATCCACAGCTTATTGCCGATTATTTTTCCATATAAAGATCTAACCCCTGGAAATTTAACTGATATAACAGGAATACACAGGGATTTCATCTGTTCAACAAACCAGCCATCCATGCCAGTTACGACAACAACATTATGCTCTTTAAAAGCTTGAGTACTTAGAAGTCGTCTTAAGGAGTTTTGGGCTCCGGCTTTACCTGTGTTTTTTTGGATAATTAAGATATTCATTATTTATAAAAACACGGAATATTAATTTATAGCTACCTGTCACGTATTCCACCTGAAATGGCTTAATACCTTCTCTGCACGGTGACGCCATTGAAGCAACTCACTGCGCTGATAACTTAACTGACTATGCGATTGGTAAACTTCTTGGCTTTCTAAAAGCTTCTCGATAGTCATGGCAAACTCTCTGGCAACTGAACTCGAACACAAACAGCCGGAGTTTTGCAAAACCTCCCGAATACTGGGCAAATCACTGGCAATAATCGGTAAACCATGTGATAAAAAATCCAGCGCTTTGACCGGACAAGTCAAATATCTACTATAGAACGTATCCTGTAACGGCACCAAACCAATACTGACCTCGTGCTCCAAAATCCGGTGCAACTCAGCCGGGCTGACAAAAGGCGCAAATTTCAATACTTCTGCCAAACCCAGCTGCTGCGCTCTCTGGCGTAACTCGCCAACCTGCTTGTCATGTCCGCCATAACAAGACAGTGTGATATTTTTGCCCTTAAGTAATTGAGCAATTTCAAAAATCAGCTCGCTACCTTTATAGACATGCAAATGACCAATATAAGCAACATTGCGCTTCAGTCTACGCGGCTCGGCATCTTGCACGGGAAACTTAAGACAACCTAGCGGCAAAGTCATCATGGGCAATCGTGTTAAATGCTGCTGATATAACGCCCGTTGATGCTCTGTCAAGCAAATCAACGCATCCGTTTTGGGTATCAGCCATTTTTCAGACCATTGCCTGCGCCAAGCACTAAAATTCTGTTTGGGCAAATGCTTGCGGGTCAAATAATAATCATGCGTTTCATATATCACCCGTAAAGCTGCGTGTTGCTTTTTTAACCTCAGTAATTTGGGAAGTACTCCGATTTCCCGAGTCAACACCAATACTTCGTCGCTATTTTCAAGATAGCGCTTGATTTGAGAGACAGCCTGTTTGTAGACATCGCGACTATTTGATCGACTTTCTTTAATCCGGTGTATCTGCAAGAAAGGCGACGATTCAACACCGTAAAATGTTTGTAAGTCTTGTTCGGTATCCGATTCATCACCGTATCGAACAAAATAGTCGGTCGCTATTTGCTGTTCGGCAAACGCCATGGCGTTTAACAAGCCCATATACACAATCGGCCCGGGTTTTCGCCAATTACTTTTATTTATCCAGACGACTCGCCGCATCCTATTTACCTGGCTGAAGATTCTTCGGAGATAAGAGCTGTGATGGCTTGAATGACTTGATCGGGCTGGATGGCCTGAATACATTCGCTCAACATTCCGTCACCACAACCCTTCAAGCCACAAGGACGACAAACAAAATCGGCAGTTAAAACTCGATGTGCAAACATCCAGGGATACCAAACCTTATCATTAGTCGGCCCAAACAAGACAACGCAAGCGGTATTGACTGCAGCGGCCATATGAGCGGCCACCGAATCCAGCCCTAAAAAAACATCCGCTAATTGAATCAGCGCAGCCGTTTCGTTCAGAGACAACAGCCCTGCCAGATTCAGGCTGTGACTTTTGGCGTGTTCCAAAATATTGGCAACGTAATCAATCTCCTTTTGTGCCGGGCCGGAAATCAAAACCGTATAAAAATCGAGTCTATTCAATCCGTCAATCACTTGTGCAAATGCCTGCGGATTCCAGGCTTTAAACATCCATCGTGAGGTTGGATGGATCACAATGATTTTTTTATTCTCGGGCAGTCCAGGTTGCAATAATTGTTTAACCTTGTGCTGAGATTCAGGCTTGATGACCAAGGTAAGCTTTTTTTGATCTGTCTGGGGCTGCAGACCCAATCGACGCAGGGCATCCAAATTAGCCTCCACAGCATGGCGACTGCCCAGCGGAACCGAGTAGAGATGGGTGAAGCTTTTGCGCCAGAACCGACCATGTCTGTGCTTATAGGGCCGAGAAACTGAATAACGAGGGCTTAGCGCTCGTGTCAACCAACCGCCACGCCAGCGATCATTTAAATTGATGATTAAATCGTATTGATTGTTTTGCAGCGTTCGAAACAAAGAATATTCACGCTTGATGTGGTTTAGGTGGCCCTGCTTTTTCCATTGCCTATCCACTGCGTAGACTGCCCCCAAATTTGGATTAGCGTCCAAAATTGGCAAAGTTTCCTGATAAATCAATGCATCGATTTGCAAATGAGGAAATTGTTGCTTCAAAACACTGAATAAAGGCGTAGTTAGTAAAACATCGCCAAGATGCTGAAGTTTAACAACCAGAATTCGATTAATGCTGCTAAAGTCAATAGCATCATCCAATGTATTAATTTCAATCACGGTTTACGAGGTTTTTGCAGATGTTTTATGCAGTATGCGGAAAGCTCATAATAAACTCAACATTGAAATTCCTTCACTAAGGAAGCGGGCGTAAAGGAAAAATGCAGATCACCCAAATAAATCAAAAGGTTGGGACGACTCGCATTCAGCTCAACTCGCCTTTACGACAATCTACTTCCGGTGGGTAAACAAGGCGTAAAGGCTAGATCATGCGAGTTATTTTGGCTGCGGGAGTATAGCATCGCCGTTGAGCGCGACGAAAAAAATTGCGTCTCAGCTGCAAAAATTAAAGATTCTTGGCAGTATCAGTTGGAGAATCCATTGAGATCGATTAACCGCGCTCCTTGCCATGCAGCCGCATCAGCAAAACCGCTTCATCTCGTGTTAAAGCACATGCTTTAACCAGTTCTTCCAGATTGGCACCTTGTCGAATTTTTTCTATCGCCAATCCATAACCTTGAGGAGCTTCATCTAACTCATCAAAAGCTTCATCGCTATCGGGTTGTGATAATGAGGCTTGGTTTGTACTGAGGTGATCAACTAAATATTCCACCCGATTTTCGGTTGCGGCCATTCTGGAATCTACAGCAATAGCGGCTGAACACAGCCCAGCCAGGTCATCATGAGTGCGCTGTATTTGTTTTGTGAGTTGTTGATGATCCTGTTTAAGATTTTTGTACTCACGCCACAGCCAAACAAAACCCCATCCCAACACTAAGATCAAGCTACCTATCGCACCCAAAACAAACGGCAAATACGCTTCAATCATCAGACAATTTCATCGATATGCCCTGAAGCGGCATCGTTTTCATCTTGGTCATTACCGGGTTGCGACTGCTTTGGCTTAGGCGGCTGTTTTGGCGATTTATGATCGGATTCGACCTTTAGAACCTTGGCCAACGGCGAACTCGGCACTATGGGTGGTATTTCCGACATTAATCGCTCCCTATGCAGCCATCGATTTAAAACATATCCAGTTCAGCCTTTTCGTCTTCGCTCAGAAACTTATTTAAATCCACCAAAATCAACAACTTGTTATCACGACTCGTCACACCTTGAATATACTTCGAACTTTCTTCGTTGCCTACATTAGGGGCAGTTTCAATTTCAGAAGCCCGCATTTCCACCACTTCAGCAACACTGTCTACCAAAATTCCAATGATATGTTTGTCGGTTTCAATAATCACGACTCGCGAGGCATCATCCGGTTCTTTGGACATCAAGCCAAAACGGTTACGCGTATCAATGACAGTCACGACATTGCCGCGCAAGTTGATAATACCCAAGACATAAGAAGGTGCACCGGGTACAGGCGCAATTTCAGTGATTCTGAGCACCTCTTGAACCTGCATTACATTAATGCCGTATTTTTCGTCTCCCAGACAAAAAGTTACCCATTGCATAATAGGATCGCTTTGTTTTCTATCTTCACTCATGTCAGTCATCCAAAATTTATAGGTTTATCGTCTTCTATGCGGTATCAGTTCTTCTAAATCGATAATCGCTGTTAATTCTTCAATCACTGTCCCTATTAGCCAGGGCTTTTTTTGCCGACTGGTTCGCCATCTGACTTTTTCCGGTTTTACCTTACCTATAGACAAAATCTCGTCGCAAGCCAAGCCCCAGCGCTTATCCTGGGTAATCAGAATACTTTTAAAAGGATTGGTTTCCAAGTTTCTTGCACCACCACGGCTTTTACCAAAAATAAGCTGCCCCGTATCCAACACACCAACACGACTATCTTGCTCATCCAGTAAGCCGATAAACCACGCCGGTTGGCCTGGGATTTTGCCGGGCTTTTGATCAATCTTGATGGCTCGGGACAATTCAGTCAGTGGTGTAGCTAGAATCAAATGCTCAAGCTTAAAAAACAAGGCCTGAAACTCGTGCTGAGCCCAATCAGGCATCACGGAAAGCGGATGCAATTTAGCTGGGGTTTCGAACACAGCCACTGGTTGCTGCGTGACCTGGGCCTGATGCTTGACTTTAGTGACGGGTCGAACAGGTGTTTGGATTAATTTTGTCGCGGACTCCGTCCGAATTTCGGTTTTTTTGAAGTCATCTTCATCCAACTCAGGAATTTCATCCAGTAACCGACTTAGATAAGCATCCAAAGCCAATTCCTGTTGCACAATCTCCTGCTTGGGAAGCCCGGTTTTCATGCCCGTTTGTCCGAAGACTGCTCACCGGATTTATCGAGCAACAGTTGCTCCAGCAAGGCTGAGTAGGCTTCGACGGACTTTGCAGTTTTATCAAATAACGGTAGTGGCACACCTACCTGACTGGCATCTCTAACCTTGGTATCAACTGGAATAACGGAATCCCATGCATTGTGAGGATATTGCTGATGCAATGCCACTAAACTTTCCCGGGCGGCCTTGGTACGTTTGTCATACATAGTCGGAACAATCGTAAATTTGGGCGGTGTTTTTCGAGAATGGAACACCATATTGAGAGTATGCACCATTCTGTCCAGGCCTTTTAAGGCCAAAAATTCGGCTAAAACCGGTATGATCAGCTGATCACAAGCTGCCAGAGCATTAATCATCAGCACTCCCAACATGGGCGGACTATCGATAATCACATAGTCATAATGCTCTTTTAATTTACCCAGCGCAGTGGCAATCACCAATCCCATACCGCCCATCTGCGCCACTTGTCGATCCAATGTCGCAATCGCCGTGGATGCCGGAAGCACGGCTAAACCATCAAACTCGGTTTGAGCCACATAAGTTTCGGGGTTTATGTCCTTTTTTTTCTCACTGGTATCACGAAACAAGTTGTAAACCCCCAATTCAACTTCATCGGGATTCATTTTGAAATAACTGGTCAAAGAACCATGTGGATCAAGATCTACCAACAATGTTCTGAATCCCCAGGAAGACAATAATCCGCCCAAAGTAACTACTGTGGTGGTTTTACCCACACCACCTTTTTGATTGGAAACAGCCCAGATTTTCATGGTTGAACCGGAACTGCCGGCTCCTGTGTTTCTGTTTGCGATGGCTCGGTTTGCGGCGCTAATTTCAGCGCTTTAGCGCGCTCCTGATCCGTCATGCCATAGCGTGCGAAAGCTTGAGACATCAAAACCAAGACCACGCGGCGATTCTTAAATCGCCCTTCTTCATCCTTGTTGTCTGCAATAGGATGAAACTCGCCATAACCAACAGAAGACAAACGAGTTGACGGAATATTGTTTTTGACTAATTCCTTCACCACACTAGTGGCTCTGGCGGAGGATAAATCCCAGTTAGAAGGATAGATACCGGTAGAAATCGGCACATCATCGGTATAGCCTTCGACATTAATCACATTGGGCACACCACGTACCACTTCAGCCACTTTCTGCAAAACCGGAATTGCTTTGTTAGATAACTCTGCCTTGCCACTGGCGAATAGCAATTCACTGTTCATTTCCAGTTCCACCCAAAAATCATGTTTTTTAATGCCCACCAACTGGCTTTCGACAAAAGGCTGCAAGGCACGTTGAAATTCGTCCGAAACCTCATTCAGGCGACGTTTTTCTTCCATGATTTCTTCGCTTAACTGATGCTCTTCTTCACTCACTGTGACCAAATTGGGTAATTCAATAGGTTGAATACGAGTGGGTATTTCACCCACTTGTATAGGCTCGGCAACTTTTTCTACTTTTTCGTTATGCGATAAGGCTTGATCCAGCGACTCGGAAAAAACATCGTATTTACCTTTATTAACTGACGATATTGAGTACATCACTACGAAAAAAGCAAACAACAAGGTAATAAAGTCAGCGTATGACACCATCCAACGGTCACTATGCTCAGCTTCCTGAAATGTTTTTCTTCTACGCCTGGCCATTTTTAAAATTGATCATTTATCCAGTAGGTAACCGGAAAGTTTCAACTCAATATTGCGAGGATTCTCACCCTCAGCAATCGACGAAATACCTTCAACCACCATTTCCCTGGCTTGAGAAGCTCGAAACACGTGGGACTTTAATTTGTTAGCTATCGGGATAAACAATAAATTGGCTAATCCCACACCATAGATAGTCGCCACAAAAGCGGTTGCAATGCCGCTACCCAGCAATTGAGGCTGAGCCAAATTTTGCATCACATGAATCAAACCTATCACTGCCCCAATAATGCCTATTGTCGGCGAATAACCGCCCATGGCGTCAAATACCCTGGCAGCTTGCATATCCAGGTGCTCCTTGGTCGTCAATTCAACTTCCAGACAATCACGAATCACTTCAGGCTCGTTGCCATCGACCAAAAGCTGCAAGCCTTTCTTCGCAAATCGATCTTTCTCGCCTTCAATTAGAGTTTCTAACCCCAATAAGCCCTCTTTTCTGGCCATCGTGCTCCAACGAACGATTTTGTCGATCTGCTTTTGCAACTGCAAATTTTCAGGCTTCAAAATCCAGACGGTAATACGCAGTGCTCGTAAAAAAACCTTGGGAGGAAATTGCAACAATGTAGCACCCAAGGTTCCACCCACGACAATCACGAAGGCATGAAAATTCACCAAAGAGCCAAATTCTCCCCCTGCTAACAGGTTGCCACCTATAATGGCGGAAAACCCGACAAGAACCCCGATGATGCTTAAAATATCCATCAACTCATTTAATAAATTTGCGGGTAACTCACCCAAAATTGTCGATATTCGATTCCCCAACCTGATATTGAGGAACCGAGGCACTAGCTAAGCTGTTTATTTTCGGTGGGCATTAAGAACTTCTGTATAAAACAGATAAAACAAATTTTGATCATTAATAAAATCATCCGGCATACTTTTTCATCAATCCAGGCACATCCAGAATTAACGCAATCTTCCCATCACCGGTGATTGTAGCCCCTGCCAGTCCTTCCATGCCCTGCAGTTTGGCCCCTAATGCCTTGATAACCACTTCTTCCTGGCCTATCAATTGATCCACTACAAATCCAACCTGCCTGCCTCCAGCATTGACCACCACGACATGACTACTGGTTGCTTGTTTATCGACGACATAATAAGGATCTTTAACCAACCATTCGCTTAAATAAAACAATGGCAAGGCTTTGTTTCTGACCATCACCACCAACTGATTATCTACCTTATTGGTTTTGCTTAAATCCAGGTCAAGGATTTCCAACACACTGGCCAAAGGCAAGGCAAAAGCCTGTCCGCCCAGTTTAACCATCAATGTTGGCATAATCGCCAGAGTCAGCGGTACTTTGATGATGATGTTACTGCCTTTGCCCTCAACAGAATCAATTTCGACAATACCATTCATTTGCGAAATTCGGGTCTTCACCACATCCATGCCAACTCCACGCCCGGACACGTCTGAAATCTCGGATTTTGTGGAGAAACCGGGCAAGAAAATCAGGTTGTAACACTCCTTATCATCCAGTCTGGCTGCACTTTCTTCATCCATTAAACCTTTTTCTACAACTTTGGCGCGCAACAAATCTGGATTCATGCCTTTACCATCATCTCGAATGGAAAGCTGAATATGATCACCCTCCTGAGAAGCTTTAAGTATTAACACCCCTTCACGAGGTTTGCCCTTGGCAGCGCGTTCATCTGGAGTCTCAACACCATGATCAACCGCGTTTCTGACCAAATGCACAAGAGGATCCGCTAGCGCCTCTACCAGATTTTTATCCAAATCGGTATCTTCCCCAATCAGTTCCAGGCGGATTTCCTTTTTCAGGTTTCTGGCTAAATCACGAACAACACGGGGAAAACGGCCAAATACCTTTTTGATCGGCTGCATTCGCGTTTTCATGACAGCCAATTGCAAATCAGCTGTCACAACATCCAGATTGGAGATGGCTTTCGATAACTGTTCACCCGCTTCGGATGAGGCCTTAAGTGTTTGGAAGCGGTTACGCACCAACACCAATTCGCCCACCATGTTCATGATGTCATCAAGAATTTGCGTATCAACCCGCACCGTTGTGTCCGGTTGAGCAGCCGTCGCTTTGTTTTTATCTGCGGAAGGCTCGATTACATTAGCCTTGGCAATGATAATTTCCGGCTCGAGATGGCTATTCGGTTTTGGCTCAGGCTTGACTTTATCCAGTTCCGGCTTTTTTTCTTGCGGCTGAGATACGGGCGGCTCTGCAGGATGCTGGGCAATATTGGCATTAAACTTACCCTTCCCGTGCAATTCATCCAGCAGTTGATCAAATTCTTCTTCGGTAATATCGCCAGGATCAACTGTTTGATTTGCAGTTGTTGGCATACCTTTGAATTGACCTTTGCCATGCAGTTCGTCTAATAAATTTTCGAACTCGTCTTCGCTAATTTCATCTGCAGCTACATCATGACGATCAGATTCCCTGGATGACGGAGACCCACCCTTGCCATGCAAGGCATCCAGCAACCCTTCAAACTCATCTTCTGTGATTTCATCATCAGGATCGGGGCCACTGGGCAGTTGATCCGCATCCAACATGGCTTCAAATTCTTGAGCAACCAGATCTTGGGGAGAAAGTTCCGGTGAATGCTTTGTATTTACAGTAACTTCAGGCGCTTTTTCAGTTGGAGAGGGGATATCGTTGTGACTTGCGTAGGCCTTTAAACGCGTTAACAATTCGGCCGGTGCTGATTCAGGCGAATTTCCTGAGCGTACTTGGTTAAACATTTCATTAACAACATCCAGCACTTGCAGGATAACGTCCATCAAATCTGCAGTAACTTGACGTTCGCCTTGCCTCAAAATGTTAAAAACATCCTCAGCGGTGTGACAAATTTCCACTAAGGAATGAATCGCCAAAAAACCGGCGCCCCCCTTGACGGTATGAAAGCCGCGAAAAATAGCGTTGAGTAAATCCAGATTATTGGGCGATTGTTCAAGCTCTACTAATTGCTCACTGAGCTGCTCAAGAATTTCCCCGGCTTCAACCAGAAAATCCTGCAAAATTTCATCGTCCAATTCAATCGCCATGTCTCGTTCCTCAGAAACCTAAACTGGACAACAAATCATCAACATCCACTTGACTGGTCGCCACGTCACCAGCTTTGTCATCGACACCCGGTACCACGGGCCCGGGTAGTTCATGCTCATTATGATAAGTATCTTTTCCGCCCCCTTTACGACCGGTAATACTGATCAATTTAACCATGCTGATTTCCAAGTCCTGGACAAGAGCAATTACGCGCCGAATAATCTGACCGGTAATATCCTGGAAACCCTGAGCCATTAGAATGTCATTCAACCCGGCCTGTACTTGCGCCAAACCCTCCTGAGATTGCTTGAAATGTTGGGTAATTTCAGCTGTCATTGCTTTGAATTCTTCCAGAGGCATTTCCCGATCCAGAAAACGCCCCCACTTACCCGCCAACACTTCAATCTGACTATTTAATTCCTGCGAAATAGGCACCAAATTTTCCACTGCCGTCAATGTCTGGTCAGCAGCCTGTTCTGTCATGGCGATCACGTATTGCAAACGCTCTTTCGCGTCGGGAATATCATGCTCGGTCATTGCGGTTATTTTTTCATCGACACTAAAGCTCACCATGGTGTCATGCAATTGCCTGGTCAAACGACCAATCTCTTTGAACAGCTGAGTTTCCCGCAAACCGGCCAGTTCGTCCAATAGCGAATCTGCATTTGCTTCATCGCCGTTTTCCAGCGCAATCACCAATTTTTTGGCTAAATCGAGAAGCTCGCTTCTCATATTTGATTCTCCCTGCCTTAGCCGTCGATACGTTCAAAAATTTTTTCGATTTTTTCTTTCAATGTTGCCGCCGTAAAAGGCTTGATGACATAACCATTCACCCCGGCTTGAGCTGCCAGAATAATTTGCTCCCGCTTGGCTTCGGCTGTCACCATCAATACCGGCATTTTGGCTAAATTCGGATTGGCTCTGACTGCTTTCAATAAGTCTATCCCCGTCATGCCGGGCATGTTCCAGTCCGTAATTAAAAAATCAATGCCACCCTTTTCAAGAATAGGCAACGCGGTTTTACCATCATCCGCTTCCACCGTATTGGTGAAACCCAGATCTTTTAACAAGTTTTTTACTATTCTGCGCATTGTTGAAAAATCATCAACAACCAGAATTTTCATATTTTTATCCAAGGTAAATCTCCACCCAGATCACATCAATCATGTTTAGAATTCGGCTTTACACCACCATGAAAACAAAAACCTTTGTAATCACAGTCAATTAACTTTAGTTGCCATTATCTTTCCCTTCCAACCAATCTGCAAGCCTAGCCCTGAGCCTCAGCATTGCCTGACTACAAATCTGGCTGACACGGGATTCACTCACATCCAGCACCAAACCAATTTCACGCAAATTCAACTCTTCATCATAATAAAGCGAAACCACCAATCGTTCCCGCTCAGGCAATTCAGCTATAGCTTTAGCCAATGCCTGGCGAAAGTTTTGTTGTATCAGCTGTTCTTCAGGTTGATAGCCGGTGTGTATATCGTCAATGACACTGTCCTCACCTTGTAGCAGCTCTTCCACGCTAAAGGTTTTACAAGACACCGTATCCTGCAAAATTTGCTGATATTCAGTGACAGATATCTGCAAACGCTCAGCCACTTCAGCATCCCTGGCTTCACGTCCGACTTGATTTTCAATTTCCCGAATTGCTTCAGCAACCATGCGTGCTTTTTTATGCACGGAACGCGGCGCCCAATCGGCACGTCGCAGCTCGTCAAGCATAGCACCTCGAATTCGGATACCGGCATAGGTTTCAAAACTTGCGCCCTGGCTCACATCATAATTTTTGATCGCTTCTAAAAGCCCGAGCATTCCGGATTGAATCAAATCATCGATCTGTACGGTTTCGGGTAAACGTCCCATTAAATGGTAGGCAATGCGCTTAACTAAAGGTGCATACTGAATCACCTGTGTATCGGTGCCTCCAGCCTGCATCGCAGCATACATTGCCGCTCCGGTCACGCAACATCCTCACGGATGCTGAACTGAACCATGCGCTCGACAAAAAACTCCAGATATCCGCCTGCGTGATGCTTTATTGGCCAGTTGTCAATTTTACGAGCCAGATTTTTTATCGCTAATGCGGCTTTACTTTGAGGAAAAGCTTCCACAACCGGCGTTTGTTTCTGCACCGATTTGCGTAAATATTCATCCATAGGCACAGCCCCTAAGAATTGCAGGGCTACATCCAGATAACGGTCTGTGACTTTGATTAATTTATTGAACAGTGCTTGTCCGTGTTCAGCTGACTGCACCATATTGGTAATGATATGAAAGCTGTTCAAACCATAATCACGGTTTAATAATTTGATATAAGCATATGCATCAGCCAAAGATGTGGGCTCATCACAAACCACAACGATAATTTCCTGGCAAGCGCGGGCAAAATTCACCACGGTTGCGGAAATCCCCGCCGCGGTATCGACAATCAGCACATCCAGTTCTCTATCGATTTCACTGAAAGCCTGAATCACGCCCGCCTGCTCGGCACTACTTAAATCAGACATCCTTTGAATACCTGAAGACGCCGGTATAATTCGCAGCCCAGCAGGGCCCGTCATCATGATTTGCTTCAAGGTCTTTTCGCCACTCAAGACATGAGACAAATTGAACTCCGGAAAAATACCCAGCAATATATCGACGTTCGCCAACCCCATATCCGCATCCATAATGGCTACACGGCGCCCAGCTTTAGCCAAGGCCACGCCAATATTGACCGATAAATTGGTTTTGCCTACACCACCTTTACCGCTGGTTACAGCAATCACTCGTACGGGTTTCATTTGTCTCATTTGTCTTATTCCAGCTGCCTGGTCGAATGCCTTATGCATGGCTTTCTGCCATCCAATGGTCGTAATTCATATTATCTGAGAATGCCTCACTTTCTGTCTGCATGCATTGCTGAATCAATGTTCCCGCCTCTGGAGCATAGATATCTTCGGGCACCTGTTGTCCATCGGTTATAAATGACAATGGCATGCGCCGCTCGATCAAAGCCGACAATGCCGAAGCTTTAGTCACCGCCTCATCAAACTTGGTAAGTATAGTTGCTTGCGGTTCAAGTATCTGGAAAGCATCCATAATTTCCAGCGCAGCCTTGTATTGCGTGGTGGCTGACATCACCAGATAAGACTGAATCGGCAAATCGCCATGTTGCAGGGTTTTTAACTGTTCGGCAAGCCGTAAGTCACGCTGACTCATGCCAGCCGTGTCAATCAGAATCAGGCGTTTATCAGAAAAACTGTTGATATGCTGGCGCAGTTCATCGGCATCACTCGCCATACGCACAGGCACATCCAAAATTTTGCCATAAGTATTAATCTGCTCGTGGGCACCAATGCGGTAATTATCGGTAGTAATCAAGGCAATCTGCCTTGATCCGTGTTTGAGAATAAATTGTGCAGCCAATTTAGCAATGGTTGTGGTTTTCCCAACGCCGGTAGAACCAACCAAGGCAGCAATACCGCCTTGTTCAAGCAGGCGATCATCCGCTATAGGGATTATTTTGCTCAGCATTTCTTGTGATTTAGCCATAGCCACATCAAACTGCTGATAATGCCCCAGTCTGTTGATGATCTTGCCTGTCAGCCCCCTGGAAAAACCAAAATCAATCAATTGATCCATTAATTCGTGGCGAAAGGACTGTTCACCCGCATTAGGTAAGTGGGTAATGCTGGATAGTTTATTGTCCAGTAATGCGCGCATATCTTTCATTTCCTTACGCATTTCTTCCATAAATTTATCGGCAGACACGGCTGGAACAGGTTTTGTCATATCAACCGGCTTTTTGAGTCCGTTACCTGCTGCGACTGAAATCGGCTTTTCCATTATTTTGGGCTTTTCAACCACTTTTAGTTTTTCGGTAATTTTTTGTGCATTGGTATGACCTAACTGGATTTTTTCGGCATAGCCCAAGTATTGATCCAAATGACGGCGCAACGGATTTTCGCTTTCATTGCCAGGTTTACGTACACTACTCAGCAAATGCGCAGGCTTTTGTTCGCCTGAAAACTCGGGCAAATCGTATTTCTTAAGGCGCTTGGCAACGATTTCGTCATCCTGTTGCTGCTTGAGATTTTTATGTATCACCTGCTCATCAAAATCCCGCGCCGCCACAATCTCAACACCACCATCGATAGAGCGGTTGGACATAATCACCGCATCGGCCCCAAGCTCTTCCTTGACCATACGCATAGCTTGGCGAATATCTGCTGCAAAAAATCTTTTAATTTTCATCGCTAGTCCTCGTTTTAATCATTAGGCACGTTGACCAACTGTCGAAACCACACGGATCTGTCTATCCTGAGGAATTTCGTTATAAGCCAGCACATGCAAACCTGGTATTGAGTGACGAACGAAGCGAGCCAACCATGGTCTAATAAAAGAAGACACCAGCAGTACAGCAGTATTCCCTTCCATTTCCATGCGTTGCGCGCTTTCTTCCAACGACTGATGCATTTGTTCCGCTAACCCCGGTTCCAGTCCTGCACCGCCATCGCTCGCCGTCTGCAATGACTTATGCAATATCTGTTCCAAAGATGGATCGAGTGTAATCACCGGGATTTCTGTCTCTACACCGTTGATTTCATGGACAATTGACCGCCCTAACGCTGAGCGTACCGCTGAAGTCAAGATGTCCGGATCTTGACTCTTGGCTCCATACTCCGCCAAAGTTTCGGCGATAGTACGAATATCACGAATGGAAACGCGTTCCTGCAGCAAGTTTTGCAGCACTTTGACCACTACACCCAAAGGCAAGGTTTTAGGCACTAAATCCTCTACCAGTTTTGGTGCCACCTTGGCCAAATTATCCATCAACTGTTGAGCTTCCTCGTAACCAAACAACTCATGGGCGTTCATTTGCAAGATATGACTGAGATGTGTAGCCACCACCGTACCGGGATCAACCACGGTGTAGCCTAAAGTCTGAGCATGGTCTTTTTGCGACAAATCAATCCAGACTGCATCCAGGCCAAATGCGGGGTCTTTGCAAGTCACCCCCTGTAATGTGCCGAATACCCGTCCCGGATTAATCGCCATTTCCTTCTCAGGCATGATTTCCGCTTCCCCCACATTCACACCCATCAGTGAAATTCGATAAGCGGACGGGGACAAATCCAGATTATCCCGAATATGCACGGAAGGAATCAAAAAACCCAATTCCTGAGACAGTTTTTTTCGTACCCCTTTGATGCGGGTCATCAACTGCCCGCCCTGATTTCTGTCCACGAGTGGAATCAAACGATAACCTACTTCCAATCCTATCGTATCGACCGGCATCACATCATCCCAACCCAGTTCCTTGAGTTCTGTCCGGGCCAATTGCTGTTGAGGCGAAACAACTCGCTCCATTTCTAAGGTTTTTTCTTCCTCCAGCTTGTGTCTTCGATCTATCAGATAGGCCACTGCTGCAAAAATCGAAGCCAACAGAATGAAAATCATATTCGGCATCCCGGGAATAATACCCAGCAACCCCATGACGGCAGCTGTAACCAATAAAACCCTGGGCTCCTGGAACAACTGCGATGAAACTTGCTGACCCAGGTCTTGTTTGCTGCCTCTCACCCGGGTCACTACCATAGCTGATGCCACAGACAATAACAGTGCTGGAATCTGCGCCACCAAGCCGTCACCGATAGCCAGTAACACATACGCATTAGAGGCATCTGCAAAACTCATGTGATGCTGACCCACGCCAATAGCCAAACCACCGATCATATTCACAAACAGAATGATGATACCGGCCACCGCATCGCCCCGGACAAACTTACTGGCACCGTCCATGGAGCCATAAAAATCCGCTTCTGCAGCCACTTCTTCGCGTCTGGCTCTGGCTTCGTCCTGATTGATCAGGCCGGAATTCAAATCCGCATCGATCGCCATTTGCTTACCAGGCATCGCGTCCAAGGTAAAACGGGCGCTCACTTCGGCTACCCGCCCAGCACCTTTAGTCACCACCACAAAATTGATAATCACTAAAATCGCGAAAACCACCACCCCTACGGCAAAGTTGCCACCGATCACAAACGAACCAAAGGCCTCAATGACTTTACCTGCGGCATCGCCACCTTCATGGCCTTTCATTAGCACGACCCGGGTCGACGCCACATTTAAAGCCAGACGCAATAATGTCGCCACCAAAATGACAGAGGGAAACGAGGCAAATTCCAAAGGTTTCATGCTGTAGATAACCACCAGCAAAATAATCAATGAAAAAGCTATATTGAAGGTAAAAAACACATCCAGCACAAATGCCGGCAATGGCAATACCAGCAAAGCCAAAAGCATCAGAATCAGGATGGGGGCACCCAAGCCGATGCCTAGCAGTGATTTGAATGCGGCGATGATTTTTGCAAAATCCATGAACAACTCGATTTGATTTTATTGCCTGAATTCGTCAGGCACTTCTATGTCATTGGGCTTAACCGGTCTGTTCCAACCATTTTGGCTGGCTGCCTTCAGCTGGAAAACATAGGCCAATATTTGTGCAACAGCCAAAAATAAACCGCGGGGAATTTCTTGATTCAATTCGGTGGAATAATACAAAGCCCTGGCTAAAGCGGGGGCTGCTACCATGGTGACTTTATTGGCCAACGCCACATTTCGAATCTGAGTAGCCACCAGATCAGTACCTTTTGCCACCAGTATTGGTGCACCGCTACTGTTCTGATCGTATTTTAAGGCAACCGCAAAATGGGTTGGATTGGTCACAATCACATCGGCAGTCGGCACCTCCTCCATCATGCGTCGCTGCGCGGCCTGCATCTGCATTTGCCGTATTTTGCCCTTCAGCTCTGGACTGCCTTCCGATTCCTTGGACTCATCCCTGACTTCCTGCTTGGTCATCATTAACTGGCGCTGGTGATTCCACAGCTGATAAGGCACATCAATCAACACCAGTAGCAACAATGTCGAGCTCAAAATCAGCAAACATTTGACGATGATTTCACCTGCTCGTAATAGAGCCTGGTCGAGATTCAGGCGATTCAAGGTCATGAAATCGTCAAAGTAAACTTCAAACAGATTCCATGCCACAAAACCTATGACGATGACTTTGATGATGGCTTTAATCAACTCAACCACACCCTGAATGCCAACAATCTTTTTAATGCCTTGCAAGGGGTTGAGTTTGGAGAATTTGGGCTCAAAGGCTTCGCTGGAAAAATTCCAGCCTCCCATCAACATCGGTGTCAATAAATCGGCTATTAACAACACGATCATCAAGGGCGCCATCACCACATAGCCTTCGGCAAAAGCCATTTTTAAATGCATCACAGGGGTAATGGGATCGAAGATAACATCTCGAGACAATTGAAACTGATGCTTCATCATATCCATCAGCTTTTGCACCATAAACTGCCCGGTATAAAAAAACATTGCAGCACTGACAATCAGGGTCACAAAGTTGTTCAGCTCTTTGGATCTAGCTACCTGACCTTTTTTCCGAGACTCTGAAAGTCGCTTACCGGTAGGGTCTTCTGTTTTATCTTGTCCTGAATCTTCTGCCATCTAGCTGATTCTCAATAGCTGACTGATAAATAGAAATCCCTCGTGCAGCATTTCACCAAAGCTCTCCAAAATGCCGGGCAAACCGATTCCTATCAACACCATCCCTAACAAGATGCTAATTGGAAAACCCACACCAAATAATTGCAATTGTGGAGCAGCCTTGGATGCCACACCGAAACTGATATTGATGAATAATAGAACAGTCATGATGGGCAGCGCCAGTAATACCCCGTCCGCAAATATTTGACTACTCCAGGCTATCATTTGCCAGAGAGCGTCCTTGTCAAACCCTACATCGGCCACCGGTAAAGTCCGAAAACTTTGCACCAGCATTTCTATGAGCAACAAATGCCCGTCTACCCCCAAAAACAACAAGCTCGATACAATGACAAAAAGTTGAGCAATGACAGGTGTTTGCATTCCGGTTGCCGGATCCACCATGGAAGCAAAACCTAATCCCATGCTATAGGCGATTGCCTGACCAGCAAATAACATAATCGAAAAGACCATTTGCAGGATAAATCCTGCAGAGATCCCTATAATCAACTGCTGTATTGTTACCAGGAAACCTTCGGAACTGAATAATTCGACCGACGGCATATCGGGTAATACCGGCATCATCACAAAGGTGATCAATAAACTCAATATTATGCGTAGCGTTGGTGGCACGGTTTTGACGCTGAATAAGGGAACTGAAATAAACATGGCGCTTATTCGCATGAAAGGCCAGATAAACGAGGCCAGATAAGCCAGAAGTTGATCTTCCTGGAAGTTCATCCTATCAGCGTGGGAATTTCGCGAACCAAGTCCTGAAAGTAATCGATGAGCATTTGCAGCATACCTGGCCCAGCGATCATTAAAACCACAATAATCGTCGCCAGTTTGGGAATAAAGGTTAAGGTTTGCTCTTGAATTGACGTAGCCGCCTGAAACATGGATACCAACAATCCGACAGCCAAGGAAGCCAACAGGATAGGCCCCATGATTTTAAGGCTAATCAGTACGGTATCTTGTGCGATCGTTGAGATGGTATCCGGCGTCATTTTAGCCCCGCTTAGACGTAAAAACTGGCAGCCAGCATTTCCAGCACCAATGACCAGCCATCTGCTAATACAAACAGCATGATTTTGAAAGGCAATGAGATGATCATGGGCGACAACATCATCATGCCCATAGACATCAATACACTCGCCACCACCATATCGACTACCAAAAACGGCAAAAAAATCAGAAATCCGATTTGAAATGCAGTTTTCAATTCGCTGGTTACATAGGCAGGCAATAATAGTGTAAAAGGCACATCTTCAGGTTTATCAATGCGCTCCCGACCGGAAATTCTGACAAACATGTCAATATCGCTCTCACGCGTCTGCTTCAACATAAACTGCTTGAATGGCTCAGATGCATTATTCAATGCCGTTGTGATATCGATTTTTTCTGCCAAATAAGGCTGCACTGCCGTTTCATTGACCTTATCCAGCACCGGCATCATGATGAAAATAGTCAAAAACAAGGACAAACCCAGTAACACTTGATTGCTAGGCGCTTGCTGCGCACCCAGAGCTTGCCTGAGCAAACCCAGGACAATCATGATGCGGGTAAACGAGGTCATGGTTAATAACAATGCTGGCAGCAATGTCAGCATGGTCATCAGCGCCAAGATCTGGATAGTAACCGTGTAAGTCTCACCACCTTTGGGATTAGTGGTGACTGTAATTGCTTCAATGCCGGGGGGCGCCGCCCAAGCCATTGCCCCCCAAAAGACAACGGCAACGACGCTAAAGCTAATAAATAAAGGCTTAAGCTTCATTATGGCTCTGCATGACCTGTTGCAACTTATTGGCAAAGGTATTTAAGCCTGCAGCTTCTTGGTTTTGAAACAATCGATCATCACCTTCCAATTCGAGCAATTTATCCACCCGTCCTGGCGTGACGCCTAGTAATAGTTGTTTTTCACCCACTTTGATCAAAACCAGTTTTTCCCGCATGCCAAGCGATAATCCGGAAATAATGGCTAATTGATTTTTCCCTGAA
>SXGT01286619.1_pt1 | contig 20790 bp, 19 predicted proteins | sample 3176221 | NCBI WGS metagenome assembly SXGT01 (sample SAMN11356862, study PRJNA531348) | freshwater metagenome | isolation source: freshwater sample F1-120 | place: China: Fuxian Lake, Yuxi | collected 2017-12-25
GAGCGCGAGAGCGCGGAGGTGAACCGGGCCGGGGAGCTCTGCTGCCCCGGCCCCAACATGATCTCACCGGAGCGCGAGAGCGCGGAGGTGAACCGGGTCGGGGAGCTCTGCTGCCCCGGCCCCAACGTAAATTCTCGAAGCTCAGGGCGTCGGAAAGCGGCTAGGCTGCGGCGATGCAAGAGTTTCTCCCCGGCGTCTTCACCTGGCCCTGGTTCTCCGAACGCCACGGCTACGACTTCAACGGCTGGTTGTTCGTGCACGAGGACGGAAACGTCGTGGTGGACCCGGTAGAGGCGGACGCTGAGACCGTGGAGCGGCTCGCGGTGCTGGGGGTGGCGCGAATCGTGCTGACCAACCGCAACCACACGCGGATGAGCCTTCGCCTCCGCGAGCGCACCGGGGCGCGCGTGGCGATTCACGCGCGCGATCGCGCCCACGCCGAGGCGCAGGGCGCGGTGGTGGACGACGAGCTGGTCGTGGGCCAGCGGGTCGGCCCGTTCAACGTGCTGGACGCCAGCGGCAAGTCGCCGGGCGAGGTGGCCCTCCACTGGGCCGAGCGCGGGTTTCTGGTCGTGGGCGATGCGTGCGTCGGAAAACCCGCCGGGGAGTGCGCGCTCTTGCCCGAGGCGGTGATCGACGACCTCCCGGCGCTGAAGCAGAGCCTCGAACGACTCGCCACAATCGACTTCGCGACGCTCCTGCCGGGAGATGGGGCGCCGATCGCGGCCGGAGGGCGGGAGGCGCTCGCGCGCCTCGTGGACCGCTTCAGCGCTGCCCGGTCCTAGTAACGAACGAGGGCCAAGAATCGCCGGAGCAGCTCGGTGCCATCCGCGCCACGCTCCGGGTGGAACTGCACTCCCCACACGGGTCTGCCGGGGCGGCGGACCGCCTGGATCGCGCAGGGGTCGCCGGCGCCCACACACTCCAGCCCGGCCGGGAGCGCCGTGACGCCCTCCACGTGGCTCACGACGTAGTCCCCGGAGAGAACGACCGGATCCTCGACGGGCCCGTTGGCCTGCACGTGGCGCAAGCCCGCCTCTTTGCGGTGGCCGGCGTAGCTCCCGGTGGCCACTCCCCCGTGCACCGGCCCGATCGCGCCCCCAAGCGCCAGCACCAACGCCTGATGTCCGCCGCAGATCCCGAGGACCGGGGGGCCAGAGTCGGTGAGCTCGCGGATGAGGCCGAAGAGGTGCTCGCGGTGGGGCGCGGGGTATGCGTCGAAGGGAACACCCTGGGGACCCAGCACCACGGCGCTCGCGTCCGCCAGGTCGCCCGACTCGATACGCAGGAAGTGTCGTTCCACGACTCTCGTTGGGGACAGCCGCTGGAGCGCCCGTACGATCCGCCGAGTGCCCGCGCGAGTCGTGGCCGACGGGTTCAGGTTGAGCACCACGATCAACCGCCCGTGCGCGCTGGCGCTCACCCCGGCGGGTCCCCGAGAAACCCGAGGAGGTGCGCCACGACCGCCGAGGGGGCGTGAGCGTGGAGATTGTGCCCGGCGCCAGGGACCACGTGATGCTGGAGACCCCGAACAGCCGCCCGCCGATCGGGGAGGTCCGGCCAGCGAAACGCGGTGCGCTCCCCATCCAACGACAGGACCGGGCACTCGATTCGGCGCCACAACGCCATGGCGTGCTCGAGGACGAACGCGCCGCCGCTCCGGGCCTTGTGCAAGGGGTCGGCCTTCCAGGCGATCCCGCCGGGCACGGGCCGCGTGGCGTGCAGCGCCATGTGCGCCGCCACGGGCTCGGTCAGTAGGGAGTCGGCCCGGCGTAGGCGCCGCACCGCGTCCTCCAGTGACGCCATGACCTCGGGCTCGCGCCGGGCGGCCTCGACCGTCTTGACGAAGCCCGCGAGCCGCGCGGGGAACAGGTCTGGGGGTTCGGTGGGAGGGCCGAAGCCCTCGAGCAGCGCGAGGTGGCTCACTCGGGCCGGGAACGCACCGGCGAAGTACCCCACGACGGAGCCACCCATCGAGTGGCCCACCAGGGCCACGGGCTTCTCCGCGCCGAGCGCGTCCAGGAGGCGGTGGAGGTCGAGTAGATAGTCTGGGAAGTAATAAGTGCCCCCGGCGCCGACCCACTCGCTATCGCCGTGGCCGCGAGCGTCGGGCACCACGACGCGAAAACGCTGCGAGAGCGGGGCCGCCACCGCGTCCCACGAGCGGCACTGGTCGAGCCAGCCGTGGTGCAAGACCACGAGCGGCGCGGCCGGTTCGCCCCACTCGGCTGCGTGGAGCGAGAGCCCGCCGGAGTCCCAGCAAAACGGCCGTGGCTCGGCGGTGCTCACAGCCCGCAGCTCCCCCGCACGCCCTCGCGCGTCCAGCAGGTCTCGCCGGTGGGGCACTCGGTGCCGCCGCAGCACAGGATGGCCATGGCGCCCAGCTGGCACCGCGCGTTGATGCAGTCCCAGCCGCCAGGGCAGTCGCAGTGCGTGGCGCAGCTGTCTGGGACCCCGACGTCGCCTCCGCCCGGCCCGGCATCAAGGAACTCGAGCCCCCCGTCCGCTCCGCCCCCGTCGGGAAGACCGGGCGCCGTGGGGGTCCAGGGAGTGATGACGGGATCCGGAAACGCAGGGCCTCTGCCGCCCGCCGTGTCGCCGAGCGGAGGGATCGTCACCTCGACGCAGCCGACGAGGAGGAGCAGGAAGGCACGGCGCATGGAAGATCGAGCCTACGGGATCGGCCGGGCGCGCGCCACGGGCGTCTGAGTCAGTGGGGGCGCGGGTCAGCGCCCGAGCGCCGCCAGGAAACGACGGTACTTCGACCGCGAGGGTGACAGGGGCTCGACGAGCGCCTCGGGTAACACGGCCCCGAGCGCCGCGCGGGCTCCCGCGAAGCTGTGGTGGCCCTCGGTGAGCTCGATCTCGATCTCGTACTCGGTCTGGCCCGGGAGCTCCGTCCGGTCCAGCTCCAGGACGTAGCCGTCGCCAAGCTCGAAGCGGTGGCGGTGGTTCACCAGCGCGCCAATCGGGTAGAGGGCGTCGCGCTGCTCCTGGAGCAGCGAGATGCAGAGCTCCACCTCGATGTCCGTGAGGGCCTTGCGCTGGTTGAGCGCGTCGAGTGCGTCCGCGGGCTCCAAGGGGTCGGTGCGCTCGCGGGTCACGAGCTCGCCGTCGTCGCTGAGCACCTTGTCCTTGCACGTCACCTCGAAGGCCCCGTCCTCCTCACGGATGCGGACCATGCCGGTGGCGGCCCTCAGGAGTCGCCGGTCGCGGGTATCGAAGTACGTGTTGGTCTGGGTGACCGCGCCGAGCGACGGCCGGGTGTCCACGAGGTGGGCCCGAATGAGCGCCCAGGTGACCTCGTCGGGGATCAGCAGTTTCAGCTCGCGTTCAATGATCTCGGCCACGCCGCCACAATGCCCGCCCGGCCGCCGAAAGCCAACCGCAGGCAAGCGTTGGCCCGGCAACGAACTCGTGGCAGGGTCGCGCCATGTCCATCACCGACTCGCACACCGCCAACCTCGTCCGCTGGGATCCCACACGCCCGGGCGTCTACGAGAGCCACTTCTTCAAGGCGAACCTCCCGGAGGAGCAGCTCGCGCTCTGGTGGCGGTTCACGATCCTGCACTCGCGGAGCGCGGCCCCGGTGTTTCAGCTGTGGTCCATCGTGTTCGACCTGTCGCCTGCCGGCCGCTCCTTCGCCGTGCGCGAGTCGTTCACGCCGGCACAGGTCCGCATCGATCGCGAGACGCTCGAGACGCGCTACGGGGTATCGACGCTCCGCCACGGGGCGTCGGAGGGACGGCTCGATCGCGCCGGCCACACCGTGGAGTGGGACCTCCAGTGGACCATCCCGGAGCACGCGTTCCACCACTTCCCCTACCCCGCCATGTACACGGGCGCGGTCCCGAAGACGAAGCTGAGCTCGCCGGTGCTCGATGGCCGCTTCTCCGGTCAGGTGGTGCTGGATGGGCGCCGCGTGAGCTTTCAGGAGGCCCCCGGGATGCAGGGGCACAACTGGGGCACGAAGAACGCCGACCACTGGGTCTGGGTGCACTGCAACGCCTTCCGCGGGGCCCCCGGCGCCGTCTTCGAGGCGGTGTCCTCGCGGATCGCGCTCGGCCCCGTGGACTCGCCGCAGCTCACGATCCTCCACTTCGAGGACGCCGGGCGGCGCACCACCATCAACGGGCCGGCGGAGCTCGTCCGCGCCCAGAGCCGCCTGGACGGGCTCACCTGGCGCTTCCGGAACCACCGCGGCGACGCCGGGCTCGAGGGCTGGTTCGGGGCCGAGGCCGACCGCTTCGTGGGCCTGCCGTACGACAACCCCGACGGCCCCGGCGTCACCTGCCTCAACTCCAAGGTGGCGTCGGGCGAGCTGCGCCTCCTCACCCGCGTCGGCGGCGTGTGGCGGCTCGAGCGCGTGCTGGAGGCGGACTCCGTGGCTGCCGTGGAGATCGGGACGCGGGGCGACACAGCCGGTGTCCCCGTGACGGACCTCGAGCCCGCGTGGGTGCCCTCGTGAGCGCCTTCTGGCTCTTGAAGAGCGAGCCGGACGTCTACGGTCTCGACGAGCTCGAGCGCGCAGGCGAGGGCGTCTGGGAGGGGGTGCGAAACTACCAGGCGCGCAACTTCATGCGGGCGATGCGCACGGGCGACCTGTTCCTCTTCTACCACTCGAACGCGAAGCCGAGCGGGGTCGCAGGCGTGGGGCGCATCGTCCGCGAGGCCTACCCGGATCCGTTCCAGTTCGACCCCAAGAGCAAGTACTACGACCCCGCGTCGCTGGCCTCGGATCCCCGTTGGTCCGCGGTGAATGTGGGGTTCGTCGAGCGCTTCCCGCGGGTCATTTCCCTCGAGGAGCTGAAGGCGCACCCGGGGCTCGTGGGGATGGCGGTGGTGCAGAAGGGCACTCGCCTGTCGGTGACGCCGGTCTCCGCCGAGCACTTCGAGCGGGTGGTCGCGATGGGCCGCTTCGGAGGCTGAGACGCCGCGACGTGGCGGCCGGCCGTCCCGCGCCGTCCCGCGCCTTCCGCAGAGCCGTCAGGGCTTCGGGTGCGCCAGCAGAAAGCCCAAGGTGCCCTTGGCGAAGCTCTCGTCCACGAAGCCGGGGAGATGTTTGCCCTTCACCAGCGTCCATAGCTCCACGGAGGTCCCGGCGTCGCAGCCGGACCAGGTCTCCACGGTGGTCTCGGCGCCGGGCACCTTGGCGTCGAGCTCCAGCGTCGCGGCGGCGGGCGTGGGCGGTCCGTCGCAGCCATCGACACCCGCCCAGAACTCCGCTGAGCCCCGGGCGCTGGGGTACGCGAAGGTGCCTTCGTAGGGGATGGTCTCATCCTCGGTGCCGTGCACGTGGAGAACCGAGACGGGGTTCTCGGCCGGACAAGACCCCGGGTCTTTCCACATCGCGCCCGCCAGCACCACCACGCCCGCGAACAGGTCGCTGCGCGAGCAGGCCAGGCGGTACGACATGAAGCCGCCGTTGGAGTGGCCCAAGGCGAAGATGCGCTTGGGGTCCACGTTGTAGTGCTTCCGCGCCTCGGCGATGAGCCCGAGCAGGTATCCCTCGTCGTCCACCCCGGAGGCGTCCTTGTCGCAGCAGGCGTTCGTGGCGTTCCAGAACTGGTTGCCCTCGGAGTCCACCGTCCCGTCGGGGACCAAGACGAGCACGCCGTCTACGTTGGCTCGCTTGCTGATCCCCAGATACACGTCCTGGACGAATCCGTTCGCCGAGTAGCCGTGAAGGAGCAGTAGGAGCGGCCACTGCTTCTCGGCTGTGTACGCCTCCGGCAGGTTGATCACGGCCGGTCGCTCGCCGCCGAGGCGCTCGGGTGCCGTTGGAAAGACGGGCGCAGCGGTGTGGGTGTCTTCTTCTGGCGTCCCCGAGGACGAGTCGTTGCTAGCGGCGTCCGGCTCGCCTATCGCGACGTCCGCGCCTGCGTCGGCCTCCGTAGAAACATCGGTCGTGCCGGCGACGCTCGCGTCAGCGGAGGCGTCACCAGAGCCGTCGGCGGTCTTGGGGTTCGTGGCAGCGCAGGCGGCCATGAGCAACACGGAGAGGGCGTTTCGGGGATGGTGCGATCGGAACATGGCCCGACGGTACCACGGCGCCCGTATGGTGGCGGACGGACACACGCGCCGTTGCGGCGTTCCAGCGATCATCCCCGTTCGCGCCCTCAAGGGCCCTCTTGGGCCGCGGACTTGCCGCGGACACCTCCGCGCGGTTATTCGTGCCTGACCGCTGGAATGTCCTGCCCAACTCCAGCTTCAACGGAGGACCACATGGCCGAGCGCATCAAGGACTACGAGGTCTTCTGGGCCTATTACCTCTACGAGCACCGCGACCCGCGCAGCCGGTGGTTGCACCTCTTGGGCACGACCGGGTGGCTCACCTGCGTTGGCCTCAGCGTGGCCGCGAGCCCGCTCATCTTCCCCGCCGCGTTTGCGGTCTTCGGCGGCGCGGTGGCTCTGGGGCTTCGCAAGGGCGAAGGCGAAGGACCCAACTGGGCGCACATGGCGGTGGCCGTGCTCGCCCCGTCGCTGGCGGCGCCGCTCACCTTCCCCGCGGGCGTGGTGTTCGCTTACGCCATGGCCTGGACCGGGCACTTCATCATCGAGAAGAACCGCCCTGCGACGTTCAAATATCCGCTCTGGTCGTTCGTGTCGGACTTTCGGATGCTGTCGCACATGCTCCGCGGGCGCCTGTGGACCGGTGATCCGCTGGTGGAGCTGGGACTGACGTCGCGCGTGCCGAGCGCGGTATGACGCCGGGCCGTTAGGCCTCGACCTTCTTCTCGCGCTTCTCCTGCGGCCTCTGATCGACCTTCTTGGCCTCGGGCCGCTTGTCGTCGAGGGCCCTCCGGACCTCCTTCTCTTTGTTCTTATCCTTGTCTTTGTCCTTGTTCATCTTCTCGTCGACCTTGCTCGGCATCGCGAAGTTGTAGAGCAGGTAGTACTGGAAGGCGCGCTCGCGCAGCACGGCCAGCCGGCGCTGCAGGGCGGACTCGGCTGTGAGCAGCAGCTGGATCAGACGCTCGAGCAGGCTCACCTGGAGGCGCGCTTCGGGCTCCTTCGAGCCGAGGGCCCGGTCGCGCAGACCGCGCAGCAGGTCGATGTCGGAGTGAGCCTCCGACAGCGCGTTCAGCACGTTGTTGATCTCGTCGTCCTTCTCGATGCGAGTGGCCAGCTCCTGCCAGAAGAGCCCGATGTTGTCCGACGCGGCATCCACGTGGTGCGAGTGGCGGGCACGCCCGATCTCTTGATCGCGCTGCCAAAGAAGCCCGCGAAGCTCGGGGAACGCGTCGGTGGAGATCGAGCTCATGGCTCCAGCCTGAAGCGGACGCTGCGCGCATGGCCCTCGAGACCTTCGAGCTCCGCCAAGCGGATCGTTGGCGGACCGAGCCGCTCGATGGCCTGGCGATTGAACCGGATCACGTTGGTGCGGCGCATGAAGTCGCTCGTCCCGAGGGGCGAGAAGAAGCGGGCCGTACCGTTGGTGGGCAGGACGTGGTTGGCGCCGGCGAGGTAGTCGCCCACGGCCTCCGGCGTGTGGGGGCCGCAGAAGATGGCCCCGGCTGAGCGGAAACGCCCAGCGAGGCGCTCGGCGTGGGGCACGACCAGCTCGAGGTGTTCGGGGGCGATGCGTTCGGCCAGGTCCAACGCCTCTTCCAGCGAGCGGGTGACCACGGCGATCCCGAAGTCGCGGAGCGACGCTTCGGCGATCGCGGCGCGCGGCAGCGCCCGGGCCTGCTCGCGGCACTCGGCGACCACCGCCTCGACCAGCGCGGCGTCGGGCGAGAGGAAGCTGACCATTGCAGCGGGGTCGTGCTCCGCCTGGCTCAGCAGGTCGGCGGCCAAGACCCGCGGTGAGGCGCCCCCGTCCGGCGTGGCCACGACGCAGAGCTCGCTGGGCCCGGCGATACTGTCGATCCCCACGGCGCCGAACACCTCGCGCTTGGCGGTGGCGACCCAGGTGTTTCCGGGGCCGACGATCTTGTCGACCCGGGGCACGCTGGCGGTGCCGTAAGCGCGCGCCGCCACGGCCTGCGCGCCGCCGATTCGCACCACCCGGTCGACGCCCGCGAGCGCCGCGGCGGCGAGCACCACGGGGTTCACGACCCCGTCCGGCGTAGGCGTGACCATGATGACCTCATCCACGCCAGCGACCTTCGCCGGCACCGCGCTCATGAGCACGCTGGACGGGTAGGCTGCGGTCCCCCCGGGGACGTAGAGGCCCACGCGCCTCAGGGGCACATGGCGTTGGGCCAGGTAGACCCCGTCCTCCGCGTCTAGCTCGACGTCCCGCTCCCGCTGCCGGCGGTGGACCGCAGCGATTCGGTCTCGGGCAAGCACGAGGTCGGCCACGACACGGGCGGGCAGCTGCTCGCGCGCCTCGTGGAGGAGCCGAGTGGGCAGCACCAGCTCTTGGCCGTCCCAGCGATCGAGCTCGCGCGTCAGGCGGATTAGGGCCTCGTCGCCGTTGGAGCGCACGTCCGCGATGATCCCGCGCACCCGCGCCAGTACGGCCTCGGAAGGCGCGGGCTCGGAGCGCGAGCCGAGCAACGCTTCGAGCACGCTGGGGAAGTCGGGGCGAGTGGTCGTGAGGACGCGCAAGGTGCGATCTCGTGAGAGGGGTGGCTGGTGAGAGGAGCCGCGCGGTCGCCGGATGCGGCGCCGAGTCGGACCGTGGACGGGAGCAGCGTGCCGCCGGGAGACGCGCCGCCGAAGTTGGTCGCGGGTCGAACGACCTCGTCGGGTACCCCGCGCGCGTCGCGCTGTGGCCGGCGTCCGAGAACGCTCGACCGGCAACGCCGCTCGACAGACACCCCTGAAGTCGGCCGGACACCCGCGACCGCGGCCGCGCGCCGAACACCCTGCGGGTTCCACCCCGCCAGTTGGGCCGGGAACCGCGAGAACGAGTCCGCGGGCCCTCCCACCAGCGGGCATCGTACGCCCCGTCGCCGTCGGGCGGAAGGGCGCCACGCCATCAGGGGTCGATCGAGGCCTGCTGACTTGTGTCTTGCCGCTCGGCCAGGCTAGGGGCGCCCTCAAAGGCGTGTGCGTCGCGAGAAACCGGTCACCGATTGCGAATCCGTGAGCCCCACAAGCACGTGGGCGACAACGCGACGACAGTGGTCCGAACTTCAACCAGGCCGAACGCGGCCTGGAACACCAATCGAGACTGCTTTGCCTCCGGGGTGGCCGCTGGGTACGATGGCCCTCATGAGCTTGAACCATTCAGTCAACGTCTCAACGCTCGACGACTGGGATGGCACCACCCCGGCGAGCGCTTCGAGCTACGGGCCGGACTGGGATGCCGCGGTCGCCTACGGTCTCGATATGACGCTCATCGAGGTCAGCCTGGCGATGACACCTGGGCAGCGCGCGGAGCGGCTGCAGTCACTTTTGATTCAGATGGCAGAGTTGAGGGACGCGTTTTCGGCGACCAAGGATTCCAGTGTCTCTTCTCCCGTCTTGGAGGACTCGGTGGGTGAGAGACGTGGCTGTCCAGCGGACTGAAAACTGCTGCAGGCGCTTCGAAACGCGGAGGTCGACTTCATCCTGATCGGGGGCGTGGCCGCGCTCATCCACGGCTCGAGCTACATGACCTTCGATCTCGATGTCCTCGCTCCTTTCACGTTATGCAACTGGGAGCGGATCCTTGGGGCACTCCGGCCTTTCGAGCCCCGGTTTCACAACCACCCATCTCGCATTCCTCTGCAGGGGGAGCCCGAGAAGTTGACCGCGTTTCGGATGGTTCTCCTCGATACCACGCTCGGGCGGCTGGACATCCTCCGCGAGATCCCAGGCGGGACCTACGACGACCTTCTGCCCGCGTCTGAAGTCGCGGAGGACGTCTACGGGGGACCGATGCGTGTGCTGGGGCTCGACGCGCTCATCGCCTCGAAGGCCGCCCTCATGCGAGAGAAAGACAAGCCCGTGGTCGTGGAACTGAGAGCCATAAGAGAGCGGCTTCGTGGCGAGGTGTCGTAACGAACGGCGCGACTGAGCAACCGTCTTGTTCAGGAGGGTCGAGCTGTTGCGCGAGTGAGCGCCCTTTGCGATCGTGCGCGCCGCGCCCGAGGGGGCGCGCAGGAGCCCCGATGATCGAGACCCCGAAGCGCGTCGCGCGTCACATCCAGCCCATCGGCCCACGCGTCCTGGTGCGAGTGATCAAGAGCGCTGATCTCCACGAGTCGGGGCTCTATCTGCCGGCCGGCGCCAAGGACGGGCACGCAGAGGCGCTCTACGGGGAGGTCGTGGAGGTGGCGCGGGCCCAGGCGGATTCGCTCGCGGTGGAGGACGACAAGGACCTTGGCACCAACGTGTCGGGGGTGCCCCACGGTGCGTTCGTCCTGTTCCCGAAGAGCGCCGGCGTGAAGGTGCCGTGGAACGACGACCTGCGGATCCTCTCCACCAAGGAGGTGCTCGCCACCGTGGAGGAGGTCCCGCTGGAGGAGACGCACTGAGCGCGGCTTCCGCCGCACCGGCGGGTCACGCCGAGTCGCGCCAGTCGCACCACGCGCGGATCACCGCTTCGAGCGCGGGACGGCGTCGCTCCACGTCGTCGAGGCTGACGAACTTCGCCGAACGCCCCACGTCCGCCTCACCCTCGAGGAGGGGATGCTGGCCCGGGATGGCGGCGCCCTGGTGAAACATGAGGCTCACGTGCATCTTCGCCTTCGGGAAGAAGCTGGCGATGTTGCCCTTGTACATGAAGGTCGGGGCTTGCCACTTGACCGCTTCGGTCACGCGGGGGTCCGCAGCCAGCGCGATCTCACGAACGCGCTGCACAGCGGCCTTCATGGGGTTGTCGTAGCGCTCGAACCACGCGTCCACTTCCGGATTCCGATTCATGCGTGCTCCTATGGGCGGCCACGGGGCCAAGCCGAGGACCCTAACATGGCTGGCTGGCACGCGGGCGGGAGCGCCCATCGAGCTCGCTGGGTCGAGCGGGCCTCGGCCCGTTTGGGAGTGGCGGGACCTGACGCGTTTGGTAGGTTGGCCGGGCTGGAGACCTTGGTGCTCCGCGTGTTTCGAGGGTACGTGAAGCCGTTGTTCCGATTCCTAGCAGCGGCGGTCCTGCTCGGCTGCACCGAGCTCGGGGCTCCCGAGGTACCCGGCGACGCAACGACGGACGCCGCTGACGGCTCGCCGGTCTCCGACGCGGCCGCTTCCGACGGCATCGGCGGAGCCAACGCCCCTGACAGTGGCGTCTCGCCTGACGCGCCGGACGTTCCCGGGACGGAAGGCGACTCCGGGGTCGTCGACACGGCGAACGGCCCCGACAGCGGTCCGAGCGCGGACGCCGCGGAAGGGCCGGACACGGCCGAGGGGCCGGATACTACGGAGGGCCCGGATGCCGTGGAGGGGCCGGACACTACGGAGGGCCCGGATGTGGTGGAGGTCCCAGACGCCCCTGAATCACCGGACGTCACAGTAGCGCCGGACGTCGCCGAGACACCGGAAGTCGCGGCAGTACCCGATGTCCCCGAAGTCGAGGAGGTCCCCGACGTCCTCGAGATCCCGGAAGTCGAGGAGTTCCCGGACGTCCTCGAGGTCCCAGAGATCGAGGAGGTGCCCGACGTCCTCGAGGTCCCCGACGTCGAGGCAGCTCCAGACGTCCTCGAGGTCCCCGACGTCGAGGCAGCTCCAGACGTCCTCGAGGTCCCCGACGTCGAGGCAGTTCCAGACGTCCTCGAGGTCCCCGACGTCGAGGCAGTTCCAGACGTCCTCGAGGTCCCCGACGTCGAGGCAGTTCCAGACGTCCTCGAGGTCCCCGACGTCGAGGGCGTTTCAGACGTCCTCGAGGTCCCCGACGTCGAGGCAGTTCCAGACGTCCTCGAGGTCCCCGACGTCGAGGGAGTTCCAGACGTCCTCGAGGTTCCGGACCTCGACGAGGCCCCGGATGTCGTTGAGATCCCCGACACCGCCAACGTCCCGGACGCCGGACCCACCGACCCGTTCGCAGCGTGCCAGGACCTGCGGCTCGCGGCCCTGAGTTGGCCCGAGGCGTCCTCCACCTCGCCGCTCACCGGGCGCTTGGCGTTCGGCCACACGCACCTGACCGAGCATGTCGAGCAACGCCTGGCCCCGAAGCCGCCTGAAGCGCGCGACACCGCCGTCCTCTTCTGGCCAGACGTCGCGCCGCCGGAAGGCAGCGAGCCGCTCCTCCTCGCGCGCCGGGACGGAGTGGTCATGGGTGTGCTCCCGCTTCGACACGTCGAAGAGAACTTGCCGGTGCTCGAGAACGCGATCGCCAACGTAGACCTCGACGTCGGAGTGGGCGACGCGCTCGCGGCGATCCTCCCGTGGCCCTGGGTCCAGCCCGGCGTGCAGCTGGAGCTGGGCTGGAACGACGCCGACGTGCGACACGTCCTCTCGGTCGAGCTTCCGCCCCTCGCGGAGCCGCATACGTCCACCATTACGCGGACGAAGGTGGTGCTGTTCGGCCATGGCGCCGTTCCCGACACGCGCACCCTCGAAGGCGGCACCCTCGTACGGGACCATTTCGCATCGATTCCGCTCGCCGAGCTGCGCCTCGTCGACTCAGTCGACTGGATCGTGGACGCGATGGTGGTCCGCACGGAAGCCGGGCCCGCGGCTGTGACGTCCGAAGTCGAGCGGGAAGCCGTGGCGACCGACGCCGACCACTGGACCCTCCTCAAGCACCAGATGGCCCTCAGGCAGAGCCTGGCCAACACCGGCCGAGGCTTGGCGATGACGGGCGAATCCGATGGTGACTCGTCGCCTTACACCTTCGGGACCTCCGTCGCGATGGGTTGGTTCCTCGGGACCGACGGTGCCTTTCACGACATCGACGACGCGCCTTGGGCCGCGGGATGGACCGGGTGGACGGCCATGTGGGCGGACGAGTGCGGCAACGGCTATATCCACGAAGTCGGCCACTCGTTCACCCTCGCGCACTTCACCACCGGCGCGGCCGCCTCATGGGGAATCGCCGCCCAATACCCCCAGGACGGCACCTGCCTCGCCAGTCACCCCCTCCCGGTGGACATGGCCCAGCGGGGACTTCGAACCTGGTACCGCGTGGGCCCCTCCGGCCCGGTCACGGGAACGAACGGCGAGCTGGTCGGGAAGCGCGACCCGATGAACGGCGGCGAGGGGCCCGACCAGGTCTCGTGTTTCCCGGGATACACGGCCTATCACGCCCAGAAGATCCAAGACTGGGCGAATGACGCCGCCACCATCGACACGCGAAGCGGCGTCCCCGGGCTCTGGAAGCGCGTCGACGGCGTGGACACTCTCGTGACCCCCGACGCGCGCTTCGGCGCTGTGAGGGCTACCGGCGTGCCCGTTGCGACGGTCATCGGCACGCTGTCCGTGACCCCCGACTCCACCCTCATCTATCCGCCCATCTTCGCCGCCTCGGGGAACGTCTTCACGGGCGTCCCGCTCGACGCGGCGCCGATGCCGACAGCGTTCGTCGGGGCGCAGTGGTTCGTCGAGGTGACGTACGTCGATGGGACGCTCGACCGCTGGCTGATCGACCGGGACAGCACGAACCCGCTCGACTTAGGGCTGTTCTCCATGAACCTCCAGCTCTCCCGAGGCCCTCTCTCGGTCTCGCTCTATCGCTCGAGTCAGGGCTGGCCCAACATCGACACCAGCAGCGCCACGCTCATGGCCAGCCGCGTCATCGGAGAGCCCCCGAGCGCGCTCCCGCCCGTGCGCCGCTACGGCAAAGGGCGGCGCGGCGCGGGCGCGCTGACGGTGCGAGATGTGTGCGATGCGGGCGTCGATTGTCCGGATGTTGGCCCGTCGGTGACTGCGCGGGCAGCGTCCGCCGCCTGGCAAGGCGCCGGAACCATTGGGCAATGGCCCGAAGCCCTTCGCGTCGACTGGGATGGCGCGCCTGCACAGACCACGTGCGAGTTGGGCGGCGTCTCGACGCTCTCGGTGTCGCTCGTGAACAGCGCCACGGGAGAGACGCGCGTGGTGGCCCTTCACGGCCAACGGGTCGTCACGGCTCGCGGGCAGCGCTTCTCGGGGAGCCTCCGCGACGTGACCCCCTGGGCTGACGACCCCGACCTCGAGGAGCGCGTGGTGCTCTGGGTTCCCTGGTCGGAGATGCAGGGCAGCTCGACGGGGCGCTGGCACAGCGCCAGCCCGTTGGAGCTGACGATCTCAGGAGGCGTGGACGGGCCTGACGTGCTCCCCGTGGTGATCGACCTCGAGGTCCTGGCGCGTACGCCGCTGAACATGGCCACGCTCCAGAAGAGCGCGCCGCTGACCACGCCTAACTCGTCGATGTACTTCCTCGTGCGCGATGCGAGCGTGGGGCCCACCACACGTGTTTGGTGGGATGACGGCGTGGCGGGGCCAACGAGGCTGCGGGTCCCGGTCATCGACGCGGCCACTGGGGCTCCCGCCACGCTGGAGCTGGAAGCGCAGCAGGAGGGCTGCAACGGCTCGCGGTGGGACCTGAACGCCGGCCGCGGTGCGGGCAACTGCGAGCACCGCACCGTGTTGTGGGTGGCCAAGACGGGCAACGAGGCGCTCGTCTCCGGACATACCTACGTCACGCCCGGCTCTCGCCCGCTGGTCATCGACGGTCGGCGCTGGCACGACCCGAACGGTCAGGCGCTCATTGGCACCTTCGCCTTCGAGCTGACCTACTCCGTCCCCTGACGCCGCGCCCAGCTGTCTCCGCACGCCACCAGCGCCAGATTCCACTGGCCCGCCCTAGGCGTTACGACTACCCTCCAACGCCGCTCTGGAGGGTCTACTCGATATGCGCAAACTCATTGCTGCCACCCTGATGTTCGGATGTTCCGCAGGCGAAGCCACGCTCCTCACCGTGGGGGACGAACCGCTGGAGTACGTCCCAGAGGGCAAGGCCGACGACTACCGCAGCACGCAGGGCAAAGAGTACGCGCTTGTCGCAAAGGACTCCGTGGTCCTCGGCGAAGAAGAGCTCACGCTGGAGGGCGAGGCCCGCCTCGCGCGCGCCAAAGAGCTGGTGGAGCTTCGCTTCAAGGCGATCAGCTACTTCGCGTACGAGTACCTCGCCGGTAAGGGCCGCAGCGACGCCAACTTCACCTACGGCAACTTCCGCACGACGGTGCGCCAGCAGACCTTCGAGTCCCTGGCGATCGCCGAGCGCGCGGATGCCCCCGGCACCTTCGACTTCGAGTTCGAGGCCGAGTGTGCGGGACCCAACGACCTGCTGAGCGATGTGCCCATCGACGCGTCCGGTGCGTTTGCGCTTCGCCTCCCCATCCTTCGGCGGGAGGAGCTGGAGTCCGGGAGCTACTCCAAGACCTACAAGCACTTCAACGCCGACACGCTGCCGGCGGAGCAGCTGCAGACCCTCACCGTCACGATCACCGCGAAGCCCTCGGAGCCGGACGCCTATCCGGACTACTCGGCCATGTTCGACGACGGACTCCTCGACATCGCGATCCACGTCGGCGGCGACTACAACGAGGAGCGCTTCGACCTCGAGGCGGCGCGAGACATCTTCGACAGCCTCAAGACCGAGCTGAACCTCCGCGCGCCGGTAGCAGACTTCGAGTCTCTGCGGACCACGAGCGGCCCGTTCACCGGCGAGCTGAACGCCAACGGCAAGACCGTCGCGGTTCAGGTGTCGCTGTTCCATCCGGACATGCACAAGGAGGAGGGCGTCGGCTTCGACGGGCTCCTGGCGGCGTACAAGGCGTCCGCAGCCACGCGCGACATCGTGATGTACGACGGCCACGCGGGATACGACACGAACTACAGCGGCATCGTGGTGCACTACAACCCGCGGCACGCGATCGCGGCCAGCGCCTTCGACGAGCTGGACCTCCCCGAGAAGTACCAGCTGTTCGTGTTCAACGGCTGCAAGACCTATACGTCGTACGCCGATGCCATGTACCAGAACCCGCGGAAGTCGGTGGCGAACCTCGACATCATCACCACGGTGAACTTCTCGTGGCTCAGCGAGATGACGCGCGTCACCACCGAGCTCGTGGGCAACTTGACTGCAGCAGGCAAGGAGGGGCACGTCCCCCGCAGCTACGACCAGATCCTGGCCGAGATGAACAGCGGGCGAAGCTGGGACGTCATCTACGGGATCCACGGGCTCAGTGACAACGGCCGCCTGTCGCCTTATGCCGACGCCGCGTCGCTCTGTCAGTCGTGCAAGAGCAACGGCGACTGCCCCGGCGCCGACAACCTCTGCATCAAGGGCCTCGGTGGGCTGCGTGGCTGCGCCGCGGCGTGTACGGACGACACAGGCTGTCCCGGCGGGTACCGATGCGCGGCCGTTGCCGCCGCCGGCTCCGACCTCCTCTCTGGCCGGCAGTGCATGCCGACCTCTGGCAAGTGTGATCTCGGGGGTGTGCAATGAAGCGTTGGTTCGTGATGGCGGTGCTCGCGGCCGCCGCGTGCGAGAGCAGCACCAAGAGCTCCAAGGACAAGGAGGTCTCTGGTGGAGACACGGCTGACGCGGCCGACGCCACCGACGCGGCAGACGCCACCGACGCGGCAGACTCCGCCAACGGCGCAGATGCGACCGACGCGACCGACGCCACCAACGGCGCGGATGCGACCGACGCGGCAGACGGCAGCGACGGCAGCGACGCCACCGACGCGGCAGACGGCAGCGACGCCACCGACGCGACAGAGGGCGGCGACGCCACCGACAACGCGGACGCGACGGACGCCGCAGACGCCACCGACGGCGGGGATGGGGCCGACGGCGCGGACGGAGCCGACGGAGCCGACCCAACTGCGTACGAATACGACGAGGAGGGGTGCATCACGTTCCAGGGCGCATCCGCGTTGTGCGGAGCCGCCTCCGACAGGACCGTGTGCAACCTGGCAGCCGGTTGCCGCGAGGACGGATTCGCCGGCCAGTGCTCCATCGACTGCGAGATGTCCACCACGGTGGCCTGCCTCGACGTGGCGGCGGTCGGCTGTGTCCTCGATGCCGTCGCGGCAGGGAACTGCGAAGCGCTCGGCGAGTGTGGCGGCTGGTACCTCGTCTACTGAGCCGTCACGAGCCGCGCGACCGGGGCGGCGGTCAGCAACAAGTTGTCGTGCGTGTGTGCACGAGCCACCGCGCGACGACCCGGGCAAGCGGCCGCTGAATCCCCGGCCCGGCTCGCTCTAGTCGATACAGTTGGCGAACTGCAGGTCGTAGATCCCGAAGACGATGTCGCCGTCGAAGGTGTTGACCACCGCGACGCTCACGAACGGCACGGGGGAGACCAGCCCAGCGAAGCCGCCAGAGCTGATGGGCGCGCTCGCAACCAACGTGCCGTTCGCGCTGAAGGCATCGATGTGACCGCCGTCGCCAACGTTCGTCCAAACACCCACAGCGTGTTGGGGGAACTTGAAGTCCGCCTTGATCGCGCGACCGTCCAGGTCCGCGGCGGAATACGGCGAGGTCAGATTGACGATGAGACCATCGTGGCTTGGCAGCGCGATCTGGTGTTGTTGACCCCGGTAGATCACGGGATACACACCCGAGGTCCCGAAGGGTCGGAACACGACCCCCTGGCTCTCATACGAGGGTTGGATGGTTGGTTCGTTTACCGCCACGAAGTGGCCTTCCGTGGGCCCAGTGATGTGCAGGTTCGTGTAGGAGCCGCAGGTGCGGGCCTCGAAGGCCGGCTGATCCGAGAACAGCGTGAGCGGACACGCACCCGCGTCGATGGTGTTCGCGCAGCTTCCCGCGGTGCACGTGTCCTGGGTGCAGGGGTTGTTGTCGTTACACGCGGACGTCGCCCCTGCCTGGCACACGCCGCCCGAGCACATGTCTCCTAGGGTGCATGCGTTGCCGTCGTCGCAAGTGTTTGAGCTCGTGACGCTGGGGCAGCTGTCGGCGGTGTCGGGCACGCCGTCGTTGTCGTCGTCGAGGTCCACGCAGTCCGCGAAGCGGTCCCCGTCACCATCGTCGAAGCCCTCGTCGACTGCTTGATCGCAGTTATCGTCGAGGCCGTTGCAGAGCTCCGTCGCGAGCGCGCCGATTGCGGCGTCCAGCGGCGCACAGTCCGACGTATCGGGATCCCCGTCGTCGTCGTCGTCGTCGTCCAGGCAGTCGGGCGACGCGTCGCCGTCCAGGTTCGGGAAGCCCTCGTCGGTCCCGGCGTCGCAGTCGTCGTCCACCCCGTTACACGCTTCCTCGGCCAGCGCGCCGATCGCGGCTTCCAGCGGCGCACAGTCCGACGTGTCGGCATCCCCGTCGCCGTCGTCGTCGGTGTCGAGGCAGTCGGCCGACGCGTCGCCGTCCAGGTTCGGGAAACCCTCGTCGGTCGCGGAGTCGCAGTCGTCGTCCGCCCCGTTACACGCTTCGTCCGCCAGCGCGCCGATCGCGGCGTCCAGCGGTGCGCAGTCGGACGCGTCGGGAGCCCCGTCGCCGTCGTCGTCGGTGTCCAGGCAGTCGGCCGAAGCGTCGCCGTCCACGTTCGAGAAGCCCTCGTCGATCTCGGAGTCGCAGTCGTCATCCGCCCCGTTACACGCTTCGTCCGCGAGCGCGCCGATCGCGGCGTCCAGCGGCGCGCAGTCGGACGTGTCGGGATCCCCGTCACCGTCGTCGTCGGTGTCACAACCGTCGCCCAGCTGATCCTGGTCAGTGTCTTCCTGGTCGGTGTTTGGCGTGGACGTGCAGTTGTCCAGCGTGTCTGCAACCCCGTCGCTGTCGGCATCCGGGTCTTCGGTGGCTTCGCAGAGCGCAGGCATGCACATCGACGAGGAGTCACACTCCAGCTCACCCGGACACTCGCCCTCGGAGCCACAGGCCACCACGCACCAGGGTCCGGCCTTGCCGCCAACGGGCAGGCACTTGGCGCCTGCGAGGACGCAGTCGCTGTCGGTCTCGCAGGGGTCGCAGGTAGGATCGAGGCCTGGCAGACACGCGAGGACGGCGTCGGCTCCGCCGACGTTCTGTATCGCGACGCAGTCGTATTCAGCCGGGCAGTCATCCACGCAGGCGATCGTACATTGACGCTGCCCGTTCGCGTCGGCGACGCAGAAGCCCGAGCTCCCATCGGGTCCGCCGCAATCCGCGTTGCTGGTGCACGCGTTCTCGAACCAGTCAGGCAGCGCGTGGGTGTCCGTGGGTTCTTCCGCCGTGTCGTGCGGCACATCCCCGGTGCTGCTGTCGTCCTCCTCGACGCCAGCGTCCGCGTTCGGTGCGGTGGTATCGACCGCGTCGGCGGCGGTGACATCGCCGGCGAACAAGCCGACCTCGGCGGTCGTATCGTCGCAGGCAAGACAGAGAGGCGCCGCTAGGAGGAGCAGAGTGCGCTTGTTCATGTGAGAACGGTGCCATATCCGCTCGCTCGAGGCGAGCGCACGCGCGGCGCCGAGCGGCTTCCAGGCCGCATCCTCACGCTGGGGAGGCGCTCAGAACTTCTTGAACTTGCGCTTCGGCGGCTTGTTCGGCTCGAAGATGATCCCGTCGAGCGGAGCGATCTCCACGTCGGGCTCGTCGGCCTGAAACGGCACGGCGGACTGCGCGAAGCGGTCGGCCACGTCCACCGCGATCTCGAACCGAGTCTCGCGCGCGAGCACTCGGATCGCGCCGATCTCGCGCTTCGTGATCCCGCCCCGACGACAGATCAGCGGGATGAGCCACTTGGGGTCAGCGCCACGGGCGCGGCCAATCGAGATCCGGAACCAGATCCCTGGAGCCTGCGCGCGCGGCGGCGGGCGCTCCCGTTCGGTGGCGGGACCCCGAGGGCTCGGTGCTCCACCCGGCGGGCCGTCCCAGACCCGCTCTTCGCGAGGCGCTCCGGTGAATTCCTGTTGGGGCCGGGGCAGCAGAGCTCCCCGGCCCGGTTCACCTCCGCGCTCTCGCGCTCCGGTGAATTCGCCGGGGTGTGACCGCTCGTCGGCACCGGGCGCGGCGGCATGTTCCTCCCGCGGGGGCGGTCCCACAGCCGGTCGCGCCTCCGGGTGGGGTGGCCGAGCGGGCTCGGCAGCGCCTCGGACCGGGGCCTTCACAGGGCGCTTCGGGCCCTTCAGGCGCTGCACCATGAACCGCGTCTCGACCAGCTCCTCGGGCGCGGGTCGGCGCGCTCGGAGCGTGCGCACGAACGCTGCCACGAGCTGCTCTGCGGACTGCTTCTCCAGGATGATCCGCGCGACCTCGAGGTCGTCGATCTCCTGATCGTCCGAGATCGCCGCAAGCGCCTCCTGCGCCAGCCGCTCCTGGTCCTTGCTGTGGATCATGGCCGCCGTGGGCACGTCGACCCAGGTGGGCTCCACGCCAGCGAGGTGGATGATCCGCTCCGTCTTCCGCCAGCGCACGGGCGGGACCAGGATGAGCGCGGTGCCCTTCCGACCAGCACGGCCCGTCCGCCCGCTGCGGTGCAGCAGGACCGCGGGATCGTTCGGGATGTCGGCGTGGATCACCAGGTCGAGGGCGGGGAGATCGAGGCCACGGGCGGCGACGTCGGTGGCCACCAGCACCTGGGCTCGGCCGTCGCGCAGCGATGAGAGCGCTCGTCCGCGCTCGGCCTGTGTGAGATCGCCGGAGAGGGCGACTGCCCCGAAGCCACGCTCGGCCAACGCGCCGGCCAGGCGCCCTACGCCTTCGCGCGTGGCGCAGAAGACCAGCGCGCCCTTCGGCTCGCGCTCGCGGAGCACGTTGACGATCGCGTGCTCGCGCTCGCGCTCGGCGACCGCGCAGAGCTCGTAGCGGATGTCGGCGTGGGGGGAGCTGGCGTCCTCCTGCGCGATTCGCAGGGCTTGCCGTTGATATCGCGCGGCCAGGCGCTCGATGCCATCGGGCATGGTGGCCGAGAAGAGGAGCGTACGCCGCGTGGGGGGCGTGGCCTCCAGGATCTGCTCGAGCTCCTCCCGGAAGCCCATGTCGAGCATCTCGTCGGCCTC
>SXGT01826336.1_pt1 | contig 20785 bp, 18 predicted proteins | sample 3176221 | NCBI WGS metagenome assembly SXGT01 (sample SAMN11356862, study PRJNA531348) | freshwater metagenome | isolation source: freshwater sample F1-120 | place: China: Fuxian Lake, Yuxi | collected 2017-12-25
CAAGGGCAACGATCAAGTACGCTTCGAGCTCGGCGCCTACGCTCTGCACCCGTCGATCCAGGTGGTGGCCCCGTGGCGCACCTGGCCGTACAAGAGTCGTTCTGACCTCATTGATTACTGCCGCCGCCACGATATCCCGGTGACGGCTACGGCCGAGAAGCCGTATTCCACCGACCGCAACCTGCTGCATATCAGCTTTGAGGGCGGCATCTTGGAAGATCCGTGGCGCGCGCCACCGGCCGACATGTTCAAACTGACCGTCGACCCGCGGCATGCGCCGGATTTGGCGCAAGACGTCGAGATCGCCTTCGAGGATGGGATTCCGGTCGCCATCGATGGCGAGACGCTGGGACCGGTAGCGCTGCTCGAAAAGGCTAACCTTATCGGAGGCATGCACGGCATCGGTCGGGTCGACATCGTCGAGAACCGCTACGTTGGCATCAAATCGCGCGGCGTCTACGAAACGCCAGGTGGCACGCTCATCTATCACGCCCACCGCGCTGTCGAGTCGCTGGTACTCGATCGCGAGGTGATGAGCCTGCGCGACGGTCTGGTGCCGCAGTTCACCCGCATGATCTACAATGGCTATTGGTTCAGCCCCGAGATGCAGCAGATGTTGGGTTTCATGAAGAACATCCAGCGCGGCGTCACCGGCGTGGCGCGCCTGCAGCTGTACAAAGGCGGCGTGCAGGTTACTGGACGCAAAGCCCGTAATTCGCTGTACAATCCCGAGTACAGCACCTTCGAGGCCGACAAGGTCTACAACCAGGCCGACGCCGACGGCTTCATCAAGCTCAATGCGCTGCGGCTCAAGCTCAATACCTACCGCGACCGCGCCGCGCTGGCGGATCCGACGCCAGAAGTGGCGCAAAACGTCGCCGATCTGCGCACCAACTACATCGAATGAGCCGCGGCGCCAGCCCTGACCCACCCAGTCGACGCGCCACATCGCCCTGATGTCACTTGAACCGCCCGCCGCGATCGCCAGCGCTTGTCGCGCCGATGACGCGGGCAAGGACTTTGCCATGCACGCCCGCATCAAGATTTTCGCTGGCACCAGCCACCCAGCGCTCGCCGAGGCCATCTGCCACTATCTCGACCTACCGCTGTCCAAGAGTGAGTGCATCAAGTTCAGCAACGAGAACTTGATGGTGCGCATCTTGGAGAACGTGCGCGAGTGCGACGTGTTCTACATCCAGACCGCAGCGCCGCCGGTCAACGAAGCGATCCTGGAGACGCTCATCGCCATCGACGCGCTCAAGAGCGCGAGCGCTGCCCGGGTGACCGCGGTGCTGCCGTACTTTCCGTATTCGCGCTCGGATAAGAAGGACCAGCCGCGCATCTCGATTACCGCGCGCTTGATGGCCGACCTGCTGCAGACGGCCGGCGCGGACCGCGTGCTGACCATGGACCTGCACTCGCCGCAGATCCAGGGGTTCTTTCGCATTCCGGTCGATCAACTGATGGGCGCCCCGGTGCTTTGCGATCACATCAAGACTTGGGATCTGAGCGAGTGCGTACTGGTCGCTGGCGACGTCGGCGAAGCCAAGGACATCGGCCGCTTTGCCAACATGCTGCACCTGCCAGTGGCGGTGGTCGACAAGCGGCGCTATGGCAACGATGACAAGGCGGTCGCGACCAACCTCATCGGCGAGGTGGCCGGCAAGCACGCGATCATCACCGACGACGAGATCGCGACCGGCGGCACCATCATCGAGGCCACCAACTTTCTCATCGCCCGCGGCGCGTTGTCGGTGCGGGTGTGTGCGACCCACGGTGTGCTTTCCGGGCCGGCGATGGACCGCATCAACAAGAGCAAAATCGCCGAAGTCATCGTTACCGACACCATCCCGCTGCGCGACAAGCAGTCGGACCGCATGCGCGTGCTGTCGGTGGCGCCGCTGTTCGGCAAGGCCATTCGCCGCATCCACGACGGCGATTCGGTGTCCGACCTGTTTTGAGCGACCCAGCGACGCACCGCGCCGCGCAGGTGTGCGTCGAAGCCGCGCGGCTTGACCCCCCAAGTCGGCGACCGTAGCTTGTCCGTATGGCTTCGCGCGTTACAAGCTGGGTTCGGGTCGGCGTCGCAGCGTTGGCGGGCCCGCTCGGCGCGTTTGTGCTGTTGAGCGGCCTTGCGTCGCTGCTGCGCCTTGATGTCGCGACAGGCCGCAAGTCTGGCAAAGCCACAGCGGCGGTGGCCAAACCGGGGCCAAAGCGCGTCGCCCGCATGCAGTGGCTGCCCGCACCAACGGCGTCGGCAAAGCCGCAACTGGACAAGCCCAAACCGAAGCCCGACCCCGAGCCGTCGGGCCAGATCGTGCAGACCGCGCGGCCTGACCGCGAGCAGCGTCCCACCCACAGCAACTACCTCGGCCGCTACGACATGACTGTGGCCAAGGAGAAGAAGGCCCGCGAAGTGGCCCAAAAGCTCCATGACCTCGGCCGGGTGCGGTCGGACGATCCGTCGCCTTTGCAGAGCCCCAACAGCAAGAGCAAGGCAAGGACGTCGTTGCGGGCCAAACAGCAGGAACAGGGCGAAAAGCAAGGCGAGCAGGCGGCGCATGCCCCCAAAAATGGCGCGGGCGAGGCTGCACCAACGGTGCCGGAACCACAGCCACCCAAAGCGGGCGGCTCCGTGGTCGTGCGCGGATCGGAGACTGGCTTGCTGCTGCCGGCGACGTCACCCGGCAACATCGCCCACAATCTACAGGCGCTGTCGGGCGATTCGGGACGCAACGACTGGCTGCCCGACGTCCACGACGAAGACGACACCAACCTGTTGAACACCCGCAAGTTTCGCTACTGGGACTTCTTTGAGCGCATCCGCGACCGTGTCTCGGACGAGTGGGAGCCCGGCAAGGTCTGGCGCGCGCGCGACCCCACCGGACAGCGTTACGGGGTCAAAAGCCGGCTGACCATCGTGCGGGTGACGCTTGACCCTGACGGCGCGCTCAAGCACCTGCGCGTGGCCAAGGAAAGTGGCTTGGATTTCCTTGACGACGAGGCGCGCCGCGCCTTTGCTGCCGCTGGTCCGTTTCCGAACCCCCCGGCTGGTTTGCGCAATGCCCAAGGTGAGATCGAGTTCCGCTTCGGCTTTCTGTTCGAGATCACCAGCCAGCGGTTTCGCATGCGCGGTTGGCAGTAGCCTTTTTCGACGGTTCGCTCGCTGGTTGGTCGCGCTGCTGACGCTGGTGGCGTTGCCGCACGCTTTTGCGCAGTCGGCCACGCCCATGGCCATCACGCTGCACGGGGTCGACGACGACCGCCGCGCGCCGCTGACCAAGGCCGCGACCGATGCCGCGGTGGCGGTCCAGCGCTATTTGGGCGCGCCGCTGCCGCCGACTCTGGCCATCGAGTTTGTGGGCAGCGACGATGATTTCGCCGCGGTAATGACGCGCTACCGCGTCTCGGGCTGGGACGAGCGCTGGCTCGCTGGCCTGGCGCTGCTGGACCAGGACCGCGTCATCGTCCACGTCAACGGCACCCGCGCCATGGGCACCAAAGAGACCCTGGAGCACGAACTGGTGCACGTGCTGATGCACCACACCAAGGGCGCCTATCCGCAGCCGCGCTGGTACCAGGAAGGCGCGGCGATGCTGTTGACCGGCGAGGCGACCTGGGAACGCATGAAATCGATGGCGGGCGCGGCGCCTCTCGGGCAACTCGACAGCCTCGGCGACCTGGACGACGGCCTCTTGGGCAGCGCAGTCGAGAAAGAGCGGGCCTACGCCACCGCTGGCGCGTTCCTGCAATTCTCCACGCGACGGGTCAGCGACCGCAACGCCGTGGCGGAGCTGCAGCGGCACATGCAGGGGGGCATGGGCTTCGACCAAGCGTTCACGCTGAGCTTTGGCCGCTCGCCCGATGACTTGTACCGCGTGTTCGCCGAACAGATGCGCGCGACGGCTTCGGCCTGGTCGCTGCTGCTCACCGATGACTTTCTGTGGACGCTGTTGTCGCTGCTGAGCGCGATCGCGCTTGTGCACGCCTATCGACAGCGCGCCAAATACACCGACATGCCGACGGAATCTGCCGGTCCGCGCATTGACCTTGAGGCGGTGGCGGCCGCAGGCGAGGCGGCACTGCATCGGCCGTGGCGGCGACGCGACTTTTCAACCAACCCGCTGATCGTTCAAAGTAATGCCGAGGACGACGACGAAGCAACGGCCCCCGTCGACAGGCGCGCTGTGTCGGGCTCTGACGACGAAAACCCCGTAGCAAACCCGACCCCTGCGGCAGCCGACGCTGCGAACGACGGTGACGGCGATCGGCGTCCGCGCGCGGTGGTTGCGGTCGTTGACGCCCCGGCCGCGCCAGACCTATAAGCGCCCGCCCGCAGCCCACCCTGCGCGCCCGCTTCTGATGGCTTCGACGACCGCACTGCGCCCGCACCGACTCCGACGCCTGCACTGGCAAACGCTGGTCAAGGCCGTGGAGTACGCCCAGCACTGCCTGGACAAGCCTCAGATTGTGTCTGCGGCGAGCCGCTTTTTCCGGCGCGAGTTGCGCACGGGTCGCGACGTCGAAGCGCTCCTTTCCGAACTGGATTGCGAGGCCCAGTTCATTCCGTGGGTGCTGTGGGACGCTCAGATCGACCACAACGGCGCCCTCGGACGGGTGCTCGCCGCCAAGGCTCGCAACCGCGAAACCCGCGAGATTCTGGCCGCGCTGCTGTCGTGCCGGCCGGAAGTCTGGCGGTTCGACCGCGTGCAAGGCGAGACGGCGACGCTCACGCGCTTGCGCGACGGCTGCACGGCCGAAGTCACCGAGCCCGCGCTGGCATTTGGTGCCGTGGGCGGCGAGCTGATGATTGCGCGCGTGGCCGATTTGGGCGATCTGCACCTGCTCGATGCGGTGCACGAGACGCTGCCGGCGCGCTGCGAAGCGACGATGAAGAAAGCGGCCATGCGTATCGCGCGCATGCGCCCGGAAGCCCAGCTTTATGCCCTGCGCAGGGCTGCTTTGGTGGCCGTGACCGACACGGAGCCCAAGGTCGACCGGCCGACGCGCAAGAGCCACAAGGCCTGGATGTCGTGGGTGTTTGCCGTGGATTTGGGTAGCGCGCTGCCCGCGCTTGAGCGTCAGGTCGCTGCCGGGACCCTGCAGGTGACGTCTCGGCGCAGTTGGCAGATCTGCGCGCCCGCAGGCGATCTGGTCGGCTGCACTGTCGCCATCCACCGCGGCCGGTTGCATGTCAGCGCGCCGCGGCAGCAGTTGGGCGACACGTTGTGCGCATGGGTGCAGGCGCACGTGGCAATCGGCGCTGCGCCAGTCGTTCGGCTGATCGAGTCGCGCCCAATCGCCGAATAGGCCTCAGCCTTCGTCGGGCTCGAAACACCTGCAGAACTGCGGCACGCCCTGACCATCCACGGCCGCAAAAGGCTGCTGCCACAGTCGCTCGTTGGGAAAGCCAAGCGAACACCGGCCGTCCCCGCCCACATGCGCACAGTCTGCGCAAAGGTAGCGCAGGCCCCAGCGTTCCGCGTCGACTAGGAACCGCGCGTTGACGACGCCGACAGGTTGCCCCCAGGTGACATTGGGGGCGAAGGCTCCGCGAACCGCCATCGCTACCGACCCAAATGCCGGCGTACTGCTGACACGGCCGCCAGTTCCCGGTCAGTTGCCGCCGCCTTTGCGGCAGCGACCAGGGTCGATTCGGCAAAATGCGGTTCTGCCAGCGCCCGCAGCAACAGGGCTGGCAGCGTCTGGTTGGCGCCCGCTGCGGCCACGCCCTTGGACCAGTCGCGCTCTTGCGCGGCAAGCGCCACGGCAAAACGGCCCGCAACCAGCGATGCAGGTGCGTGGCTCGCCACGGCGGCCAGCATCCGCACGGCGATCGCCGGCTGGTCGGACTGCACGCACGCTCCCGCGACGACCGCTCGCCAGGCCGGGGCAGGAGCGAAGCTCTCGTCCATCAGCTCCAGGGCAGGCGCCTTGGCGCGCACATTGCGATCGAGGAACAGTTCAATGCGGCTCAGCTCGGCCTTTCTGCGGTCGGGTCCGAAGAACAACCTGGACCCATCGACTTGCAGTGCGCGAAAGCGGCGATCGGCGTCCCGGCACGCTGCCGCAAGCTTACCCCTGATCACCAGTTGCACGCTGGGCGCGACGGCAGAGTGGCTGGCTGCGCCCGCCTTTGCCGGCTCGACGGCCATCAGAGCCACGGCAAGTGCAGCAGAGTAGGGCACTGGCCCGCCGCCACCTACGCCACCGGCGACGGCCAGGTTCGGCCAGGTCGCCAAGCACAGGCCAATAAACGCCTGAAATGTCCGGTTCTTTATCACTATTCGCCCGCCTTTCGAACGCTGCCTTGACAGCCGGGGTCGCCATCCTATCGTTCGCGCGCTCACAGCGACAGGGGCAACCCGGCTGCGGGCAATGGCCCGGCGGCAATGGCGCGGCAAAAGAGGCCCGCGGTGACCCAGGCCACCCGGAAAGACAATCGCAAACATCGACCGCGCGCACGGGCGCGGCGCAAGCGTTGACGGCAAGCAAAGGGGACGACATGGCAGACGGCACGGTGGTCCGCGTGCGCAACCTGGTCAAGCAGTACGCGACCAAGACAGCGCTGGGCGGGGTCTCGTTCGACGTGCACGCCGGCGAGATCATGGGCCTGCTCGGGCCCACTGGCGCCGGCACGTCGACGACGATGAAGATCCTGACGACCTACCTCGCCGCGACCTCGGGCGATGTTGCGGTCGACGGGGTCGACTCGGCAGACGATCCGGTCAAGGTGCGGGCCATGCTTGGCTACCTGCCGGAGAGCACGCCGCTCTATACCGACATGGTCGTCTACGACTACCTGGACTACGTGGGCTCGATGCGCGGCTTCAAGGGCGCTGAGCTGCGCAAGCGCATCGGCGACGTCATCCGCATGGTCGGCCTGCAGGAGTACGTGGGCTTTCAGATCGGCACGCTGTCCAAGGGATACCGGCAGCGCGTTGGCCTGGCGCAGGCGATGCTGCACAATCCCAAGGTGCTCATCCTCGACGAGCCGACCAGCGGCTTGGATCCCAACCAAATCGTTGAGATCCGCAACCTCATCCGCGAGCTCGGCAAGTCGCACACCGTGATCCTGTCGAGCCACAACCTCGCGGAAGTGCGCCAGATCTGCGACCGCGTGGTCATCATCCACCGCGGCAAGGTGGTCGCCGACGGCACCATCGACGAACTGGAAGGCAAAGTGGCCAGCACCCACCGCCTGATCCTGGGCGTGCAGCCAAAGGCTGGCGCGGCGGCGGCTGATGTCGTGGCGGCGCTCAAGACGCTGGACGGCATTTCGGCTGTGCACTTGACCCACGAGGCCAAGACCCCGGTCCCGCACGCCAACCTTGAAATCGAGGCCTCGCGCGACGTGCGCCCTGAGCTGTTCCAGTGGGCGCAGCGCGACGGCCACTCGCTCGTCGAGTTGCGCCGCAAGGCTATGGACTTAGAAGGTATTTTTCAGTCCTTGACCCAGGACGCCAACTAGTCCCAGCCAAGCGAACCATCCCGCCGCCTGCCCGGGCGGAATCGGAGCCTTTGCCGCATGAATGCCGTCCTGACCCTGGCCCGCCGCGAGCTGGCAGCCACGTTCGATTCGCCGATCGCCTACATCGCCGCCACCGTATTTCTGGTGGTGACGGGGTTGCTGTTCTTCTTTGGCCATGATGGCTCCGCGGACTTCTTTGGGGCCCGCGAGGCGACGCTGCGCCCGCTTTTCGAGTACGCGCCCTGGGCTTTGGCGGTCATTTTGCCCGCCGTCACCATGCGCTTGTTCGCCGAGGAGAAGAAAAGCGGCACCTTGGAACTGCTGGTGACCCTGCCGGTGAGCGACGTGCAACTGGTGCTGGGCAAGCTGCTGGGCGCAGTCGGCTTCTTGGTGGTGGCGCTGCTGGTGACCCTGGTGTTTCCGATTGCCGTGGCGATGGCGGGCAATCCCGACTTGGGCGCAGTGGCTGGCGGCTACTTGGGCTTGCTGCTCATCGGGACCGCGTTTCTGGCCCTGGGTCTTTTGACCTCGACCTGGACCCACAACCAGATCGTGGCCTTCATCCTGGGGCTACTGCTGTGCGTGTTTTTCTGGACCGCGACCGACGCGCTCATCAAAGTTGCGTTCGACAAGCCGCCGCTCACGCTGCAGTTGCTGTCGTTTCGGACCCAGTTCGATGACTTCGCCAAAGGCGTGGTCGACATGCGCAACGTGCTCTACTTTTTGAGCGTTTCGGCTGTGGCGGTGGTGGGTTCGACCTACTCGCTGCAGTCGCGCCACTGGAAGTAGGCCGGCGGCAACGCCCCGTTTTCATCTTCACGGCAGTCCCATTGCACTGCCCACGAGAGTCAGACACCCATGGCTGATCCCAAGACCCCAAGCAAAGGTACCCGCAGCGGCAAGGCGGACGCGCTGGTGATGGTGCTCGCCACTGTCGGCGTCGCAGTCGTCGTCAATGCGCTGATGACCGCCATCAACCTGCGCCTCGACCTGACCGAGCAAAAAGTCCACACGCTGTCCGACGCCAGCATCAGCGCGGCGCAGAGCCTGGACTCGCTCGTCATCACCGCGTACATCTCCAAGAAGCTGCCCGAGACCATTCCGATGCCGGGCGGTGGCAAGATGGCGCTCAAGGGCATTGAGCGCGCCTTCCGCGACAAGCTGGAAGAGTACGTCACCGCGTCTGGCGGCAAGGTCCGGCTGGTCTACGCCGAAGACAACAGCCCCGGCGTCGGCACAATCGAAGAGCAGGCCGAGGCGGCCAAAGTCGAAGCGTTCTCGTCGTCCGAAGCGCAACTGGCCGGCAGTGAGCTCAAGTTCGCGCGCTATGCCATGGGCGCCACTTTCCACTACAAGACCGTGCACGAGGTGTTTGCCAAAGCGCTGCAGCCGGGCTTCTACGAGTTCGAGATCACCAAGATCTTGCTGCGCTTGCGCGAGAAGTACGAAGCCGCGCAGATCCAAAAAGAGCCGCTGGCGCAGGGCAAGGCGATCTTTGAGGCCATCAAGGCGTGCAACGAGCTCGTGCAAAAGAAAGGTAAGGTTGAGGAAAGCAAGGACGAAGGCGCGGCAGGGTTGTCGCTCAAGGGCACAACCGATCCTGGTCAGAAGCGCTTTGACGCGCTCGCGGCGGCCAAGGACGACATCGCCAAGACCTGCGGCGACATCGCCAAGGCGGCCAGCGCGGCGACCAAGCTCAAGGGCAAGAGCCAGTTCGGCGATCAGCTGCTGCAGAGCGCTGAGCAGTACAAGTCGATTGTCGACGAGCTGGGTCAATTCCTGTCTGGCACCGCTGAGGGCGCCAAAGACAAGCCCAAGCAAGCGACCATGGCAGTGGCGCAACTGACCTCTATGATGGACGAATTCTACAAGGAAGTGGACCGCGCCCACACCAACTTGACCGACAGCCCTGGCCGCAAGGTCATCGGTTTCTTGTGTGGGCACGACGAGTTCTGCCCGTTCGCGGAGTCCGAACCGTTCGTGCCCGAACAGATGGCGATGATGATGGGTCAGAACAACCCGATGATGAAGCAGATCATGCAGGCCGCGACGCAGATCTCGCAGAGCATCGACGAGACCAACGCGCGCATCGGCGACAATCTGTTCACCAAGCGCGGCTACATGATTCGTCGCGTGGATGGCGATGAGCCGATTTCGTCAGAGGTGAGCGCGCTCATCGTCTATGCGCCGCGCAAGGCACTGCCCGACTACACGCGGTATCAACTGGACCAGTTTTTGCTGGCAGGCAAGCCGGTCATCGCGTTTGCCCAAGAGTGGGAAGTGGCGCTGATGAACATGGCTGCGCCCGACGACCTGGGCAACGACGTTCGGTTGGATTATTCGGCGATGTCGGCGACCGGCTCCAACCTGCAAGAAGTGCTCAAAGGCTATGGCGTCGACCTCAAGCGCGAATTGACGCTAGACAGTAAGCACGTCGAGACCGTCAAGGTCATGAAACTGGTGCAGCGCGGCGGCTTGCAGTTCCAGACGCAGCAGGATTTTCCGTATGCGCTGGTGCCGGTTGCCACCAAGTTCGACCACACTCACCCGCTTTCCAAGGCCTTGGAGACGCTGCCTGTGCCGTATCCGACCAGCGTCGAAGCGACCCCGGAGCTGGAAAAGAACAAGGAATTCGAAGTCGTCAGGGTCATCCAGTCGTCGGAGAGCTCAGTGCGCAAAGCGGCGCCGTTGCCGGTGTTGCCGCCGGCACTCAAAGAAGTTGCGCTCAAGGCCACGCCGACGGGGCCGCATACGCTGGCGCTGTTTGTCCGCGGACCGTTCAAGTCGCAGTTTGCTGGCAAGGACCCGCCCAAGCGCCCCGAGAAAAAGCAGACCAACGACCCGATGCACCCGCCGCGCGACAAGCCGAGCGAGCACGACCAGGAAATCGCCAAGCGCACCTTCAAGACCCAGGGCGCCGGCAAGCTGCTGGTGGTCGCGTCGAACCTCGGCATCGAAGGCCTGTCGCGGGGCGCCGTGCTCAAGGGCTTCGAGGTCGGCAAGATGGCGCAGTTCTCGGCCGACACGCTCAAGGACTACCAGACCTGGAATTCGAATTTCCAGAATTGGCAGATTCGCATCGGCCAGGTCTCGCACCTGCTCGGCGACAACCTGCAGTTTATCGCCAACGTGATGGACTGGGCGACGTCCCACGAGGCGCTGGTCGAGATTCGCAGCAAAGGCGACATGCGGCGGCCGCTGCGCCAGATGGAGCCCGACGAGTCCAAGAACTTGCGCCTCGGTTCCTTGCTGGCCGGGCCGTTGTTGCTCGGCCTCGCGGGCGCGCTGCGCATGATGTGGCGCCGCAAGCGCAACGAAAGCTTGAAGATCTAGCCGCCGTCGCGCGCGACCGTCGCGCTGCGCCACCAATAATGTACGGGTGATTGGACCATGAAGCGTTCGACTTGGGTGACTCTGGCCGTGTTTGCGGCGCTGCTAGCGGTGTACTTTGGCCGCAATTTCAAGACCACCGAAAAAGGGCCGCCGCCGCTGTCGATCGACGGCTTCGTCGGCAACGTGTCGGAGCAAGAGGCCCGCGAGGCCCAAAAGAACAAGCTGCCGCCGGTCAAGAAGATCGTCGTCAAGAAGCAGGACGAGGAGATCGTCCTGGAGCAGCAGCCGCAGGACCCGCCCAAGGACGTCACGCCAGACAAGGACAAAGCGCCCGAAGCCAAATGGAGCGCCAAGCGCACGTTCAAGGGCCGCAGCACCGAAGCCAAGGGGCAGGTCTACCGCGCCAACGCCATGGCGGATGTGTTTGCTCGTTCGATCCGTTCGACTTTTGCCACGGCGGCCAAGGCCGACGCGCTCGCCGAGTACGGCCTCGATGCCGCCAAGGCCATCGACGTCGAAGTCACGCTGGAGAGCAAGACCGTCAAGCTGCGCATCGGCAACCTCGACAAGGGCCAGGAGAGCAACGACTCGACGACCTGGGTCCAGGACCCGGCTCGACCCGACGCCGTGTATCAGGTCGCCGGTCGCGACTTGCGCGGCGCGTTTGACGTGGCTTGGGGCGAGATACGCGACCGCGGCCTGCTCACGCTCGACCTCGCAGCCGCCGATCGCATCGAAGTCGAGAACCCGGGTGACGGACGGCACGCCAAATTTGCAGTGGCCCGGCCGGCGCTGACCGAAGCTCAGAAGAAGGACATCGCCGACAAGAAGCCCGGTCGCGACGCCAACGACGGCTGGTCCGTCGCCGAGCCCAAAGGCTACGAACCGGGCGATATCGGAGACTGGCTCAAGAGCATCGAGCGGATGAGCGCCAATGAGTTCTTGGACCCGGCTGAGTTGGCCGACAAGAAGGCGGACACCGGCCTGGATGACCCCAAGGTTGCCGCCAAGGTGACCGTGACCGCTGGCGACAAGAAGACGGTCATCGTGTTCGGCAAGACCGACGAGGCCTCGCAGTCCAAGGACATCTGGGCGCGAATTGAGGGCCGCGATGAGGTGTACAAAGTGGCGTCGTACACCCGCGACCAGGTGTTGCAGAAATTCGACCAGGCGCGCGACCGGACCCTGCTCGGCAAGAAGAAGGCCGGCATCGCGACCGCCGTGACCCTAACCGGTCCCGAGGGCACAGTCGAACTGACTAAAGGCGGCAGCGGCTGGCAGGTCGGTGCTGCCGGTTTCGCGCTGTCGACCAAAGCCGTGGACTCGTTCCTGACGGACTTGGATGGCATCAAGGTCGACTTTGCCGCTGATGTGACGCCGGGTTCGGCCGGCCTCGATGCGCCGGAGTGGACGGTCAAGTTGGTCTTTGGCGAAGGGCCGGTGACATTGGTTCTCGCCAAAGAGAAGGATGGCAACAGCCTGGGTCGCGTCGTAGCCGAAGGGCCTGCCGGCGACCTGTGGAAGCTGGCGGGCTGGAATGCGGGCAAGCTGCGCAAGGCCCTCAAGGACTTTGAGGACAAGCACCTGCTGCCGTTTGCCAAGGATACGGCCACGTTGGTCAAGGTCCACCCCCAAGAAGGCGCCGACTTTGAGTTGCGCAAAGACAATGGCGTGTGGAAGGTGAGCGAAGGCGGCAAGACCCTGGATGCCAAAGCGGATGCCGTGGCTACCTGGCTAGGAACACTCGCAGACCTCGAGTTTTCTGCCGGCGTCCAGGACAAGACCGCGGCGGAAGCGGGCTTGGACAAGGGCTTTGCTTCTATCGAAGTCACCGACGGTAGCGGTAAGGTGTTTGGTCTGCGCGTATCGGGCACCAAGTCGGGCGACGACAGCTATGTGGGCTCCGTACGCGACGGCCGGCTGGTACGCACGGCCACCCTCTCTACGTACGCCGTTGGCAACACCCAGAAAAAAGCCAGCGACTTTGCCGGCACGGCGCCGTAGCATTGACTGCCCGCGGCATGCGGGTGTCGGGGCCGCCTCGTGATCGAGCTGCAAAAGGTCGGCAAGCAGTACGGCAGCGGCGACAGCGCCGTGCACGCGCTGCGTGAAGTGGACCTGCAGATTGGCGCCGGTCAGTTCGTCTCGATCATGGGTCCAAGCGGCAGCGGCAAGTCTACGTTACTGAATCTGTTGAGCGCGCTTGACCGCCCCACCTCAGGCCGCGTGATCCTGGACAGTCGCGACATTGGCGCGCTCGGCGACGACGAAGTGACGCTGTTCCGCCGCACGCGAATCGGCCTGGTTTTCCAGTTCTTCAACCTGCTGCCGACGATGACGGCGGTTGAAAACGTGCTGTTGCCCCGCATGCTGGGTGGTCGCGCAACCGCGAGCGACCGCGCCGATGCCGAGACGCTGCTGCGGCAAGTGGGGCTCGGTCACCGCCTCAACCATCGGCCCGGCGCGCTGAGCGGCGGCGAGATGCAGCGGGTGGCCATCGCCCGTGCGTTCGTGACTGCCCCGGCGATCATCCTGGCCGACGAGCCCACTGGCAACCTGGACTCGGCTACCGGCAGCGAAGTGCTACGCCTGCTGCGCGAGCAGGCCGAGACCCGTGGCGCGACAGTGGTCATGGTCACCCACGACGCGCGCGCGGCTGCAGTTGGCAACCGCCTGATTGAGATTCGCGACGGCCGCATCCACCGCGATGGCGCCGCGCAGCCGCTGGCCACGTCAGCGGGCACGGCCGCGCTCGCCCTGGGGTAACGCGGTGCGGCTGACAAACGCTTGCGCGTCGCAAATGGACCTGCCATCTGCGGTCGCGCCTTGCTGCAGCGCCAGCCAGGCGTTGACGAATTCGGCGGTTTTAGCGTACGTTGGCGCGGCCGTAGCCGGCGAAGTGAGCGAGTTTGATGCACACCAACGAGAGTTTCGAGTTTCGGATCGGCGGGTTCGCGCTGCGCGGCGCAGTTGGCGGGGCCGTCTCGGTGATCGCTCAACCTGGGCTGCAGTTGTCAGCCGAACAGGCGCTGGTTCTGGCGCGTGTCCTGCACGCTGTCGCCTCACCGCCACTGACCGTGGCCCAGTTGGACGCCGCTGCACTGGCTGCGCTCGAGCGCCTGGTTGGCGGAAAGTCTGACCAAACTGCAAGTGGTACAGGCGCCTCGGCGTCTGACCAGGGCGCTCCTGCCACCGCGAGTGTGCCAACGGGCGCAGCGACGGCGGTCAGCCAGGCCGCCGATGCCAGGGTCGAGCCCGCTCCCGCAGCGCGACGAGTTTTTGCCTTTGCCCGCAATGTGATTCCGCACACATCGGACGAGGCCGCGCTGGCCCTGGCTGCGCGCGCCCAGTCCGGGAGCAACGACACCGAAGGTCCGACCGACAAGCGCCTGATTCTGCCCGCGCGCGAGGCTGTGGTCACCCAAGTAGCGGGGGGCCAAACGACGCGCAAGCTGCGCGAAACGGTGTCACTGCCCGAGAGTCGTCGCGATAGCGAGCCGCGGGTTCGCCGCGAAGTCGCCCGAGATGCCGCCCATGCAGAGCAGTTGCTGCTCGGCCACAAGCAGGCCAAGCCCGACAAGCGCCTGGTGTATCCGATTGGCCCCATCGACGCGGCCGCGTTGCTGTCCACGGTGGCCAGGGCCACCGGCAAGCGCTTGGTGCGGCCAACTCCGGCCCGCGTTGAGAGTGCGCGGCCACACCGATCCGAGCCTGCGGCGCCGCCGTTGCAGGCAGTCGCGCGGCCGGCGGTCGCCACTGCGCCAGCCAAGCCCACGACGCCGGCCCAAGCGGCGCCGGCCACAGATCCACAAGTCGCCAGTCGTGCGTCGCGGCCTGCCTCTGCTCACTCATCGGCGACAACGCCGGCCCGTACGCACGAAGCCGCGCCGGCCAAGGCAGTCCCGCCTCAACGGCCGAACCAGGCCGTTGTCTCCAGCGGCTCCAAGCCGGTGCCGGTTCTGCGCAGCAGCGCCCCGCCCGCCAAGCCCAAGGGCGGCATCATGGACCGCTACGACGAGTGGATGCGCGAAAATCCCGGCCAGCATGCACGCGAGCAACTGGTCGACGTCGGCATTCGCATGGGCTGGCTGCCTCGCGATGACGCTCATCGGGTGTTCAACGTGGCGATGCACCAGCAGCGCGCTCGCGAGATGTTCATGATCCTGCGCGACGGCGGCAACGAGACCTTCATGCGCCGAGAGGAAGCTACGCGACCGACCAGCAGCGGGCCCGGCAAGATCGTGCGCCGGCCGGCTGCCCAGGTTGCCGCGCGCCGACAAGAAGCGCCATAAGGCCTGGAAGTGATTTACTCAATCATTTCTTCGGCTTTTTTGCTTGCTTCGTGGGTCGCCAGCTCGCGGCCTCGGAGGCCGACTCGAGGCTCCGTTGTGTGCCGAGAGTGTTCAAGTTATTGTTTTCCAGTCCTTTAGTTTCGATACCGCCACCGCAGCGCCGGGCTCGACGCCGCGGACAGCCAACGGCGACGTCCAGCACCCAAGAGCGCCCGCCATGTCCATTGCTGTCGAACAACAACGCCTGAACGACGCCATGGTCGGCACGTGGTTGGGCGAATTGCACTCGTATCCCTCACCGTGGGATCCGCAGGGTGGCGTGGCGACGGGTCGCACCCAAGCGCGCGTGGCGTTGGGCGGCCTGTCGGTGGTCAGCGACTATGCCGAAGAGCGCGATGGCGCCATCACCTTTCGCGGCCATGGCGTTTACACCTGGGATGCGCTAGCCAAGCAATACCGCATGTACTGGTTTGACTCCGTGCAGCCGGCGCCGACGATGGTGCCCGTGAACGGCATTTGGACCGGTCGCCAATTGGTGTTCACATCGCGGACCGATGTGGCGGAGCACCGCTACGTGTACGACTTTGCTGATCGCAATTTCTATGAGTTTTGCATCGACCTGCGACGTGCCGGTCAAGACTGGCGCACCTACGCGCGTGGCCAATACGCGCGGCAGGGGTAGCGCTTGCAGCGAACGCTCCGCGCCTTGGCCGCGCCCGCTCGGGCGCTTAGCACTGTGCTCGCAGTCGACGCGAGGTCGCAGTGACTGAGCCTCTGCGGTCCCGCGATGCGTTGCCGGCCGGCTGGTACGACCTGTCGCCGCCGATTTGTCCAGCGACGGCCGTCTTTCCGGGCGACGCGGCCTTCTCGGCCGCGCTGGCGATGGCCTTTGAGCGCGGCGACCATTTGCGCCTGACCACTTGGACCACCACACCGCACGTGGGCGCCCACGCGGATGCGCCGTGTCACTATGCCGCAGATGGGCCTGGCATCGGCGAGCGGCCGGTGGCCCGCTACATCGGCGACGCGCAGGTTGTCAGCGTCAACACCCGCCAGGGCGAGCGCATCGCTCCCGGCGACCTGCTGCGGCCGGTGCTCGCACCGCGGGTTCTATTGCGCACGGATTCGTTTGCAGACCCGAACCAGTGGCGCGATGACTTCTGTTCGCTCTCCGTCGAGCTGGTCGAGCACCTCGCCGCGCTTGGCGTGGTGCTGGTCGGGCTCGACACCCCAAGCGTGGACCCCGGGCCGGCCAAGACGCTGCTGGCGCACGCCGCCGTCCACCGCGCCGACCTCGCGATCCTGGAAGGTCTGGATCTGCGCGGGGTGCCCGACGGGCTGTACACGCTGCTGGCCCAGCCGCTACGGGTGCAGGGCGGCGACGCTTCGCCGGTCCGCGCCCTGTTGGTTCCGCGCCAACCGGGGCTCGAGACCGGGCCGGTGCTTCGGTCGCCGGTAGCGAGCGCGCTGAACCATGGCTGAACTGTTGGCTCCGCCCACTCGTCTCACGCACTGGATCGATGGCGTCGCCGTTGAAGGCGGGCCTTGGGCGCCCGTTTTTGAGCCAGCGACGGGACAGCAGTACGCCGAACACGCCTGCGCCGAGGAGGCGGTTGTGCGCGGCGCAGTGCAAGCTGCGAGGCGGGCCCTGCCTGGATGGTCTGCGACCAGCGGTTCCGAACGTGCCGCCCTGTTGCACCGCTTCGCCGACGCGGTGGCCGCCGAGCATGAGATGCTGGCGCAGTGGGAGAGCCAGGATACCGGCAAGCCGGTCCACGTTGCCCGCGCCGTTGATATCGCGCGAGCGGTTGCCAACCTGCGCTTCTTCGCCGAAGCCGCGTCGCAGTTTGCCAGCGAGGCGCACCCGATGCCTGCGGCCATCAACTATACCTTGCGGTCGGCTGCCGGGGTCGCGGCTTGCATCTCGCCGTGGAACCTGCCGCTGTACCTGCTGACCTGGAAAGTCGCGCCGGCGCTGGCGGCCGGGTGTACGGTCGTAGCCAAGCCGAGCGAGGTCACTCCGCTGACCGCCCACCGTCTGGCTGAGTTGAGCAAAGTCGCCGGGTTGCCGCCCGGTGTCTTCAACCTGGTGCAAGGCTTGGGCGGCGAGGCCGGCGCGTCGTTGGTCGCTGACCGGGATGTGTCGGCGGTCTCGTTTACCGGGTCCACCCGCGTCGGTGCGGACATCCAGACGCGGACCGCTGGCCACTTCAAGAAGGTGTCGCTGGAACTTGGCGGCAAGAATGCCTTTGTGGTCTTTGCGGACGCCGATCTGCCGCGTGCGGTTGCGGAGGCGGTGCGGGCAGGGTTCTCAAACCAGGGTCAGATCTGCCTGTGCGGGAGCCGCGTGCTGGTCGAGCGCAGCGTCTTTGATGCGTTCGTTGCCGCGTTTGCCGCTGCTGTGGGTCGCCTCCGTGTCGGCGATCCCCGCGATTCGTCCACCGACCTCGGCGCACTGGTGTCAGCCGCGCACCGCGACAAAGTGTTGGGCTGCATCGCCCGTGCCCGCGCCGAGGGCGGCGAGGTGCTGACTGGCGGCGGCCCGGCCGAAGTCAGCGGGCGCTGCCAGGGTGGTTTCTTCGTGCAGCCCACCGTGGTGATCGGCCTCGGCCCCGACTGCGCCACCAACCAGGAGGAGATTTTTGGCCCGGTGGTCACCGTGCAGCCGTTTGACGGCGACGACGAGGCGGTCGCGCTTGCCAATGCCAGCCGCTATGGCCTCGCATGCAGCCTGTGGACCCGCGACGTTGGCCGCGCCCACCGCCTGGCCAGCCGGGTGCGCGCCGGCGTGGTGTGGGTCAATTGCTGGATGCTGCGCGACTTGCGTACGCCGTTTGGCGGTAGCGGCGACTCGGGCCTGGGCCGCGAGGGCGGCTGGGAAGCGATGCGGTTCTTCACCGAGCCCAAAAACGTCTGCGTAGCCTATTGAGCCGGGAGCGTGCATTGAGCGACAGCCACGTCCACAGTCAGCGTGCACCTGAACCGGTCGGCCACTACCCGCACGCGCGGCGCGTTGGCAACCTGCTGTTCCTGAGCGGCATTGGGCCACGCGAGCGCGGCAACAAGCAGATCCCGGGGGTGACCTTGGACGCGGCAGGCAACATCGTCGCCTACGACATCGAGACGCAGTGTCGCAGCGTGTTTGCCAACGTGCGCGCGGTGTTGCAAGACGCCGGTGCCCGCTGGGAGGATCTCGTCGACGTGACCGTCTACCTGACCAACATGGCGGCGGATTTTCCCACCTACAACCGCTTGTGGGCCGAGTACTTCGCCGTCGATCCGCCGTGCCGAACCACACTGGAGATCAACTGTCTGCCGACCCCAATTGCCATTGAGCTCAAGTGCATTGCGGTGCTCGGCGATCGCTGAACCCGCCCCCAATTTGCCGCCCGGCCGCTTGAGGTCGGTCAGACCTGGAGACACCCGTGCCCAACTCGACCCAAGCGCCCATGGCCCTGGACGACGCCGACCCCGAACTGGCCGACCTGCTTGCCCAAGAGGCCGCGCGCCAGTTCTATTGCGCCAAGCTCATCCCGAGCGAAAACTACGCGTCGCTCGCCGTGCTGCAGGCCGCGGGGAGCGTCCTCGCCAACAAGTACAGCGAAGGCTACCCACGCAAGCGCTATTACGAGGGACAGCAACTGATCGACCCTATCGAAGAACTGGCCATCGCACGCGCCAAAGCCCTCTTTGGTGCCGATCACGCCAATGTTCAGCCCTACAGCGGCTCGCCCGCCAACCTGGCAATGTACTGTGCCCTGTTGCCGCAAAGTGCGCCGAACCAGCGCGTGTTGGCGCTGGGTCTGCCGGCCGGCGGCCACCTGACCCATGGCCACAAAGTGTCGGCGACGTCGCGGTTTTTCGCGTTCGCGCATTATGGCGTCGATGCCACGACCCACCGCTTTGACTTTGACGCGATTGTCGCGCAGGCGCGCGAGTTCAAGCCCGCGCTCATTGTCGCCGGTTGCACGGCGTATCCGCGCATAGTCGAGTTCGATCGCTTTGCGGAGATTGCTGCCGAGGTCGGCGCGCTGCTGGTCGCCGACATGGCGCACATCGCCGGACTGGTCGCCGGCGGCGTGCATCCCAGCCCGGTGCCCTATGCCGCGGCCGTGAGCACCACCACCCACAAAACGCTGCGCGGACCGCGCGGCGGGTTGCTGCTGTGCAAGGCTGAGCACGCGCAAGCCATTGACAAAGCAGTGTTTCCAGGTCTGCAGGGTGGCCCGCACAACCACACCACGGCGGCAGTGGCGGTGGCACTCAAAGAGGCGGCGCAGCCCGCGTTCCGGGCCTATGCGGCGCAGGTAATCTCCAACGCAAAGGCGCTTGCCGAGACACTGGCCAGTGAAGGGTTGGCGGTGGTCACGGGCGGCACCGATAACCACCTGGTCCTTTTCAGCACCATGCCCCTGCAGGCGACCGGCAAGCAGGCGGCAAAGGCAATGGATCTCGCAGGGTTGGAGGCCAACTTCAACAGCATCCCCTTCGACCCCCAGCCCCCGATGAACCCGTCCGGCGTTCGCGTCGGCACCCCGAGTCTGACTTCGCGCGGCCTGCGCGAGAGCCACATGCGCGACGTCGGGCGCTGGATTGCGCGCGCGATTCGCGGCAAGGACGACTCGACCGAGCTGGGTCGGATTCGCAGTGAAGTGTTTGATCTGATGGCGCAATACCCGCCACCCGGCTTCGAGGCACCCTATCCGGCGCGGCCGTGACCGCGACCCCACCAGCCCACAAACATCGCGGGCGGCCTGGCCGCTTGCCAGAGGTTGCCCCATGAGCTCGCCCGCCCCCACCGCCGCGCCGCCGCTGTTCGCGGAGCCAACGCCACTTGGCCTGCTCGGCCTGTCGATTGGCTGCGCCGCGTTATTGCCGATTGCCTTTGGCGTGTCCCTCTCGCCGGCCGCGCTGCGCACGGCGTCCATGTTCTGCCTGCTGTTCGGCGCTGGCGGTCAACTGCTGGCCGGTCTGATGGCGCTCGCCAACAAGAACATGCTGGGCGGCACGCTGTTCACGACGTTCAGCTTCAACTGGATCATGAACTGGTGGGCGCTGGCTGGTCTAGCCGAAGGCAAGCTGCCCGATCCGGCGGTGGTGTTAAGCGTCGACTGCACGTTCCTCGTCATCTTTGGCGTATTGACCTATGCGTTCGGCTACCACAGCAAGCTGCTGTTTGCGTTCCTGTTCGACATCGATGTGCTGTTCGTGGCGCGCGTCGCCAAAGAAGCGCTGCACATGCCGCAACTCGGCGTGATCGTCGCGGTGTGCACGGTGGCGCTGATTGCGATTTCGCTCTGGATTGCGTTCGCGATCCTGGTCAACCCGGTCGCCGGACGCGCGGTATTTGCGATGCCGGGACCGATGTTCACGCCTGCGTCGCCGCCGAACACTCCACCCGACTAGTAGGCGAAACCCGAGATTCGCGTTGGGATGGAGTTTGGTTTGATGGAGGAAATCCGGCGTATGTTTCGCCTGCTATACAGGATCGCGATGACCCGAGGTCATCTGCGATCGCTGTTCTTGCTTGCTCAGTGGGTCGCAAACTCGCGGCTTTGCAAGCCGACTCGTCGCTCCTTCCTTGCGGCAGGTTTGATCTCACCTCAAGGTGATTCTGTATAGCAGCTTGTTTCATCAAGGGGGCTCGCCGCCCCCTCGCGCGCGTCGGCGCGCTCACCCCTGCCTGCGG
>SXGT01014373.1_pt1 | contig 20784 bp, 18 predicted proteins | sample 3176221 | NCBI WGS metagenome assembly SXGT01 (sample SAMN11356862, study PRJNA531348) | freshwater metagenome | isolation source: freshwater sample F1-120 | place: China: Fuxian Lake, Yuxi | collected 2017-12-25
GGATGGGCGCGCTGGAGGACAACCTCGAGGTGCTCAACGCCTCCGACGAGTCGGGCGGCGAATGGGGGCGCGCGGCGACGCGGGACCTGGTGCGCTCGCGCATCAAGATCAAGTCGCTCAACTTCATGCGCGGCCGCACCTTCATCAACAAGTGGCTGGTCATCGACGAAGCGCAGAACCTGACGCCGAAGCAGATGAAGACGCTGGTGACGCGGGCGGGCCCCGGCACCAAGGTGGTGTGCCTCGGCAACGTGGCGCAGATCGACACGCCCTACCTGACCGAGGGCAGCTCGGGCCTCACCTACGTGGTCGACCGGTTCAAGAACTGGGCGCATTCGGGCCACGTCACGCTGGCGCGCGGCGAGCGCTCGCGCCTTGCGGACCACGCGGCCGAGGTGCTCTGAATTCTGCTACGCTTCGCGGCTTTCCCGATCCGAGGAACGCTCTGATGTCGCTGATCCGCCTTTCCGCGGCGCTTGCCGCCTCGTTCGTCCTTGCAGGAACCTTGCACGCGCAGGGCAAGAAGGCCGACTACGAACCGCAAGTCGGTCAGGCCGGCAAGGACGTCATCTGGGTGCCGACGCCCGACGAGGTGGTCGACCGGATGCTGCGCATGGCGCAGGTCAAGCCCGACGACTACGTGGTGGACCTCGGCGCCGGCAATGGCAAGATCGCGATCGCCGCGGCGAAGAACTTCGGCGCCCGCTCGCTGGGCATCGAGTACAACCCCGACATGGCGAAGCACGCGCAGGCCAACGTCGAGAAGGCGGGCGTCACCAACCGCGCCAGGGTGGTGCAGGGCGACATCTTCCAGTCCGACTTCACGCAGGCGACCGTGATCACGATGTACCTCCTGCCGCAGCTGAACCTGAAGCTGCGCCCGCAGATCCTCAACATGAAGCCGGGCACGCGAGTCGTCTCGCACTCGTTCACGATGGACGACTGGGAGGCCGACGAGATCTCCAGCTTCGACGGCCGACGCGCGTACTTCTGGCTGGTCCCGGCCAACGTGATGGGCACCTGGACGCTCGATGCGGCGGGAACGAAGACCGAGGTGTCGCTCGAGCAGCGCTACCAGAAGATCGAGGGCCAGATCACCGTCGCTCCCGCGCTGCAGGCCGGCCTGCGCGACGCGAAGCTCGCGGGCTTCCGCATCAGCTTCACCTACGTGGACAACACGGGCGTGCGCCGGGACTTCTCCGGCACCGTGGTCGGCAATCGCATGGAAGGCAGCTTCCGCGGCGACAACGGCTCCGAAGGCCGCTGGACCGCGGCGAAGAAGTAGCTACAGCTTCTGGTGTGAACCATCGCAGAAGGGGGCTTTCGCGCTGTGCTTGCAGCCGCAAAGCCAGACCTTCTGCGCTTCGGTGACGCTGAACTTCCGCGGCGTGAACTCGCCGCCCTTGTGGGAGCCGTCGCAGAACGGCTGGCGCTTCGACAGCCCGCAGGCGCACCACCAGTAGTCGCCCGGGGCAAGCTCGACCGCGTAGGGGGTCTTCTGGGCGATCTTCGGCTCGGCCATGGCGGTCTCCGTCAATAGTTTCCGGGGGCTGCGAAGCTCTCGAAACGGGTGTGCTGGCCGAGGAAGGTGAGTTCCACGGTGCCGATCGGCCCGTTCCTCTGCTTGCCGATGATCACTTCCGCGCGGCCCTGCGATTCGGGCTTCTCGGGGTGGTAGACCTCGTCGCGGTAGATGACCAGGATCTCGTCCGCGTCCTGCTCGAGGGCGCCCGATTCGCGCAGGTCCGACATCATCGGACGCCGGTCGGTGCGCGACTCGACCGCGCGCGACAACTGCGACAGCGCGACCACCGGGACGTCGAGCTCCTTCGCCATCGCCTTCAGCGACCGCGAGATCTCGGAGATCTCGGTGGCGCGGTTCTCGCCGGCCTTCGGGTTGTTCGCGCTCATCAGCTGCAGGTAGTCGACCACCACCAGCCCGAGCTTGCCGCACTGGCGCCGCAGGCGCCGCGCGCGCGAGCGCACCTCGCCCGACGTCAGCGCCGGGGTCTCGTCGATGAACACCGGCGCCTCGTTCAGGCGGCCGATCGCCGCGGTGAGCTTCGTCCAGTCCTCGTCGGCGAGGCGCCCGGTGCGCATCTTGTGCTGGTCGACCTTGGCGAGCGAGCCGAGGATCCTCGCGGTGAGCTGCGAGCCGCTCATCTCCATGCTGAACACCGCGACCGGCAGGCCGTTGTCGACGGCGACGTGCTCGGCGCGGGTGAGCGCGAACGCGGTCTTGCCCATCGACGGCCGCCCGGCGACGATGATCAGGTCGCCGGGCTGCAGGCCGGCGGTCTTCGAGTCGAGGTCGCGGAAGCCCGTGGGCACGCCGGTGACGTCCGACGGGTTGTCGCGGTGGTACAGGTAGTCGATGCGCTCGATGACGCGCGCCAGCACCGGGCTGATCTCCTGGAAGCCCTTGCCAACCTTGCCACCGGACTCGCCCACCTGCAGGATCGAGATCTCCGCCTGCTCGAGCAGTTGCGAGACCTCGCGTCCGCCGGGGTTCAGCGCGCCGTCGGCGATCTCGGTGGCGACCTGCGCGAGCTGGCGCTGGACCGAGCGCTCGCGGATGATCTCCGCGTAGCGGCGCGCATTGGCCGCGCCAGGGGTGTTCTGCGCCAGCGACGCGAGGTACACTCCGCCGCCGGTCTTCCCCTTGTCCTCGCCCGCCTCGAGCAGGTCCGAGGTGGTGACGACGTCGGCGGGCTTGCCGCCCTCGACCAGCCTGGCGATGGCGCGGAACACGCGGCGGTGGTCGTCGCGGTAGAAGTCGTTCGCCGTCACCAGGTCGGCGATCTTCTCGATCGACAGGTTGTCCAGCAACAGCGCGCCGAGCAGCGACTGCTCCGCCTCGACGGAATGCGGCGGCACCTTGAGCGCGAGGACCTGCGGATCTCCCGCTTCGGGCCTTGCCACCGGTTCGAGTGCGCGCGCCATCAGGAGGAAGATGCTACAGCGAAAAAAGGGCGCTGTCGCCAGCGCCCTTTCGTCGGCGGATCCGCCCTGCGGATCAGGTCTCGCCGAGCACCGACACCGTGATGGTGACCACCACGTCGGTGTGCAGCGCGACCTGGATCGGGTAGTCGCCGACCTGCTTCAGCGGCCCCTCCGGCATGCGGATCTGCGCGCGCTCGACTTCGTGCCCCTGCGCCTTCAGCGCGTCGACGATGTCGTGGTTGGTGACCGAGCCGAACAGCCGCCCGTCGACGCCCGCCTTCTGCGTGACCTGCAGCATCAGGCCGTCGAGCTTCGCGCCACGCGCCTGCGATTGCGCGAGCTGCTCGGACTGCGCCTTCTCCAGCTCGGCGCGGCGCGCCTCGAAGGCCTTCAGGTTGGCTTCCGTCGCCCGCTTCGCCTTGCCCTGCGGAATCAGGAAGTTGCGCGCGTAGCCGTCCTTCACCTTGACGACGTCGCCGAGGTTGCCGAGGTTGGCCAGCTTTTCCATCAGGATGATCTGCATGGCGCCCTCCTCAGTGCAGGTCGGTGTACGGCAGCAGCGCGAGGAACCGCGCGCGCTTGATCGCGGTCGTCAGCTGGCGCTGGTAGCCCGCCGAGGTCCCGGTGATGCGCGCCGGGATGACCTTGCCGTTCTCGTTGACGAAGTCCTTGAGGACCTCGATGTCCTTGTAGTCGATCCACTCGACCTTCTCGGACGTGAAGCGGCAGAACTTGCGGCGCCGGAACAGCGATTTCTGCCCGCGGTCCTTCTTGTCCTTGCCCTTGCCCTTGAACTTTCCCTTGCCCTTGCCGAATGCCATGTCAGTTCCCTTCCAAGAATTCGATCTGCGTCGCGTGCAGCACGATCTTCCTCGCGCCCTTGCGCTTCGCGCTCAAGAAACCCTGCACCCTGATCCCGCTGCCGAGCGGCGCGCCGGCCAGCATCCTCGCCTGCGCCTCGAAGGCGATGGCGTCGATCTCGACGCCCACCTTCCTCGTCGCGCCGGCCTCGGCCACCTCGGAGTCGTGCTGCAGCGTGAACTCCACGACCGGGACCCCGGCCGGGGTGTGGCGCAGCGCATCGACCTTCGCGAGCGTGCCGCCCAGCTCGACCCGGTTCGGGCTCAGGCCGCCGGCGCCTCTGCCGGTTTCGCCGCCTCGGCCGCGGGCGCCGGGGCGCCGCGCTGCTCCATCAGCGACTTGGACTTCTCTTCCTTCATCATCGGCGACGGCGCGGTCACGGCCTTCGTCATCTTCACGATCAGGTGCCGCAGCACCGCGTCGTTGAAGCGGAACGAATGCTCGAGCTCGTTGAGGGTCTCCTGGTCGCACTCGATGTTCATGAGCACGTAGTGCGCCTTGTGCACCTTCTGCAGCGGGTACGTGAGCTGCCTGCGGCCCCAGTCCTCGATGCGATGCACGCTGCCCTGGCGGCCGGCGATGACGCCCTTGTAGCGATCGACCATCGCGGGCACCTGCTCGCTCTGGTCGGGATGGACGATGAATACCACTTCGTAATGACGCATGCGTGTTGCTCCTTTCGGGTGTGTCAGCCGCCCGCCATGCGTAGGACGGTGCGGCAAGGAAAGCCGACGATTATACGCGAGAAATCAGGGCCTTCGCAAGGCACCGACAAGCGCCGGCAGGGCCGCCAGCACACGCGCGGCCACCTCGTCCCAGCCGCCGGCGACCGGCTGACGGAACAGCCTGGCGGTGGGGTACCAGGGGCTGTCCTCGCGCCCCTCCAGCCAGCGCCAGTCCGCGGCATGGGGAAGCAGGACCCACATCGGCTTGCCGAGCGCGCCGGCCAGGTGCGCCATGGCCGTGTCGACGGAGATGACGAGGTCCATCTGCAGGATCGCGGCCGCGGCGTCGGCGAAATCCCCCAACCCCGCGGGCAGGGACTCGATCGAGGCCTCGCGCATGGCCGCCACATCCGCTTCGCGCAGTTCCCGCTGCAGGCTGAAGGCCTGGATCCCGTCGACGCGAAGGGAAGCCAGCACGCGCGCCGGCAGCGACCGGTTGCGGTCGTTCTCGTGCCGGGGATTTCCCGACCATGCGATGCCGACCCTGGGGCGCAGGCGCGGCCCGAAACGCGCGCGCCAGTCCGCCAGCCGCGCCGCCGGCGGGCGCAGGTAGGGGACGCCGGCGGGGACCGAATCCAGCAAGGTGCCGAAGCACAGCGGCAGGCTCATCACCGGGCAATACAGGTCGTGGGCGACCCGCTGCCCGGCAGCCACGACCTCCATGCCGGGAAAGCTCGCCGCCAGAAGGTCGCGCAGGGCCCCGGGCGCCGAGAGCTGCACGATCGCGCCGCGCGCCTGCAGCAGCGGGACATAGCGGATCGCCATCAGCGTGTCGCCGTAGCCCTGTTCATGCACCAACCGGAGCCGGCGGCCCTGCAGGAACTGGCCTCCCGTCCAGCGCTCGGCACGCACGTCGCGCAGGCGCGCTTCCAGCTCCGGCTTGCGCCAGCGCCACTCGTAGAGGCGCCACCCATGCGCGTAGTCGCCCAGCGCAAGCCGCGCCATGCCTTCGAAGAGGTGCGCATCGACGGCGTCCGGAGCCAGGGCCTGGGCACGGCGGAAATCCGCCGCGGCCTGGCCGTGGCATCCTGCGGCGAGGCCCGCCATGCCCCGGTTGGTCCACACCCCCGCCGCATCCGCTGGACCGACTCGTTCGAGCGCCGCGTCGTAGCGCGCCAGCGCGTCGGCGAACCTGCCGCCGTCGCGCAGCGCATTGGCGAGGTTGTTCAGCGCCGCGCCGGACGCCGGCTGCTGCGACAGCGCGGCCTCGATCAGCGCGACGGCCTCGTCGTGCCGGCCCTGGCGGTGCCGCACCACGCCGAGCAGGTGCAGCGCGTCGAAGTCGCGTGGCGCCAGGCGGAGGACCGCTTCGTAGATGGCCTGCGCATCGTCCAGCCGTCCCTGCCGCTGCGCCGCCAATGCCGCTTCCAGCGCCCCGGCGATCGACAGCGGCGCCGCGGCCTCACGCACCGTGACGCTCCTTCGCCAGCGCGGCGAGCGCGCGCGCTGCCTCGTCCAGCGCGCCGGACCAGACGCCGGCCGAACGCTGGCTGAACGCGCGGGTGCGGGGATACCACGGCGTGTCCGTCCGTCCGTCGATCCAGCGCCAGTCCGGAACTTGCGGCAGCAGCACCCATGCCGGCCGGCCCAGCGCTCCGGCGAGGTGCGCGACGGCGGTGTCGACGGAAACCACGAGGTCGAGCTGCGACACCAGGGCTGCGTAGTCGGCGAAGTCCTCGAACGCCTCCTCGGGCCGTTCTACCCCCCTCGCCCGGAGGAACGCCGCGTCTCCCGGCCGCAGGTCGCGCTGCAGCGCGGAGCAGCACGCGCCCTGCGGCAGCAACGAGGCCAGCGTCTCGAGCGGCATCGAGCGATCGCGGTCCGCCGGATACGCCGGGTTGCCCGCCCAGGCGATGCCGATGCGCAGCCGCTCGGGCGGGCCCAGGCGACCGCGCCAGGCCTCGAGCTCGGTCGCCGGCACTCGCAGGTACGGCACGTCCGCAGGCACCGTGCCGGCGGTGGTGCCGAAGCACAGCGGCAGGCTCGGCATCGGCGCGTGCAGGTCGAACGCGGGGACGACCATCACCTCCTGCTGGGCCAGCACGATCGCATCGGGGAAGCTCTCCTGCACCAGCCGGCGCAGCGGCGCCTGCACCGATGCGATCACGCGTGCGCCCATCGCCTGCAGCGGCGCGATGTAGCGCACGAACTGGATCGTGTCACCGTAGCCCTGCTCAGCGTGCAGGTAGACCGTGCGGCCGTCGACCGGCTCGCGTCCCGTCCATCGCGGATGGTCCGCGTCCGCGCTCCGCAGCGTCGTGCCGTGCCTGCGCAGGCGCCACTCGTACTTCTCGAAGCCGCGTGCGTAGTCGCCGGCGCGCAGGCGGATCAGGCACTCGTTCCAGTGGGCGTCGAAGGCGTCGGGCCGGAACGCCTGCGCCGCGACGAACCAGGCAAGGGCCTCGTCGAAGCGCCGCAGCGCGTTCAACGCAACGCCGAGGCTGAAGCAGGTGTCATAGGTGCCGCCACCCGTGAGCGCCGCGCGCTCGAAGAGGACGGCGGCGTCCGCTTCGCGATGCTGGCGCTCGCGCACGACCCCGAGCAGGTGCAGCGCGCCGGCATGGCGCGCATCCACCTGCAGCATGCCCTCGAACAGCCGTTCCGCGTCGTCCAGCCGGCCGCCCCCGAGGAGCGAGGCGCCGACCTGCAGCGCGGCGTCCGGGGTGAAGGCCTGGCCGGACATGCGCCAGCTAGCCGGGCTTCGGTGCCGCCCGCCGCCTCACCGACTCGAACAGCACCACGCCAGCGGCCACCGACACGTTGAGGCTCTCCACCTGCCCCTGCATCGGGATGCGGACCAGCAGGTCGCAACGCTGGCGCGTCAGGCGCCGCATGCCCTCGCCCTCTGCGCCGAGCACCCAGGCCATGGCCTCGGGCAGGTTGGCCGAATACAGGTCCGATTCGCCGCGCTCATCCGCGCCAGCGACCCAGATGTTGCGTTCCTTGAGCTCGTCCAGGGTCCTCGCGAGGTTGGTCACCATGATGTACGGCGTCGCCTCGGCGGCCCCGCTCGCCACCTTCGAGACCACCGGCGTGACGCCGGCGGCGCGGTCCTTCGGCGCGATCACGGCGTGCGCGCCAGCCGCATTGGCCACGCGCAGGCAGGCGCCCAGGTTGTGCGGGTCGGTGACACCGTCCAGCACCAGCAGCAGCGGCGGCACCTTCAGTCCGTCGAGCAGTTCGTCCAGGTCCGCCATCGGCGGCGGCGCGGTCACGCGCGCGACCACGCCCTGGTGCCGTCCGCCGCCGTAGAAGCCGTCGAGGCGCTTCACGGGCACGCGCATCAGCTTGACGCCGGCGCGCTCGGCGGCGGCGACCAGGTCCTTCACGCGGCCGTCGTGCCGGGCCTCGTCGAGGTAGATCTCGATCACCGAGCTCGTGTCCGCCCGCAGCCGCGAGAGGACCGTGTGGAAGCCGAACACCACCCTCGGCTCGCGGTCGTGGCTGCGCGTCATGCCGCCGGCACCAGGTCGATCTTGCGCGACTCGATGTCGACGCGCACCAGCTTCACCCTGATCTTGTCGGCGAGGCGGTACTGCGTGCCGGTGCGCTCGCCGAGCAGCGCGTGGCGCGCCGCCTCGTAGCGGTAGTAGTCGCGGCCGAGCTCCGAGATGTGCACCAGGCCGTCGACGTAGTAGTCGTCCAGCGTGACGAACACGCCGAACGGCGTGACGCCGGTGATGCGCCCGGAGAACGTCTCGCCGACGTGCGCGCTCATGTAGTCGCACTTCAGCCAGTTCTCGACGTCGCGGCTGGCCTCGTCGGCGCGGCGCTCGGTCTCCGAGCAGTGCCGCCCCATCTCGTCCCAGTCCAGGCCCTCGTAGCGGTTGCCGGCGAGCACGGCGCGGATCGCGCGGTGCACCAGCAGGTCCGGATAGCGGCGGATCGGCGACGTGAAGTGCACGTAGGCCTCGAAGGCGAGGCCGAAGTGCCCCGCGTTGTCCGGGCTGTACACCGCCTGCTTCATCGAGCGCAGCATCACCGTCTGCAGCAGGCCGTGGTCGGGCCGCGCCTGGATCTGCGCCATCAGCTTGGCGTAGTCGCCGGGCCGCGGGATCTCGCCGCCGGGCAACTGCAGCCCGAGCTCGCCGAGGAACACGCGCAGCGCCGCGACCTTCTCGGCCGCCGGCACGTCGTGCACGCGGTACAGGACCGGGTGCTGCGCGTTGGCGAGGAACGCACCCGCGCAGACGTTCGCCGCCAGCATGCACTCCTCGATCAGCCGGTGCGCGTCGTTGCGCGACGTGGCGACGATGCGCTCGATGCGCCCGCGGGCGTCGAAGATGATCTGCGTCTCCGCGGTGTCGAAGTCGATCGCGCCGCGCTGCTGGCGCGCCGCGAACAGCGCGTGGAACACCTCGTACAGCGTGGCGAGGTGCGCCGGCGGCCGGCCCGACTGCAGCTTCGCCCAGACATCGGTGTAGGTCATCCGCGCCTGCGAGCGGATCGCCGCGGGGTAGAACTCGTAGCGCGCGACGGTGCCCTTGGGGCCGAGCGCCATCTCGCAGACCATGGTCAGCCGGTCCACGTCCGGGTTGAGCGAACAGAGGCCGTTGGAGATCCGTTCCGGCAGCATCGGGCTCACGCTGCGCGGGAAGTACACCGAGGTGCCGCGCTCCCTCGCATCGGTGTCCAGCGCGTCGCCATTGCGCACGTAGTGGCTGACGTCCGCGATCGCCACCCACAAGCGCCAGCCCTTGCCCTCGCGCACCGCGCACACGGCGTCGTCGAAGTCCTTCGCGGTCTCGCCGTCGATGGTGACGAACTGCATGTCGCGCAGGTCGCGGCGGCCCTTCAGGTCCTCCGCGCGCACGGTCTCGGGCAGCGCCTTCGCCTGCGACAAGGCCTGCTTGCCGAACGCATAGGGCAGGTCGAACTTGCGCAGCGCGATCTCGATCTCGATGCCGTCGTCGTCGTGCTCGCCGAGGATCTCGACCACGCGCCCGACCGGCTGCGCGTGCACCGAGGGCTGCGCGACCAGTTCCACCGACACCACCTGGCCGTTGCGCGCCTTGCCCGCCTCCTGCGGCGGCACCAGGATGTCCTGGCCGATGCGCCGGTCCTCCGGGACGACGTACAGCACGCCGTGCTTGGCGTGCACGCGGCCGACGATGCGCCGCTCCGCGCGCGGCATCACTTCAAGGATCTCGCCGCGCGGCCGGCCGCGGTCGTCGCGGCCCGAGACGCGCACCGTCGCGCGGTCGCCGTGCAGCGCCTTGCGCATCTCGGAGAACGGCAGGTAGATTCCGGGCCCGCCGTCGTCCGGCTTGAGGAAGCCGTGCCCGTCGGGATGGCCCTCGATGCGGCCCGCGCTTGCGGCGATACGGCTGGACAGCAGCAGCACGCCGGCGCGGTTCTGCACCACTTCGCCGGACTGCAGCAGTTCGGCGAGCGCGTCTTCGTAGGCGCGGCGCTCGGAAAGATGCACCTTCAGCCGGGAAGCGAACTCGGCGGCGTCGGCCAGCGCGCCCGCGCGCGTCAGCGCGTCGACGATGGCGTCACGCCAGTTTCTCTGCTCCCTGCCCGATGGTTTGCGGCTCTTTTTTGACACTCGGTGCCCCGGACTCTAGAATGCGCCTCCCCTGCCGAGGTGGCGGACTTGGTAGACGCACTAGGTTCAGGTCCTAGCGGTGGCAACACTGTGGGGGTTCGAGTCCCTTCCTCGGCACCAACTGTGAGCAGGCTGGATTTTAGCTTGTTCCTCAAGTAGTTACAAATCGACCCGGCATGCGGAGCGCCAGCGGACGGTTGCTCGTGCGCCGCACGGCAGGGTTCGTGGGTTTGCCTAAAGTTCCGCCGCGGGTGGCCGTTGAACCTGCAGCGGAGCGGACGGGAAAGGGTCTCGTCAGGCTCGCGCGCAACCGATTGCGGCAGAAGCGCGCATGGGCGAATTGGACCGAAACCGTATCCTGATCGTCGAGGATTCCGAAGATGAGGCGCAGCTGCTCGAGCGGCAGCTGCGGCGCATCTCGCCGGCCCTCGAGGTCCTGCGCGTCGACACCGAGCGCGACATGCGCGCCGCGCTGGCCGGGTCGACGTGGGACCTCGTCATCTCGGATCATTCGATGCCCTCGTTCGACTCGGACGGCGCGCTGCGCGTGCTGCGCGCGAGCGGCCAGGACATCCCCTTCATCCTCTACTCCGGCGCCCTGAACACCGAGCGCGGCGCGTCGGCGATGCAGGTCGGCGCCAACGACTGGGTCGACAAGCACGATCCGGCCCGGCTGATGCCGGTGGTCGAGCGCGAGCTGCGCAACGTGCGCATCCGGCGCGACAAGGACCGCGTCGAGCGCTCGATGATCGAGATGTCGAAGTACGACGCGCTGACGCGGCTGCCCAACCTGGCCCTGTTCACCAAGCTGGTGCAGGTGCGGCTCGCCGAAAGCCCCGGCGCGGGCGCCACGCCGGCGGTGATGTACATCGACCTCGACCGCTTCATGCGCATCAACGATTCGCTCGGCTATGCGGCCGGCGACGGCCTGATCCGCCAGGTCGCGGCGCGCCTGCGCACGGCCGCACCGCCCGGGACGGTGGTGGCGCGGCTCGGACAGGACAAGTTCGCCCTCTTCTACTCGCCGGCCGACGGCGGCGGCGGCCCGGTGTCGTTCGCCGAGCGGCTCGCGCAGCGCTTCGGCGACCCCTTCTCCGCCAGCGGGCAGGAGTTCTTCGTCACGCTGTCGATCGGCATCAGCCTGTACCCCGCGCACGGCGCGGACCCGGCGACGCTGCTGAAGAACGCCGAGAGCGCGATGCACGTGGTCAAGCGGCTGCGCGGCAACGGCTGCCAGATCTACGAGGCCGGGCTGCAGCAGGCCTCCGCCGAGAACCTGCGCATGGAGAACGAGCTGCGCCACTCCATCAAGCGCGAGCAGCTGTTCCTCATGTTCCAGCCGATCTTCGACCTGCGCACGCACCGCATCGTCGGCGCCGAGGCGCTGGTGCGCTGGAAGCATCCCGAGCTCGGCATGATCCCGCCGGACCGCTTCATCGGCCTCGCCGACGAGACCGGCCAGATCCACGCCATCGGCGAATGGGTGCTCGCGCGCGCGTGCGCCAGCGCGCAGCGCTGGATCCGCGCCGGCCACGACGGCGTCGACGTGGCGGTGAACTTCTCCGCGACGCAGTTCCGCCACGAGCGCTTCGCGGCGCGCGTGCGCTCGATCCTGAAGGCGAGCGGCCTGCCGCCGGCCCGGCTCGAGATGGAGATCACCGAGGGCGCGGCGATGCAGGACCCGGAGACCACGGTCGACATCCTCGGCGAACTGAAGCAGGCCGGCATCCGCGTCGCCATCGACGACTTCGGCACCGGCTCTTCGTCGCTGTCGTACCTGAAGCGCCTGCCGCTGGACATCCTGAAGATCGACAAGTCCTTCGTGCGCGACCTGCCGCAGGACGTCGAGAACGTTGCCATCGTGCGCACCATCGTCGCGCTCGGCAAGGCGCTGCGCCTGCACCTGCACCCGGAAGGCGTCGAGACCCCCGCGCAGCTCGAGTTCCTGCGCAGCGAGGGCTGCGACCGCGCGCAGGGCTACCTCCTGTCCAAGCCGGTCCTCGTCGAGGACTTCATGGCGCTGCTCGCGCGGCACAACGGCGCGCCGGCCGTGAACGACGATCCCGCCGAGGCGCCCTCCCGGCACCCGGTGCTCGCCGGAGCGCTGGTCGCCGGCGCCGCCGTTTCCTGAGGCGCCGAGGCACCACGCCCCGGCGTGCGTGCTAACATTCGCCGCACCCTGTCCCGCGCCGCAGCCCGGCGCCGCAGCGCACGCATAGGCACGCAGCCCGCCCCCGACCGGTGTCCGCCGCTTCACCAGAAACGGATCGCCCCCCGCCGCCGCCGGATTCCGACGCGCCGCTGAAGCTCCTCGTCGTCGAGGACTCCGAGGATGACTTCGAACTGCTGGTCGCCCACCTGCGGCGCCACGGGCGCCGCCTGCAGGCGCGCCGGGTCGAGGACGAGCCGGGCCTGCGGTCCGCGCTCGGCGACGACACGTGGGACGTGGTGGCCTCCGACTTCAACCTGCCGTGCTTCGACTGCGCCACCGCGCAGCGCATCGCCGGCGAACTGCAGCCCTTCCTGCCATTCATCATCGTCTCGGGCCACATCGGCGAGGACGCGGCGGTCGAGGCGATGCACGCCGGCGCCGACGACTACGTCATGAAGCACAACCTCGCGCGGCTGCTGCCGGCGATCGACCGCTCGCTCGCCAGCCGCGACCAGCGCCGCATGCGCATGGAGTCGGATGCCGCGCTGCGCGACGCGCACGAGCGCATGCGGGCGCTGGTCTCGGCGTCGCCGCTGGCCATCATCCAGCTCGACGCGCAGGGCTTGGTGCAGACTTGGAACCACGCCGCCGAGGCGATGTTCGGCTGGACCGAGGAGGAGGTGCGAGGCTGCCCCTCGCCGCACGTCGGCGAGAGCGCGACGCAGCAGAACCTGCAGATCCGCCGCGACACCCTGAACGGCATCACCTTCGCCAACCGGCCGGGGCAGCGCGTCACCAAGGACGGGCGCGTGCTCGACGTGCTGATCTCGGCGGCGCGCGTCGTCACGCCGGACGGCCGCTACGCGGGCGCGGTGACGATGCTCGCCGACGTCACCGCGCAGCGCCGCACCGAGGCCGAGTTGCGCGACCTCTCGGTGCAGATGGAGAGCCGGCTCGAGGAGGAGCGCGCCGGCATCGCCCGCGAGTTGCACGACGAGGTCGGCGGCACGCTGGTGGCGGTCAAGGCCGACATCGACTGGCTGCGCCGGCACGCGTCGGGCGAACCCGGCGCCAGGGCGAAGGTCGACGACATGGAGCGGATGGTCGGCAACGTGCTCGCATCGAGCACGCGGCTAGCGCGGGCGCTGAGGCCGGGGTCGCTGGACGACACCATCGTCGCCGCGGTCGGCTTCAAGTCGGCCGAGTTCGCCGAGCGCATGGGCATGCCGTGCCGGTTCCGCGCCAACGACGAGGAGATCTCGCTCCCCGCCGACCGCAGCAACGCGCTGATCCGCGTCTTCCAGGAGGCGCTCACCAACATCACCAAGCACGCCGGCGCCACCGAGGTCGACGTCGAGCTCTTCGCCACGCCGGCGGAGGTGACGCTGGAGATCCGCGACAACGGCCGCGGCCTGCGCGCCGGCGACGACGCCAAGCCGGGCTCGTTCGGCATCCGCGGCATGCGCGAGCGGCTCAACGCGCTGGGCGGCTGGATCGACGTCAGCGGCGAACCGGCGCGCGGCACCACCGTGATGGTGTCGATGCCGCGCGCGCCCGAGAAGGCGGCGCCGTGATCCGCGTCGTCATCGTCGACGACCACGCGATCGTGCGGCGCGGCATCCGCCAGATCGTCGCCGAGAGCGCCACCATCCAGGTGGTCGGCGAGGCCTCCGACTACAGCGAACTGATGCTGCTGCTGCGCGACGGCGAATGCGACGTGGTGCTGCTGGACATCGCCATCCCCGGCAAGAACGGCATCGAGATCCTGAAGGCGGTGCGCGAGCGCCACCCGAAGGTGCGCGTGCTGATGTTCAGCACCTACCCCGAGGACCAGTACGCGGTGCGCGCGCTGAAGGCCGGCGCGTCCGGGTACCTGAACAAGTCCAGCCCGCCCGAGAAGCTCCTCGAGGCGATCCAGCAGGTCGGCCTGGGGCGCCGCTACATCACGCCGGAGTTCGCCGAGTCGCTCGCCGCGAGCGTCGCCGAGCCCGAGACGCGCAATCCGCATGAACTGCTCTCGGACCGCGAGTTCCAGACCCTGCGGCTGATCGCGTCGGGCCGCAAGCTGTCCGAGATCGCGGAGGAACTCGCGATCTCGCCGAAGACGGTGAGCGTCTACCGCGCGCGCGTACTCGAGAAGATGAAGCTGCGCACCAACACCGAGCTCACGCGTTACGCGGTGACGCACTCGCTGGTCGAGTAGCGGCCCGGGGCCGCCTGCGCGGCCTGCAGGTCCCTAGGCCGCCTGCGCCGCCGGCACCTTCGTCGCCGGCCCCTTGGCCACGCAGACCCGGTTCTTGCCCGTCTGCTTGGCCTCGTACATGGCCTGGTCGGCGCGGCCGATCAGCGTGTCGCGCGTCTCGCCCTCGAGGCATTCGGCGACGCCCGCGCTGAACGTGATCAGCACCTTCTCGTTCTCGTGCAGGAAGAAGCGCCGCGTCAGCTCGCGCTGCACGCGGGTCATCACCTGCACAGCCTCGTCGCAGACCGTCTCCGGCAGCAGGATGACGAACTCCTCTCCGCCGAAGCGCGCGATGATGTCGCTCGGGCGCAGCGTGGTGCGCAGGATGCGCGCGAGGTAGGACAGCGCGGCGTCCCCGGCCTGGTGCCCGAGGCGGTCGTTCAGGTGCTTGAAGTTGTCGACGTCCAGCACCGCGAGCGACATCGGGTTGCTGGAACGCTTGGCGCGCGACATCTCGGCGTGGAACGCCTCCTCTAGGCCGCGGCGGTTCAGCGTGCCGGTGAGCGGGTCCTCGCGCACCAGGCTGGCGGCGGTCTTCAGCTCCCGCTCCAGCCGGCTGACGCGCGCCTCGTAGTCCTGCACCGCGCGCCGCGCCGATTGCAGCTCCTCGCCGCTGCGCGCCACGTCGGCCTGGATGCCGCGCGTGTCGGCCATCAGCTTGGACACCACGCCGGAGAGCTGCGCGATGTCGGTCGCCGACTCGATCTGCTTCGCGTACTCGCCGATGCGCTCGGAGTAGCCGCCGGTCGACGCGCTGAGCAGCGTCAGGCGCTCGAGGAACAGCGTGATCAGGTTCTTCATCGAGGTCTTCGCGTCCTCGATGCCCCGGTGCACCTGCCGGCGGCGCCAGACGATGTCGCGCAGCAGGCGCTCCACCTCCTGCAGCGATTTCACCCCTGGCGGCGCGCCGAGCAGCTCCTCCAGCTTGCCGAGTTGCGATTCGACGCCGTGGTCCTCGCCGACGAGGTCGTCGAAGTTGCGCACGACCATCTGCAGCAGCGCCATCGAGCGGTGGAGGATCTCCGACACCGTCTCGCCGCGCAGCTCGAGCTTGATCCAGAACTTGCGCAGCGCGACCGCCTGCTCCTCCAGCGCCTGCAGCGTGCGGGCCTCCCGGAACGCGGACGCCAGCGCACGCGCCTCCGCGGCAAGCGACTCGTGGTAGCCGAGGCGCGGCACCACCGCGTCGGTGAGGATCTTCGCGACCTGGTCGCGCAGGAAGGGGACGATCTCCCGCTCCACCGACGGCGAGTCGCGCGTGGCGGGCGCGCCGCCGATCTCCTCGTACAGCTGGCGGTAGTTGTCGGGGGTCGGCTGCAGCCGGCGCACGGCGAGCTGGCGGATCGCCTCGCGTGCGATCTCGGAGGGGTTGGTGGGGGCAGCCATCTCAGAGCAGGTTGAACAGCGACAGGTTGGAGACGCTCAGGAACGACTGCTGCGCGGCCTGCAGCGCGGCCTGCTGCGACGCGAACCGCGTCACCGCCTCCGCGTAGTCCAGGTCGGTGAGCCGCGACAGCTCCTGCGCGTGCTGCAGCGAGGTGCCCGAGACGAGCGCCGAAAGGCTGTCGAGCTCCTGCAGGTGCACGCCCATCCGGGCACGCGCGTCTAGCACGCGGCCGGCCGCCTGGTCGAGCGTCGGGATCGCCGAGGCGATGCCGTTGTTGAGGGCGGCGCGCGCAACCGCCGTCGGCGCGGGCGCCTGCAGCAGCGCGATGGCGTCCTGCAGCGTCTTGAACACGCTCACGCTGGCGCTCGGCGCCACCGCGAAGACGTCGCCGTTCGCGGGCGCTCCGTTGACCACCATCTGCAGCCCGCCGAAGGTGATCGCCTGGCCGGCCGCATAGGCCGCCCCGGTGACCACGTTGGCGCTGGTCGTGGTGTCGACCACGTCGTAGGTCGTCGTCGCGCCTACGACGGTGAACTGGATGCTGTAGCTGTGCCCGTTGAGCAGCGACGGGTTGGCCACGGCGCCGCCGTCGTGCACGCCGGTGCCGGCGTTCGCGCCGCCCGGCGCGATGGAGAACACGCCGTTGCCGCCCGGCACGCGCTCGAATACCTCGCTGCCGTTCTCCGACACCGGCAGCATGCGGCCGTCGGCGACGGCCATCTCCCGGGTGCCCTGGTCGCCGGCGTACTGCGCGCCGCCGGCGGCGGGGACGAACGCCTGCGTGCCTCCGCGGTAGCCCGAGAACAGGAATTCGCCGTTGGCGTCGCGCGTGTTGGCGAGCGCGAGCAGGCGGTCATGGCTGCTCTGCAGCCCGATGGCGATGCTGCGGCGATCCGCGTCGGTGAGCGAACCGTTGCCGGCGCTGACGAGCAGCGTGCGCGCGTCGGCGATTGCGTCGCCCGCGTCGCCGAGCGTCGATTCGCCGAGCGACAGCGCCGCGCGGGCGCTGTCCTGGTTGACCAGGTACTGGTCCGCGGTGGCCTTCGATTGCGCCTCGCGCAGCGAGCGCGCCGCGGCCACCGGGTCGTCCGACGGCACGAGCATCTTGCGTCCCGTGGAGAGCTGCTGCTGCGTGCGCAGCAGGTCCGACTGCTGCTGCCCGATCCGCCCGGCGCCCATGCCGTACACCATGGAAGTGCTGACGCGCATGCCGTCTCCTATCCTGCGATCTCGAGCAGGGTGTCGAACATCGTGTTGGCGATCGAGAGCGCCTTGCCCGACGCCTGGTAGGCCTGCTGGAAGCGCATCAGGTTGGCCGCCTCCTCGTCGAGGTTGACCCCGGACACGCCCTGCTGGCGGTTGCCGGTCTGCTCCGCGAGCGAGTCCTGCGCCTTCGCGGTGACCTCCATCTCGCGCGCGCGGTTGCCGACCTGGCTCACCAGCTGGCCGTAGGCATCCGTGTACGAGGCGGTGCCGCCTTCCAGCCGGCGTCCGGCCTGCAGGCCGGCGAGCAGCGAGGCGTTGCGGTTGTCGGAGATGCCGCCGGTGTTGGCGGCGATCGTGAAGGTGTCGCCTGCGGCCGGCGTGCCGGAAAGGACCACCGACCAGCCGTTGTACGTGATGGTCGCGCCGGCCGTGAAAGCGACGCCGGTCGGGTTGCCCGTGCCGGTGCCGGCGACGTCGAAGGTGCCGGCGGCGGTGAACGTCAGCGTCACGGTCTGGCGCAGGTTGGCGTCGAGCGGCAGGCTGGCGTTCACGCGTCCCGCGGAAATCGTCCCCGAGCCGGTGTTCGCCGGCGACACCGAGGCGGCGATCGGCGCGCCCGCGGCGACCCGGCCGGGATCGCGCACCAGCGCGGTAAAGCCCGCGGCCGCGAGTTCGGTCGGTTCGACGAGGAAGCTGTCGCCCGCGGCCGGCGCCCCGGACGAGATCGCGAGGGTGATGCCATCCAGGGTCTGCGGCAGCGAGGCGAAGGTCTGGACCGCGCCGTCCGAGAGGCGGGTCACGCGGTAGTTCGAGCCGTCGTAGCCGACCCGGTAGGACGAGGTGCCGAGCGCGCCGATGTCGGCGATCGCCACGGACATCTGCGCGTTGCCCGCGTTCGTCGTGCGCGCGATGGCCGCCGGCGCGCCGGTGGCGAAGAACGCGCCGCCCGCCGCGCCGCTGCGGTCCTGGCCCAGCTGGTGCTGCAGGTTGAAGTCGTCGGCCACCGCGAGCGCGATGCGGCCGAGCGAGTTGCGCGCGCCCGCGAGGTCGACGTCGCGGAACGTCATCAGGCCGCCGAGGCGGCCGCCGCCGACGTCGTCGGGGCGCAGCCGCATCTGCGCGGTGCCGTTGCCGAGGAACAGGGCTGTGTCGCGGGGCGACTCGGGATCCTGCGACGCCGAGATGACGTAGCTGTCGCCGCCGATGACCAGCGCGTGCCGGTTGCCGAGGTAGACGTTGATCGTGCCGTCGCCCTGCGCCACCGCGGTCGCGCCGACCTCGCGGTTGAGGTCGCGCAGCAGCGCGTCGCGCTGGTCGAGGAGGTCGTTCGGCGTCTGGCCCTGCGAGCCGGCGCCGAGCGCCGCCTGGATGCGGTTGTTCAGGTCCGCGATGCGGCGGGTATACGCATTGATGGTGCCAGCCTCGGCCTCGATCTCGCCGTTGATCCCGCCGCGCATCTCCGCCAGGCGGGCGTCGAGGTTGTTGAAGCGCGCGGCCAGCGCGTCCGCCCGCGCCACCAGCGTCTGGCGCGTGGCGGCGTCGGCAGGGTGCGCGGCGAGGTCCTGCAGCCCGGCGAAGAAGTCGTTGAGCGAGGGCGACAGCCCCGCGGCGGGGTCGGCGAGCAGGTTGTCGATCGACGCCAGCTGCGAGGACAGCTCCGCGGATCCGGCCGCCTGCGACTGCGTGTCGCGCACCTGCGCCTCGAGGAAATCGCTGTAGACGCGCCGCACCGTGTCCACCGACACCCCGGTGCCGACGTAGCCCGCGCCGCTGAAATTCGGGATCGCGGCGCTCTGCAGCGTCTGCTGGCGCGTGAACCCGGTGGTGTTGACGTTGGCGATGTTGTGCGAGGTCGTGAGCAGGCCCGCCTGCGCCGCATGCATCCCGCTGACTGCAATACCGTAGATCGAGTTGCCCATGTCCTCGCCGCCCTATCTGGTGATTACGACCGCCGCGCCGGAAGCTTTAGCCCCTTCGTTCATGCCGCGGCCGACATCGCCCGGCGGATGGTGCCCGCGAGCTTCGACGCGTAGGCAGGGTCGGTCGCGTAGCCCGCGCTGGCGATCGCCTGCGCGAAGCGCGCCGGGTCGTCGCGCTGCTTCAGCGCGTTGGCGTAGCGCGGGCTCTGCGTCAGCAGCCGGGCGTAGTCGGAGAAGGCCTCGGCGTACGAGCCGTAGGCGCGGAAGCGCTCGACCTGTTTCCTCGGCTGGCCGTCGACGTATTCGGTGGTCATGGTGGCGACGCTGGCGCCCTGCCAGCCCGGGCCGGCCTTGATGCCGAACAGGTTGTGGCTCTGCCTGCCGTCGGCGCCGCGGATCTCGTGCCGTCCCCAGCCCGATTCGAGCGCCGCCTGGCCGACGATGAACGACGCCGGCAGCCCGGTGGCGCGCGACGCCTCCATCGCGGGGCCGAGCATCCGGTTGGTGAAATCCTGCTCCTTCGCGCCCGGCGGCAGCGCGGCGGCCTGCGGGATCGTCGCGGCGGCGGGCGCCGCCGCGCCAGCCGCGGGCGTACCGGCCTGGGGCTTGATGTTCTTCGACAGCTGGCGCTCGATCAGCGGCGCGAGGCCGATGCCCTTCTCGGCGATCACCTTCGCCCACTGGTCGTCGAGCATGCCCTGGTAGCTCTTCGCCGCGCTGCTGGAGAGCGGGTCGAAGCTCGGCGTCGCCTCGCGCATGCTCTTCAGCAGCATCTGCACGAACAGCGCCTCGAACTGCGTCGCCGCGGACTTCACCGCCTGCCCGGGCTGCGTGCGCGCGTCGCGGCGCAGGTTGTCCAGAGCGCGGACGTCGACCGACAGCGAACTCGACGGCGACGCGGCCATCAGATGATCTCCAGCTCGGCGCGCAGCGCACCGGCGGCCTTCAGCGCCTGCAGGATCGCCAGCAGGTCCTGCGGCGAGGCGCCTAGCATGTTCAGCGCCTTGACCACGTCGGACAGCTTCGCGCCGCCGGCGAGCGTCATCAGCGCGCCGCCGTCCTGCTTGATGGTGATGTCGGCCTTCTGCGTGACCACGGTGTCGCCGCCAGACAGCGGCGGCGGCTGGCTGACGTCCGAGGTACTGCTGACAGAGACCGACAGGCTGCCGTGCGCCACGGCCACCGGTTCCAGCGTCACGGACTGGTTCATCACCACCGATCCGGTGCGCGCGTTGATCACGACCTTCGCCGCCATGGTGGAAACCTCCACCTGCAGCGCCTCGATCTCGGCGAGGAACACGACGCGCTCGGCGTCGCTGCCCGGCGCCTGGATGTCGACGACCCTCGCGTCGACTGCGGCGGACACCGGGCCGAACCGCGCGTTGATCGCCTCGGCGACGCGCTTCGCAGTGCCGTAGTCGGAAGTGTGCAGCTCCAGCCGGATGCGGCCGTCCTGCCCCACCGGGGCGGACACTGCGCGCTCGACCGTCGCGCCGCCCGGGATGCGTCCCGCGGACAGGTGGTTGATCTGCGCCTTGCTGCCGCCGCTCGAGGCGCCGGCGCCGCTGATCACCAGGTTGCCCTGCGACATGGCGTAGATCTGCCCGTCCGCGCCCTTGAGCGGGGTGAGCAGCAGCGTGCAGCCGCGCAGGCTCTTGGCGTTGCCCATCGAGGACACCGTGACGTCGAGCTGCTGCCCCGGCCGCGCGAAGGCCGGCAGCATCGCGGTGACCATCACCGCGGCGAAGTTCTTCAGCTGCAGGTTGGTGCCGGGCGGCAGGTTGACGCCCATCTGGCC
>SXGT01589158.1_pt1 | contig 20784 bp, 14 predicted proteins | sample 3176221 | NCBI WGS metagenome assembly SXGT01 (sample SAMN11356862, study PRJNA531348) | freshwater metagenome | isolation source: freshwater sample F1-120 | place: China: Fuxian Lake, Yuxi | collected 2017-12-25
TCCCCGCCGCCGCGAGAAAAAGATGACAAAACTATTGACGGATGCCGATCACTACCCCACACTGAGGAAGCCCTGCGTCGCTACGCTCCGATCTGATCGGCATGAGATTGGAATGACTGATCGGCATCATCGGAATGCGCACATTGGCTTGATCGATGCGCGTCGGCGCGTTGCTGATGAAGTTGTTGTTTTGCGTGAAAGGATCTCCGGTGGTGTTCGGCGCCGGGTGATACGCGTTCATGGCTCTCGCCACCGGGTCGAAGCGGTTGGCGGGAATCGCGTTGCCTGGAAACGCGTCGCGCACGAAACGCTCCGCCTGCGCCGGATTGGCCCGCGTGGTGAGTGGATCGTGGATGAGGATCGGCTGCCCGTTCTGCGCGAGCGTACCCGAGAAATCCCCACGGCTCTGTAGCGCCGTGGGCACCGTCGCCCGGTAGATCTGTCCGCGGCGCCAGCGGCTCCCCTGGTAGTCGGTGAAGAAAAACGACCGGTTCCGGCCGTCGTAAAGTTTCGGCAAGAAGACGGGCCCACCCACGGCGTACCCGAACTGATTCATGCGGAACGGAGGAACGTCGCGCCCCGCCCCCCGGTTGAAGAACTCGTTCGCGTCGAAGGCGTCGTTGCGGAGAAACTCGAAGAGCGACCCGTGCGGTTGATTAGTGCCGCTGCGCGTCGAAACGTTGATGACGCCGCCCCCGAACCGGCCCCATTCGGCGGAGAGGTTGCTGCTCTGCACCTTGAACTCCTGCGTGCTTTCCACGTTGGGAACCGTGGTCATTACATTCACGAATCCAGTGGTCGTCGGAATGCCATCCACCAGCACTTCATTCGAACGGGCGCGCCCGCCGTTGATGGAAATCATCGAGTCGTCCATCATATTCACCGGGATGTCCTGAAACTGTCCATTGCCGGTGGGCGCCACGGCAACGTTCGGAGTCAACTGGGTCAACCGGAGCGGGCTCCTCCCGTTGAGCGGCATGTTGAGCACCTTCGCTCCGTCGATCACCTGGCCGAGAGCCGAGGTGTCCTGATCGATTTGCGCGGCATTCGCACTGACCTCGACCGTTTCGCTGACCGCCCCGAGTTCGAGGGCGATATCCATGCGGACCGTCTGATCCACCGCTAACGATAGATTCGTACGCGCGACCGGGCGGAAGCCGGTCTTGGTGACACTGACACGGTAGACCCCGGGAGGCAGCGGCGAGAGCAGGTAGTTGCCTTGATCATTCGTGCCGGTCTCCCGCTTCAGTCCGGTACCGTCGTTGACCGCCGCCACCGTGGCTCCGGGGATCACCGCGCCAGAGACGTCCGTGATGGATCCCGTGATTTGACCCGTGGTTCCTTGGCCGTGCAACGCCATCCTGGTGGCCATCAGCATCATTGCAATCGCGATATTCCTCATGGAGTGTCCTTTCCTGAATGTAGCTAGTCCATCACATTTTGGAGCCTTGGGTGGGCTGCACTGGTTTACATTGTGGTTTCGTCGCCGCAATACGGACAAGGATACGTTGCATGACGTCGACCGGCGCGAAGCCCTGCGCCCGGGCGGCCAGCCTGTGCTCGCCGGGGGGCAGCAAGGGCACAACGTAGATGCCTTCACTGTTCGACCGGCTCTTCTTGACGATTCCAGTCTCGAGGCTGGCCGCCTCCACTTCTACATTCGGGATCACGGCTTGACTGGTGTGCGTGACCCCACGGGCCACCTGTGCCGTCTGCCCGAAGCAGTAAGGAGCAATGGCGGCTGTCAACGAAACGACGGTCAAGGTCCGTGCCACCGGAAAGGCCTGGAATGTGCCGGGGGGTTGCGCGGCGACCGGCTTAACTGGCTACCTTGGCGATTCCAGGCCTTTGGGCGTTGCGAAGTCTTTGACATCCACGCCCGCATTCGCCTACCATCGCATCCAATGAGACTTCTTCCTGTCTTCTGGGTGCTCCTCGCCGCCGCGCCCATCCTGGCGCAGAACATAACGGGGTCGATTCTGGGGTCCGTCGCCGACGCTTCCCGCGCTGCCGTAACCGGCGCAACCGTCGAAGTGACAAACACCGAAACCAACCAAACCGCCCGCATCAAGACCAATGACGGCGGCCTCTTCGAAGCCCTCTACCTGCGCCCCGGCGCCTATCGCGTCTCCGCCAGCGCCCCCGGATTCAAGACTTCCGTCCGGGAAAACCTCACTCTCCGCGTCGAGGACAGGCTGCGCCTCGAATTCCAACTCGAAGTCGGTGACGCCGCCACCACGATCAACGTCGCCGGCGAGGCGCCGCTCATCGAAACCGAAAACGCCTCGCTCGGCCAGGTCGTCTCCACCCGCACCGTCGAGGATCTGCCCATCCGCGGCCGTAACATCTTCGACCTCGTCGGCCTCGCCGCCGGCGTCCAGGTGAACCCGCGCAGCGTAGGCGGCACGGCATCCACCGGCGACAACTCCGCGCCGCTGTTCGTCCAATCCGACCTCTCGATCAACGGCGGCCGTTTCCGCACCAACGATTTCATGGTCGACGGCATCTCGATCATGCTCCCGGAAAACAATAACTACGCCTTTTCTCCCACGCCGGACGGCACGCAGGAATTCAAGGTTCTCACCAACAGCTTCGGACCTCAGTTCGGCCGCAGTGGCGGCGGCGTCGTCAACGTGGTCACCCGGGGCGGATCCAACTCCTTCCACGGCACGCTCTACGAATACTTCCGCAATGACCGTCTCAAGGCGAACAACTACTTCGCCAACGCCCGCAACCAGCGCCGCGGCCTGTTCAACTTCAATCAGTTCGGCGGCGCCCTCGGCGGCCCCGTTCGTAAGAACCGCACGTTCTTCTTCGGCGACTACCAGGGCCACCGCGAACGAATCTCCGGCGGAGCGGGTACGGCTACCGTGCCCACTCCGGCCGAACGCGCCGGCGACTTCTCCCAAACCCGCAATCGCAACGGCGAAACCGTCGTCATGTACAACCCCTTCTCCACCCGTTCGCTCGCGGCCGGCGGCTTCGAGCGCGACCCCTTCCCCGGCAACGTGATTCCCACCTCCGCCCAAAGCCGCGTTGGCCGTAACCTCGCCGCTTTCTATCCGGGCGCCAACACCGCCGGCGAAGGGCCCGCGCGCATCAACAATCTGCTCTGGTCGCCGAAGAATTTCGTGAATTCGAATCAGTGGTCGGGGCGGGTGGATCACCGCTTCTCCGAAAAGCACTCCCTGTTCGGCCGCGTCACCCGCAACACCGGCGATTCCGGGGGCAACGGTCCGTACGGCAACATCGCCGAACCCGTCCTTGGCGTCATCGCCAATCGTGTCTTGAACGGCGTCGTCAACATGACCACCGTGATCTCCGCCACCCGAATCCTCAACCTGCGCTTCGGCGCGACACGCCGCTTCGAAGGCCGAACTCCGCTGGCGGAAGGCAAAGTCAATCTCACCGAACTGGGCTTCAACAGCGCCGTGCAGAGCGCGGTCCAGGAGGTCCTCTTCCCGGTCACCGCCGTGGCGAACTACACGCAACTCGGAGCTCCCGGCGGCGACCGTATCCGCCGCGGCAACACCATTTACACGGTTGTCGGCGAGCAAACCGAAATTCGCGGCCGCCACACCTTCGTCTACGGCGGCGATCTCCGCATGTACGATCAGACTCCCTTCCAGGGCGGTTCGCCGTCGGGTAGCTACAGCTTCGGCCTCGGCCAGACGCAAGGGCCCAATCCTCTGCAGGCCTCCCTCACCGCCGGCAATGGACTCGCCTCGCTGCTCACCGGTTTCGGCGCCGGCTCCATCAATAGCGTGCCCGCTCTCGCCATCCGGAACATGTACTACGCCTTCTTCTTCAATGACGACATCAAGTTCGGCAAGCTCACCCTGAACATGGGCCTGCGCTGGGATTACGAACAGCCGCGCACCGAACGCTACAACCGCTTCGGCAACTTCGATTTCAACGGCGAATTTCCCGCCCGCGCGCCGGGGTTCAATCCCATCCGCGGCGTGATCCGCTTCGCCGGGCAGAACGGCCAGCCCCGAGGCCAGTTCGATCCCACTTATACCAACTTCGGCCCGCGCATCGGCGCCGCCTATCGCATGTCGAACGACACCGTGCTCCGCGCCGGTTATGCGATCTTCTTCGCCCCACGCTTTGGAACTACCTCGGGACAGGGATTCGGCGCTCCCGGCGCGGACGTAACCACGCCGTGGGTCTCCTCGATCAATGGCGTGACGCCCGTCACGCTCATCGACAATCCGTTTCCCACCGGACTCCTCCAATCGCCCGCCGCCGAAACCGAACGCCTGCAAATGGGCCTCAGCGTTACCATCATGGACCGCGGTAATAAGTCCAATATCTATAACCAGCAATGGAACCTCACCGTCCAACGCCAGCTTCCCATGGGTATTCTGGTCGAGGCGGGCTACGCGGGCAACAAAGGCACCCGGCTGCCCATCTCGATCGATTTCAACGCCGTCGATCCGCGATTCCAATCGCTCGGCGCGCAGTTGAACCAGACCGTGGAGAATCCCTTCTTCGGCCTGACCTCGGTCGGCGCGCTGGCGCAGCGAAACATCACCAGGCTGCAACTCCTCCGGCCCTATCCTCACTACGGAGCGGTGGGAACGTTCAACCCGGCCGTCGCGCAGAACCTCGGATCGTCCATTTACCATTCGTTACAGCTACGAGTCGAAAAACGGTTCGCGCGGGGACATAACTTCTCCGCTACTTACACGAACTCGAAGTTGATCGACGACGGTTCCGGCCGCATCTTCGGCGAGACCGCGTTTACGCCCCCCGCCCAGAACCAGTACAATCTCCGCGCCGAACGTAGCCTCTCGGAAGGCGATATCCCGCAACGGTTGGCCCTGAGCCACACCGTCGAACTCCCCTTCGGCAGGAATCGCATCCACGGCGGATGGTCGCTAAGCGGCTCCCTCATCATGCATGGCGGGTTCCCGCTGGCGCTCACCTCCATCGGAAATACCGGTGTCGGCGCCGCGGTGCTGCGCCCGAACTCCACCGGTCAATCGGCAAAGCTTTCCGGCGCGCCGCAAACCCGGCTGAATCGCTACTTCGATATCGCGAAATTCACGGTGCCTGACCCGTTCACTTTCGGCAACGTCGCGCGCACCGTCGCTGACGTGCGCGGACCCGCGCGCCGCGCCTATGACTTAGGCGTGCAGAAACGCTTCCCGGTTCGCGAACCGCTCTCTCTCGTGTTCCGCGCGGAGGCGTTCAACCTGACCAACACGCCGTACTTCTTCTCGCCCGGCGAGGGACTCGGCTCGGCCACCTTCGGTGTGGTCACCGCGTCAGCCGGAGAGCGTCTGGTGCAATTTTCACTAAAGCTGATGTTTTGACCGCGGACCGCCATTCCGAGTCTGGTTTGCGGTCAGACCGGCCAGAGTAAGCCGCTCCGTGAGTGTTGTCAGGCTGCCGCCGGAATTACGAATTCAGAATCGGCGGATCGCTCCTGGATCAAAGGTTGTGCTTTTGGCCGGTTGCATCCTGCTGTCCAAGTTCGGCTGCCACGTGATCTCGAGTTGTCGCGGGTTATCGTGCACACCCGCCAGCGCGGGTGCAAACTCGCGGGAAGCGGCTCCGGCCAAAGAGACGCCCGGCCACGAACGCCGAAACTGTCGACGGCGATGTGGTATGACCAGGCTGCGCCGGCGGGTTATCGATTCGCGGGCACGAGTGAGGCCGTGGTGGGCACTCCATCTCGACCCGAGCGCGGTCGCCGTCCGGGGACAATGATCGATCTCGATGCTGTCCCGCAAGGCGTACTCGGCGGCGAGAGCTTCGAGCCTGGCAAGATCCGCTTCCGTCCGGCGCCGGGCCGCCAGGCCGCCGCCGGGACTTCGATCGCCAGACGCATTTCGAAGACCCGATGAAAACCGCTGACGGGTTCCAGCGAGATGGACAGGGGAACCAGGCGATCCAGAAGTTCCGTTCCGAGTGAGCGCAGCATGTTCAGCGCTTCGCGCAACGCAATGCGGCTCACGTTCGTCTTTTTGACCAGCGTTCGACCGGCGGGAATCGCTTGGCCGGCCGGTCGCCATCGGCATTCGCTCGCCACGGTGTCGCCGGTGTAGACGAAAACGTATACAATGAGGGCCTGGTTCCGCGATGCGACTGGTCCTTGGTCTCCTTTTGGCTCTTGGCTTGGCGGCCGGGCAACAGAAGCTTGTCGGCATCTACGTCCATCAGCATTGGTCCTACCATCGGCCCTATGCGGCGCGCACGTGGACGCTCGAGGACTGGCGCGGCTACGCCGGCGGTATTCACCGCCTCGGCTACAACGCCGTGATGATCTGGCCCGTTCTCGAGACGATTCCGGATCCGCCCACCCCAAGCGATGGCGCGCATCTCGAAAAGATGCGCGAGGTGATCGACATGCTGCACTCGGATTTCAAGATGCGCGTGCATATCGTGCTCTGCCCCAACGTCGCACCCAACGCCGAAGCCGCCAAGGCTACGTTCGAAAAGCGGCGGTTCTTCTATTCGGACCGGCGCGTGGATCCTGGCGATCAGGCTGCCCTGGACGCGATGCTTGGCGTCCGTGCACGGCTCCTGCGTTACGTTGCCAAAGCCGATGCGATCAACATCATCGACAGCGATCCCGGCGGATATCCGAACTCGACCAATCGGCAATTCGTCGACATCCTCGTGGCGCACCGCAAGCTATTCGACCGGCTCCGGCCCGGCATCGAGCTCAACTACTGGGTGCATGCCGGCTGGCCTGCTTACAGCCGTTACTATGAGACATCGCAATTCAAGTCCGGTACGGAGCCGGAGTTCCTCGAAGCATTCAAGTTGCTCGCGCAAGCGAATCCCGAGCCGTGGGGATTGGCCGGCGGGCTGCGCTACGCCCCGAAGGCCGGGCTCACCGGCCGCGTGTTGTCGCTCAACTATGGCCGTATCGAAGGCGAGCCATCGTTTCCCATGACGAACTTCGGAGGCGATGCCGCCTGGCAGGGAGGCAAGGACATGGGCCCGCGCGGTGTGATGGGCAACGCGCAGACTCACTGTGTCCAACTGCCGAACACGTTCGCCTTCGCCCGGGGCGCCCAGGGCATTCCCGTGACGGACCGGGACTATGAAGCGTTCGCGAACGACCTGATCCCAGGACGCGGCGCTTTGATCCTGCAAGCGTGGAAGGCGCTCGCCGGGACTTCGCCCGGCACGATGCGCGCCACCGCGAACGAGGTGGAAGCCGTGCCGGCATCCAACTTGAAGACCGGCCCACTGCGCGGCCTTCTGTTCGGATCCCCATCGCGCTTTCTCAATGATCTGGTACTGCAACTCCGCTTGCGCGCCGCCGCGGAGGAACTGTACGCGGACACAACCCCGTCAAGGCTCGCCGCGTTCGCCGAATCGGCGGAGCGTTGGCAGCGGCGGCACGGCTATGAAAATCGTTGGCACTGGCCCGCACTCCTCAAGGCGCTCGAGAAATTCGATGCACCGGAGATCCGCGAAGCGATCGAGCCGGTGATCGACGAAAAAGGATTCGATCACGTGCGCCGCCATTACTATTTGCGTGAGACCATGACGCCCCGCATGCTCGCCGCGATGAAAGCGGCGGCCGCCCGCCTGCAAAGGAGCGCGCCATGAATCGCCGTGATCTCCTCGGCGGCGCGGCCGCGGCGGCCGCGGCACAGGAGCCGAAGCGCCCCAACGTTCTGATCTTGATGTCGGACCAGCACCGGCCGGACTGGCTCACCTGCGGCGGCGTCAACACGGTCCCCACGCCCAATATCGATCGCATCGCCGCGCAGGGCGTGCGCTTCACCCGCGCCTACTGTCCGTACCCGGTCTGCGCGCCGTCGCGCATGTCGTTTCTTACCGGGCTGCACGCGCACCACCACGGCGTAACCGACAATCGCGTCACACTCGATTGGCGCCGCCGCACCGTGGCGCACGCTTTTCGCGACGCGGGATACGTCACCGGGCTCGCCGGCAAGATGCACTTCCTCGATGGCCATTCGCACGGATTCGACTTCCGCCTCGGATTCAACGACTGGCTGATGTACCTGGGCCCGAAGGCGCGGCATTTCGCCGACGAGATCGCGTCCTATCCCGGCTACGAAAAACTGATTTACGATACCGGGAGCGGACTGCCCGATATCGACGGACTGTGGCCCGGCAATCGCAGCCCGTGGATCGGAACGGCGACACCCAAGCAAACCCTCGCCTCCGAACTCTCCACCGAGGATCAATTCGACTCGTTCGTGGCGCGCGAAACATCGAAGCTCATCCGGCGCTACAAAGATCAACCCTTCTTCCTCGTGGCGGGTTTTCTCAAACCGCACGCTCCTTTCCATCCTCCCCGCGAATTCGCGGAGAAGTTTCCGGCCGGGCGCATGGCCTTGCCCTCCGCCGGAGACCTGTCTCAATATCCCGAACACGTCCGAACCGCCGCGGCGCGATTTCAAGCCATGGGCGAGCAACGGCTGCGCATGATCCGCGCGGGCTACTGTGGCAATCTCCAGTTCGTCGACACCTGCATCGGCGAAGTCTACCGGACGCTGGAGGCCGAAGGCTTGGCCGGCGACACCATCGTCATCTACACTTCCGACCACGGGGAGATGGCCGGCGAACACGGCCTGTTTCAGAAGTTCGTATTTTTCGAACCTTCGGCCGGCGTACCACTGATTATCAGCTATCCGCGCAAACTGCCGCGCGGAAAGGTCAGCCAGGCGCTGGTGGAGTATCTCGGCATCTATCCGACCGTCGCCGAATTGGCGGGACTCCCGAGCCCGTCCAAAATCGATGGAACCAGTTTCGCCAATCTCGCGCGCGACACCAGCCTGCGGGGCCCGGACGCCGCCTTCGCCGAATACGCCCTGTCCTGGGCGCCGCGGTACATGATTCGGACAGACCGCTACAAGTACAACTTCAACGAAGGCGACCGGCCGGAACTGTACGACATGGAAGCCGACCCCGGCGAGCGTCGCAACCTCGCCGGCGTCACGGCCCACTCGAAAACCGTTCGCGGCCTCCATGACCGTCTGACCGCCTGGTACGACCCCGCGCGCAACCCGCACCGGCCGGCCGGCAAATCAAAGTGATCGACTCAGAAAGGACTCGCTCCATGGCATTACGCATTACTACTCTTTTCCTGATACTCGCGGCCCTGGTCCCGGCTCAGGAGAACCGGGCCACGGTGCTGGGCCACGTCACCGACCCGAGCGGCGCTGTCGTCAGCGGGGGCCGGGTGCTCATCAAAAACCTCGACACCGGAGTGGAAGTCACGTCGGCCACGAACGATCAGGGCAATTATCTGGTCCCCGCCTTGCCGGCCGGACGCTACACGATAACAGTCGAGCAGGAGGGCTTCAAGCGCGCCCAAGCCTCCGAAGTCACCCTCCGCATTCAACAAATCGCCCGGCTGGACTTCCGCCTCGAACTCGGCGCCGTCGCGGACATGCTATCGGTAACCGCGCAGACGCCCTTGCTGGTGACCGACGATGTGACGCTCGGGCAGGGCCTGGATTCGAAGAAGATCGTGGAACTGCCGATCCTGGGGCGCAACATGAGCAGTCTCACTCTCCTGGGAGTTGGCACCGCCGCCAGTTCGAATGGCATCGCGAGAATCCTCGGCGGAATTCTCACGGGCGGAGTCACCATGACCGCCAACGGCATTCGCACTTCGGCGAACCAGTACTCGATCGATGGAGCCAACGTGAACGTGGGCTTCTACAATTTTCCGAGCTACGTGCCCGTAGTGGACGCCGTGGCCGAATTCAAGGTGCGCACCGGCAGCTTCTCGGCCGAGTACGGCGGCTATGGCGGCGCGCACGTTGACTACAGCCTCCGTTCTGGCACCAATGAACACCATGTGACGCTCTGGGAGTTTCTGCGCAACGACAAGGCCGACGCGCGGAACGCGTTTGCCCTCACCAAGCCGGTGCTGCGGCAGAACCAATTCGGCGCCCTTGCCGCGGGGCCCATCGTGAAGAACAAGACGTTCTACATGGCCTCATGGCAGGCGCTCCGCCGCCGCAACCAGGCGATTCCGCAGACCACGGTGCCCACCGAGGCGATGCGTAACGGCGACCTCACGCGCCGGGTGGACGGCCAAGCCGAAGCGGCGATCGTCGATCCCGCGACTGGCGCGCCTTTCCCGGGCAACCAGATCCCGCGATCCCGGATCTCCGGACCCAGTCTGCGCTATCTCGAGTTCTACCCGCGGCCGAATCAGGCGGGCCCCATCAACTACCGGACGCTGAGTGGAATCCCACGAGATGAAGATTCGCTGCTCGCGAAGATCGACCATGTGTTCAGCGAAAGCAACCGGCTTTCGGGCCGCTACGTGTATCAGCAGACGGACAACCCCAACGCGATTGCGGTCATTCGCGACTTCGGCACCCGCATTCCCACACGTTCGCAGAACATCGCGCTGAATGACACGCATACCTTCTCCCCTACCACGCTGCTCGACGTCCGGTTGTCGTGGAACCGCCAGTTGTTGAAAGAGCTCGGGCCGCGCGGAGAAACCAACTACGACGTGGAGCGCGAGCTCGGCGTGCGCGTACCCACGAGCGCCCGCCCGGGAACGCTCGAGAATGGGATTCCACAGGTGGCGATCACCGGCTTCGCCACAATGGGCGATTCTCTCGTGGTGCCCTTGGTGCAGCCGGATGAGAACTACCAGATCGTGGCGGCGCTCTCCAAGCTGAAAGGGAAACACAATCTGAAAGCGGGCATCGATTTCCGGCGCGCGCGCTCGGCCCGATTCCAGGGCAATTTCATTAATGGCAGCATCTCGTTCGAGCCTGGTAACGCGGGCGGGAGCGGCCATGCGTTCGCCGACTTCCTGCTCGGGCTGCCCCGCCAGTCGCAAGTAGCCACCGTTCCCGTGGTCGTCGATTTCAGGCAAACGCGCAATCAGATCTACATCGCCGACACGTGGACGGCCACTCCCAAACTCACGCTGACTCTCGGCCTGCGGTACGAATTGAACTCGTCTCCGCACGAAACCTACGGCCGCATTTCATTCTTCAACTTCGACGCGCCCGGATCCTTTCGGCGCTTCAGCAACGGCGAGCCGCTGTTCATTACGGACAAGAACAACTTCGGCCCGCGCCTCGGTATCGCCTACCGGCCGTTCGGGAAAACCGTCTTCCGCTCCGCGTATGGCGTTTTCTTTTCGGAGCCGAAGCTCCTCGGCATGAACTTGTTCTCGGTGAATCCGCCGCTGATCACGAATCAGAACTTCTTCTCTTCCCGTGAAGCGCCGCTGGCGTTTACCAATCCGTTTCCTCTGGGCTTGGCCGCGGCGGGCGGCGTGCCCTCGATCAACTCCTACCAACGTGACCGGCGGACGCCCTACGTCCAGACTTGGCAGTTCAACGTTCAGCACATGCTGCCGGGAGACTTCCTCGTCGACGCTGGCTACGTCGGCAACCTCGCCTTGAAGATGGGCCGCCGCGTGGATCTCAATGTGCCGGTTGTGCCCGCGGCCGGTCCGATTCAGGCGCGGCGGCCACTGCCGAACTTCGGTCCGGCGCGGCACTTCATGCATGACTCCAACAGCAGCTATCAGTCGTTGCAGGTGCGCGTGGAGCGCCAGTTTGCCAAAGGCTTCTCCATTCTCAGCTCCTATACGTTCTCCCGCAACATCGATATCTCGGGCGACGAACAGGTGGGCAACACGATCGATCCCCGCAATCTCAATCGCGACCGGAGCCTTTCTGAATCGCACGCCAAGAACCGCTTGACGCTGTCCTATGTGTGGGAACTGCCGTTCGGCCCTGGAAAGCCCTGGCTCACGCGCGGAGGCCTTGCCGGGGGGATCACCGGCGGCTGGCAGTTGAGCGGAGTCACGAACTTTCAATCGGGAGGCGCGCTCACCGCGGCTGTGGCCGGAGACCGCGCCAACCTCGGTCTGGGAACGCGCCCGAACCGGGTCTGTGACGGCAACCTGTCGAGCGGGCGAACGATCGCGCGGTGGTTCGATACCTCGTGTTTCGCGGCGCCGCCCGCGTTGACCATCGGAAACTCCGGCCGCAACATCCTGATCGGCCCGGGCGACAAGACCTGGAACCTCGGCATCGGCAAGAAGTTCGCCATCACCGAAAAGCACTGGCTGCAGTTCCGCGCCGAAATGTTCAACGCCTTCAATCACGTCAATCTCGGGAATCCCGGAACGACGGTGGACACGCCCGCCTACGGGAGAATCACCGGCGCGAACGACGCGCGAGGCATGCAGTTCGGGCTGAAGTACGGCTTCTGAAGGCGGTGCATCTCCACTGGGGGTCCTTTGTGCCGGCGCCCGAATCCGTTGGGTTCGTGCCGGACCTCGGCGGGACAGCATGCTCGCGGATGCTGTCGTTCGTCGATCGGACGCCGGCGCCGTTTCGCGACCAAGGTTGCCGTTCGCGGGGAGGTGGACCCAACGGCGGCGATGGCGGCGAATCGTCTGGTGACGGCGCGGTTGGACGAGAAAGGGCGGCGATTCAAGCCAAGGTAGAGGCCGCGCCGGAGATCGAAGGCATCCGTGTGGACATCCGCGCGATTCCGTAAGGTATCAGTCGAGCGGCAACACCGGGTCCGGACCGTTGCCCTTCGGCGTGTCGAACACGCGCAGCAGCTTCCTTTCAGGTACGGAAATCACGGCGATCTTGTCGCTGTCCTGCAAGCCGGCCCAAGCGAACCGGCCATCGGCGGACATGGTGAGCGAAAGCGGTTTTCCCGGCAGCGGGATCGTCTTGACTTCGCGCAAGGTGGCTACGTCGGCGAATCCGACGCCCTCGCCCGCCTGTAAGTTGTAGACAAGCGTGCGGCCGTCCGGAGTCTGGCAGATCCGCCCCGGGCCCTTTCCGGTCGCGATGGTCCTGGTCTTCTCATTGGACGCCGTGTCGATCACGGTGATCGAGTTGCCATCCGAGTTGGTCATGTAGACCCGCTTGCCGTCGGGCGTCAGCATCCCGCCCTGCGGACGCTCACCGGTGGGTATCAGCTTGACCGCTCCCGAATCGAGGTTCACCACGGCGATGGTGTGAGAGGCCGAGTTGGCGACATAGGCGAACTTCGCCCCGGGTCCGAGCACGACCATGTGCGGCGCGTCCCCCTTGACGTCGTACTTACGCAGCACCTTGCGTTGCGCGGTGTCGATGAGCAGCAGTCCATAGGGATTCTCGATCGTGACCACCATGCGGCCAGTCTTGGGGTCGAGATCCATGCCGTGCGGACGGCGGTACGCGCCCAGTTCGATTACGCCGATGCGCTGGCGCTTCGCCACGTCGACGATCGAGATCGTGTTACCGCCCTGTCCGGGATCGGTCATCCAGAGGATCCCATTGTCGGTGACATAGAGTAACTTCTTGTCGGGCGAGCGGAGGATCTCGTGCGGGTGCGAACCCACCTTGGTCCCGGAGAGCCGCTTGCCCTCCGGCGTGTAGAAGGCGACCTCGCCGGCCTTCTTTTCGACGACGGCGAGCACGGCCGGTTGCGCGAGGGCGGACGCGGCGAAAACGATCAGGATTGGCAGGGTACGCATCACGACTCAGGATATCGCGGCGCGGGCTGATGCGGCGAACCCGGCGGGCCGATAATCGGAATGGTGAATCCCGCTTGTCCGATGTGCGCCCGCGAGTCCGCGCGACGGTTCCAGACGCACGGCTATTGGATCCGGAAGTGCGCCGCCTGCGGACACGAGTTCGCGGAGCTGCTCCGCGCCGAAGGACACGTGGATCGCGTCTACGGCGACGGCTACTTCTCGGGCGGCGAGGCCGGTTATTCGAACTACCTGGCCGAGGAAAAGCTGCTGCGCGCGGCGGGGCGGCGCTACGCGAGGCTGCTCGCCGCGCATCGGCCGCCGGGCCGCCTGCTCGACGTCGGGTGCGCCGCCGGATTCGTGCTGAGCGGGTTCGTGGACGAAGGCTGGAGCGGCGTGGGCGTCGAACCCAACGCGTCGATGGTGGCGCATGGGCGCGCGGCGGGGCTGGACCTGCGGGTGGGAACGCTCGAAACCGTGGACGAACCGGGCGGGTTCGACCTGATCTCGATCGTACAAGTAATGGCGCACTTCGTTTCGCCGATGGACGCTTTGGCGGCGGCGGCTCGACTGACGCGTCCCGGCGGGTATTGGCTGATCGAGACCTGGAATCGCGAAAGCTGGACGCGACGGCTGTTCGGAGAGAAGTGGCACGAGTACAGTCCGCCGAGCGTGCTGCAGTGGTTTTCGCCGGAGAGCCTTACCACCGCGGCGGCCCGGTTCGGTATGGAATTGGCAGCGCGAGGCCGGCCGGCCAAATGGCTCCACAGCGATCACGCGGCGGAACTGGTGCGGCACAAGTTGGCGGGTGGTCCGCTCGAGCCGGTGGCTCGCATGGCCACCAAGCTGATCCCGCGCGGTCTCCCGATTCCCTACCCCGCCGAGGATTTGTTCTGGGTTCTGTACCGCCGGGTGTGATACGATGCGGGCGATGCTCTACCTGACAAACGGCTCGATCCTGGACGGATCGGGCGGACCGGCTTTTCCCGGCGGCGTGCTGATCTCCGGAGACAGGATCGAGGCGGTGGGCCAGATCGACCCGCCCGCCGATTGCGAGACGATCGATTGCGGCGGCCAAGCGATCGCCCCGGGATTCATCGACATCCATAGCCACTCCGATCTTCAGGTGTTGGACGGGTATCGAACCAAGACCAGCCAGGGAGTGACTACTGAAGTAGTTGGAAACTGCGGTTTTTCGCCATATCCGTCGTTCGAGGACCGGGATCCGGTCCGAAAGTACGCCGATGGCATCCTATTCGGGTCGGGGGAGTGGGGCTGGCGGAACGCGGGGGACTACCTGGCGGCGGCGTCCGAGCGGGCATCATCTACTAATGTAGTGTCTCTGATTGGACATGGGAGTCTGCGCGTCGCCTTCATGGGCGAGCGCCAGGAACCGGCCACGGCGCGAGAGTTGGATGCGATGGCGGGCTGCCTGGATGAGGCGCTCGCGCAGGGCGCGGCGGGCTTTTCCACGGGTCTGATGTACGCTCCGGGATCGTGCGCCACGCGCGAGGACTTGGTGGGGCTGTTGAAGGTAGTGGCGCGGCGCGGCAAGGTCCACGCCACCCACATGCGCAGCTATTCGTGGGATCTGCACGCTTCCATCGAGGAGCAGCTTTCGCTCGCGCGGGAATCGGGATGCCGCCTTCAAATCTCCCATTTGCAGGCGGTTGGGAGGAAGAACTGGCACAAGCAGGACCTTGCGCTCGAAATGCTGGACCGGGCGCGGGATTCCGGTCTGGACGTCGAGTTCGACAGCTATCCTTACCTGGCTGGATCCACCGTCGCGACTCAGCTCCTCCCGCAATCGGCGCTCGACGGCGGCATTCCGTCGTTGCTCTCAGCGCTCGCCGATCCGGAAACACGGGCCCGTCTCGCCCAGCAGACAGAAGCCGGCTTGGCGCAAGAGTGGACCGATGTTCTGGTGACGGGGCTCGAATCGGAAACGAATCAAAGGCTGGTCGGCAAGAGCTTCGCGGCGGTGGGCGAGGAATGGTCAACTACTCCAGTAGAGGCCTTGTTCCGGCTGCTCGAGCTGGAAAAGGGCAAAGTCAACATCTTGTCGTTCAACCAGAGCGAAGAGAACCTCCGCAAGCTGCTCACGCACCGGTTGTGTACCGTGATCTCCGACGGATTCAACGTCAAGGGCCGCCCCCATCCTAGGCTGTATGGTACTTTTCCGGAACTCCTTGGGGTGGTATGCCGGGACAAGGGTTGGATCGAGCTTGCCGCGGCGATCCACAAGATCACGGCCAAGCCGGCCGGCCGGATGAACCTCAGCGGTCGAGGACTCTTGCGGCGGGGATTCTCCGCGGATGTCACGGTATTCGACCCGGGGGCCATCCGGCCTCGTGCGACGTACGAAAACCCCCGTATGACGCCGGAAGGGATTCGTATAGTGATCCTCGGAGGCATTTTGTTACAAGAAAATTGAAATACTATCCTAATAGTTGTGGCATGGTACGTTTTGGAGCTTGTTTTTCCGCTGGTTTCCGGTACACTTCTCCTATAAGAGGACAACTTGAAATCCGCCGTTGAACTAGCAAAGATCTTGCTCGTTGACGACGATCTGGCGTCCCGGCTCACGCTCCAGACCGTTCTCAGAGCGAGCGGTTATATGGTCGACTCCGCGGCTTCGGCCGCCGAAGCGGTCGACAAATTGGACCACTCCGAATACGAATTAGTGTTGAGCGAGCTCCGAATGGAGTCGCCCGAAGCTGGCTATCGCGTCATCGCCCACGCGCGAACCATGGACTACAAGCCAGCGACCGCCATCATCACCACCACGTACCGAAGTTCCGGGAGAGCGGACTCGCTACGACCCGAATCGTCGGTCTTGATCGAGCCCCAGGACGTGCCGGGTCTGCTCGATGGCGTGGCGCATCTCATCAGCAACCGCGCCACCAAGCGTGTGACCCGGAGCCTGCGCCGCCCTCTTGCCGCCGCCGGTTGATTTCTCTACCGGGGCGGGTTCGCTTTTGGCGCCGGATGCGGATACACGTCCGGTGAGACTTTTACACCTGTAGTGAACTTGAGCGGATACTTGCCTCCTCCCGGATACGTCAGTTCCACGAAGTAGGCCGTGAAGCCCTTCTCCGGCTTCGCCACCCTCCCCACAAATTCGTTTCCGGACGCTTCCAGCTTGCTGGATTTCCATGCCGGGCCGATCTTTTCTAGCCGGAAATCGCGAACTTCGGGGTTGGTGGCCTGCCATAGCTTCACTTCCTGGGGCTGGTCCACCGTCCTGACCCGGATGGCGCCGTTCTTCTCGATCTTCCAGTCGAAACGCGGCCGGGGCTTGTTGGCGATCACTGCCTGGAAGAACGCGGTGAGGCTCATCGGCGCGTCCGAATTCCGGAGAGAGTGGTCGGCGTTGGGCACGTACCGAAGCAGCTTCTCCCCTTTCAAATCCTTGAAGTAGAACTGGGAGGAGTCGGGCAGGAAGAACTGGTCGCCCGTCGCGTTGACCATGTACTTCGGCATGGTGAGGCGGTCGCGATACTCGTAGGGCTCCACCATCTTCATGAGCGCCTTGAATTCGCGGGTCCCCATCCAGTCCATGATGCGCGCGGCGGTGTAATCGCCGACGGCGGGGGCCCAGAACCCGTAGACCCGCCAGTGGTGCACGAACGACTTCTCGAGGTTCAGCAGGTCGATCACCATCGGCGCGATCGCGACTACGCGCTTGTCGACCGCGGCGGTGGTCCAGGTGGTCCATCCGCGCTTGGATCCGCCGGCCACGATGAATCGAGCTGTCGCGATTCCGCCCCCCGCCGGCGACTTCAGGAACGCCGTGGCCGCATCCATCGCCCGGACGGCGGCCTTGGTCATCGGCAACCGCGCCGGCCACTCGTCGCCGCCGCCGCGGAGGAACTTGTCCCACGTGTAGGCGATCAGCGCGTCCTCGGTGCGGTCGCGGGTGTCGCCGGGAAAGCGGACCGGCTGGTTCGGCACCATCCGCAGTTCGATCACCGGGACCTGGCACTCGCGCGCGATTCCCGCCAGCATATCCTCCGCGCGCGTGGGTGGCCGGCCGTTGTTGGAGCCGCCGCTAATGAACAGGAGCGCGATGTCGGACACGGTCTTCTCCGGACGGATCACGGTGACCCAGTGTTGCCACACCGTGCGGCTGATCTCGTCCGGCTTGCGCCACGTTTGCGACGTCATGTCGAGCACGGTGGCCGTGCATTTCTGGCACGGAATATCGCCCACGGGCTTCCACGAGAAGGTGGGATCGGGTTTGGCGATATAGCGGTCGAGCGCGGTTTCGGCGGCGGACGCGGCGGCGGCCATCGCCAGGGCGAACGGTAAGATGCGGTTCATAGATCCTGCAGAAAGTAATTGAATTCCTTCTCGCGGCCCACCGTGGTATTGGGTCCGTGTCCGGGGACGACCACCGTGGCGTCCGGCAGCGGGACTAGCGGGTCCTTGATGGATGCGAGTAACTGGCGGTGGTTGCCGCCGGGCCGATCGGTGCGGCCGACCGAGTCGAGAAACAACGTGTCGCCCGCCACCAGCTTTCCTTCCGACGGAATCCACAGGCAGCAGCTACCCTGCGTGTGCCCGGGAGTGTGCAGCGCGTGGAAGCGGCAATCGCCGGCCTGGAGCGTAACGCCGTCCTTCAGAGGGGCGTCGATTCCGGTGCGGTCCGGCGCGCGCGCCAAGCCGAGCCAGGCCGCCTGCATATCCAGGCCGTCGTACAACGGCTGATCGTTCTCGTTCATCCACACAGGCGCGCCCGTGGCGGCTTTCAGCTTGGCGGCGCCGCCGATGTGGTCGATGTGCGCATGCGTGATCACGATGGCGGTCACCTTCAGGGAGTGCTTGGCCAGCACGGCGAGAATGGAAGCGATCTCGTCGCCGGGGTCCACAACGATGGCTTCAAGCGAGGCCTCGTCGCCGAATATCGAGCAATTGCACTGGAGCCTCCCCACGGGGAGGATTTCGTGGATCACTCCACCATGATAGTCCGCCGGCGGCCTAGCCGAGCATCCGCAGGTTGTCGCGGACCGCGGCCACGCGGGGGTCGGCCGCGGCGAACTCCCGTTCCAGGATTCGGAGCGCCGCCTTGCCCAACCGCCGCGACTCCCCTGGCCGCCGCAGTTCGCGCAGGACCACCGAGAGATTGTGGGCGGCGACGGCATACTCGGGGTGGGCGGAACCGAAGGCGGTCCCGGCGATCGCCAGCGCCTCGCGGAGCACCGGCTCGGCGTCGGCGGTCCGCTCCAGTCCCCGGAGCGCGTTGGAAGCGGCGGTGAGGCACTGCATGCGGATGAGCGCGCCCTCCTCGCCCTCGAAGATCGTTTCGAACTCGTCCACCACCATCTGAGCGGTCTCGGCGGCCGACAGCGCGTCCTCGTATTGCTCGAAATCGTCGTAGAGCGCGCTCAGATGTCCGAGCACGTTCACCAAGTCGATGCGCGCGGCTCCCTCGCCTTGTTCGAGGATCGAGACCGCTTCCAGGTAGAGGCGCTCGGCCTCCTCGAACTGGCCGGCCTGATGGGCGGTCCAGCCGCGATCGTCGAGTCCGGCGGGATCCGCGCTCACTTTTCCAGGGACGGATCCACCGGCTTTTCCGATTTGCGGACCTGCTCGAAGTACTGCTGCACGTACTGTTGATCGCGCAACGGAACCTCGTCGCGATGGATTTCGCCGCCGGATTCCTTGTGCGCGGCCTGTTTCTGACTGTACTGGGTGCGTAGCCCCTGGTTCTTGCCGTTGGAGACCTCGACCATCACTTCGCCGGTCATGTTCTGGGCGCGCTTGCCGAAGATCTCGCTCAGCTTGCCCATCGCGGCGATCTGCTGCGCGTCCTTGAGGTCCTTCGAGCCATCCTGTTTGCCCATCCCCGACTTGGCGTCGGTAGGCGCGCCGGACTCGGCGGTCTTGTCGTTGGAACGGCCCTGGCCGGACTGCGCCTGCTGCTCACCCTGCTTGGCCTCGGCGTCGGGATCGTCGGAAGGCGAGCCCTTGCCTTGCTGCTGGCCTTCCCCCTTCTCGCCCTTCTGCCCGCCGCTTTGCTGCTCGCCGGCGCCCTTCTGTCCGCCCTTCTGATTGGATGCCCGCTGCTGCGACTGCTTCCCCTGATTCGGGATATTCATCTTGTTCATCAGGTTGGCCATGGCGTCGCGCATCTTGTCCATCAGCGAGGAGTTGGGTTCGTTGCCATCGCCCTGCTTGGCGTTCTGGGGACCATCCTTCTTACCCTGCTCTCCGGCTCCTTTGGACGCATCGCCGTCGCCTTTGTCGTCCTTGCCCTCGCCGGAACGGTCGCCCTTCTCGTCTCCCGCTTCCATGTCGTCGCCAGCCTCGTCTCCCGCGGCCTTCACCTCGCTCTGCTTGGCCTTGGCGGCATCCTTCGTCTCGAAGTCGACGGTGACATCGGGCGTGTCGACGATGTTGAGCACGTCGTCGGGGGCGTCCTCGGTCTCCGCCTTTTTGCCGATGTCGGCGCGGTCGGCGGGGATAGCGAGTGGATCTTCCTTCTTGTTCGGCCCCTTGGCGCGCGCCTGGATCTGGTTGGCGGGATGGAAGAAGTCCGCGACAGCCTCCACGATCGGCTGCCGAAGATCGAGGGTGCCGAGAATGCCGTAACGAAGCACGAAAAGCGTCGCCGCGCCGAGCAGCATCGCACCAGCGATATAGAGCTGCCGGGGAACGCGCCACGGCATGGCGAGAGAAGGAGCGACGCCCGCCGCGAGAACCTCGGCTTCGGCCCGCTGCGCCTCCAGGAAGACCGGCGAGAACCGGGATTCGGCTTGTTGAAAATGCAGCGCGGTGGAGAGCGAATCGCGCAGATCCAGCCGCTGGTCGACCGATTGCGCCACCGCGTAGGGTGTCGGTAGATTGCGCATGGTGCGCCACGCGGCGATGCCGGCTCCACTTAGAAACAGCAACGGCAACCAGTACCATCCGAGGATCTCGGTGCCCAACAACAGCAGCAGGAACGACCCGGCTAGTGCCGCGGCGGCGCCAGTGGAAGTCTGTTCGAGAACGAGGTTCCAGAGGGCCCTTCGGCGGGCCTTGCCAACAAGCGCGGTGAGTGCGGGGGCGGCGGTCAAGCTTCTAATTCTATCGTACGCTGAAAATCCTCCGCCTTCCAGCGGCGACGCCAGGGTGTGCGACCTCAGAATGACGATTTGCGGGTTTCCCTTTTTTGTGGCTCCTTTCTGAACGTATCCTAATACGTTCAGAAAGGAGTCCCCATGTCTCACTCCGTCTCCGAACTCGAGCTCCAGCGCTCCCAACTGGCCGCCCAACTGTCCCGCCTGGGCGATTTTCGCCCAGGGTCAGTCACCGGAATCGTCCGCCGCTGCGGCAAA
>SXGT01562675.1_pt1 | contig 20780 bp, 21 predicted proteins | sample 3176221 | NCBI WGS metagenome assembly SXGT01 (sample SAMN11356862, study PRJNA531348) | freshwater metagenome | isolation source: freshwater sample F1-120 | place: China: Fuxian Lake, Yuxi | collected 2017-12-25
CTGCCCGCAGGACGCCGCCTCGCTCGCGCGCGCGTCGGACGCGGCGTGCGTGTCGTGGCGGGCGCACCCCACGCGGTCCGGGGCGGCGGTGGCGCCGCTGGTGTCGTGGGGGCTGTTGAGAGAGAGACCCGGCGCGACCAGGTCGGGCCTGCCCGCCGCGGGGGCGATGCCCGCGAGCGCGCTACCTGGTGGCACCGAGCGCCGCGGACAGGACCGCGACGCCGTGCGGCGCGTCGAGATGCGCCGCGACCGCGACGACGAGAACCCGCTCGTTCACTCGTTCGAGAAGGTGCATACCGCCGAGGAGTACAAGGGAGGTCGCAAGGCGGTCGACGGCGCCGACGAGATGGCGGCGCACGCCGACGCCATCGACGAGCTCGACATGCGCGAGGTGATCCGCTCGCCCGCGACGACGCGCTCCCTCTACCGCGCCGACGTGATGCTCGACGGAGCCGCGGGCGATCTCGCCGACGCGCCTTCCCCCGGCGACGTGGTGTTCCCCTACGACGAGTGGAACCACCGCGATCGGTCGTGGAGAGCGGGGTGGTGCTCGGTGCGGGTGGGCACGGTGCCCGCGACCGTTCCGCGCGATCTGGCCGATCAGCACGTGCGCAGGGTGCTCCACCGGCGTCGGGCCGAGGTGCGCGCGCTGCGGGCGGAGTTCGAGCGAATCGAGCATGGACGGGCGTGGCGCAACCGGCAGACCGACGGCTCCGACGTCGACACGGACGCGATGGTCGAGCGCTACGCGTGCCTGCTCGCGGGTCACACGCCGCCGGACCGTCTCTACGTCTCGCGGCGCCGACACCCGCGCGACCTCGCGACGGTGATCCTGCTGGACGCCAGCCTCTCGACCGACGCGTGGGTCGCCGGGCGCCGCGTGCTCGACGTGGCGCGCGACTCGGTCATCGTGCTCGGCGAGGTGCTCTCGGGTCTCCACGACGAGGTGGGCATCGCGACATTCCACAGCCACACGCGTCGCGACTGCCGCTTCGGCGTGGTGAAGGGGACCACCGAGCCCTGGGCTCGAGCGTGGCACCGACTGGCCTCCGTCGAGCCCGCGGGTTACACGCGCATCGGCCCCGCCGTGCGCCACGCCGCATCGATCCTCTCGCTCACCCGCGCCCGCAGGCGGCTGCTGCTCGTGCTGAGCGACGGACGGCCCACCGACTACGATCGCTACGAGGGACGCTACGGCATAGAAGACGTCGCCATGGCCGTGCGGGAGGCCGAGCGCGAGGGCGTGCAGATCTTCGCGCTGGCGATCGACGCTCAGGCTCGCGCCCACTTCCCCACCATGTTCGGGCGCTCTCGCTACGCGATCTTGCCGAGGCCAGAGGCGCTCGTCGAGGCGATGGCGACGGTCTACGGTCGCATGCTCCGTTGAGCCCACCCCGCGACGTCGGGGGCGGGTGTACCGCTCCGCCCTCACCAGCGGCGCATGTCGAGGACCTGGAAGCTCCCGTCCTTCCAGAGCCAGACGTGAGGGCCGCTGAGGGCGATCAGGCCGGTGTCGCCCGAGTCCAGGTGGCTCTTCTCGCCCCGATCCTCGGGGCCGACACGGACGAGCCTCACCGGATCTCGGGCGGCCCTGGCTGTGTGGAAGAGGGGCTGGCCTCCTCTCACGGAGATCACCCCTCCGTCGCTCGCCAGGAGGAGTCCGCCGTCGAAGGCGCGGACCGAGTAGGTCGCCCTCTGGGGGCCCGCCTCGGTCATGAATGCGGGGTGGCGGTGATCCCAGGCCAGCGGCCTTGGCGTGGCCCCTCGCTCCTCCCTCCAGACCGAGCCGTTCCTGTCCAGCACGTGGACCGTGCCCCGCCAGAGATCCATGTCGGCCAGGACCCCCTCGATCACCTGATCTTCGCGGATCTCGGCCCAGGAGGTCCCGTCGAAGCGCGCCACGGCCCCCATGCGATCCCCGCAGACCAGCATGGCGATCCCGGCCTTGCCGGCGGGGTGGAGCGAGACGACCGACTCGCTGGTGTCGAGCCCCGCGTCGGGCTCGAAGGGGGTGAAGCCGTCGCCGTCGAACTGGAGCAGGGTGCCGTTGCCCCAGACGAGCACCCTGTCGCCCGCTCCGCCTATCCCGTACCAGAAGGCGCGGGCCGCGGAGCCGGGCAGGGGAGCCTTCCTGGCGAGCGGGTACTGGCGGACCCTCGCCCCGATGAAGCGCACGGCGTGGGTCGGGGTGAGGCCCCACAGGGTCCCGTCCCTGGCGACGTGGAGATCGCTCAGGGGCTCGTCGTGGCCATGGGCGGTCTTGATCTCGCCGTCGACCACGTGGAGGAGGAGGCTCGGGGAGCGGCCCTGGGTCGAGGTGCGCCCCAGCAGATGGAAATCGCGGGCCGACAGCCCCCCCGCCGCCCGGAAGGTGTACTTGCTGGCCGCCGCGGCGGGCAGCTCGGTCACCCCCTTCACCACCAGCGGGGCCTCCCTGGCCGCGAGCCGGAGATCGCGGGCCAGATCGGGCGGGGCGACGGGCGACGGGCGGGCCGCGAAGAAGTTCTCGTTGCGGAAGGTCCTCAGCCAGCGAAAAACATCCTCGGCCTCGAACACCGTGACCCCGTCGCGGAGCCCGGCGACCAGGGAGAGATCGTCGAGATGCAGGGCGAGCTCGGCGTGGCCCTTGGGGCCGAAGAGCCGGTCGAGGTGGCCGCGGACGGCGCGGGTGCGCTCCGGCCCGAGGAGCTGCTCCACCGCGGCGACGTCGCTGGTCTCCAGGCGGCCGATCAAGGGGGTGTCGAAGCGAAAGCCCAGCGCGGCGAGGAGATCGAGGAGTCGGGCGGGGAGGCGAGCGGCGGCCTCCATCGACGCCTCCCTGGCGTCGGCCACCTCGTCGAGCCACTCCCCGAAGTTGTGGGCCTTGGTCTTGACGACCGGGCCCTCGATCTCGACGACCGGGAGCTCTCCGTCCGTCGACGGAGGGGCGCTTCGGTAGCCCCTTGGCTTGCCGCCCCTGTCAAAGCAAAGCAAGGCCTCTGCCGCCGCGCAGAAGGGAAAATAGCGGCCCGTCGACTCGACGCCCAGAGCCTTCTCCAGGCGCAGTTGGGCCTCGGCGATCCCCTCGGGATCCAGCAGCGCCTCGGGCTCGCCGATCCCGGAGGCGACGCGGAGGGTCGCGGCGTAGCTGGGCGGGAGCTCTCCTCCGAAGAGCCGCTCGCTTTCGGCGATCTGCTGGGGCGACGCGCCCTTCGCCAGGCGCTCCTCGCGGCCGCACTGCAGGAGCACAGCGCTGATCCGCTCGAGCGCCGCGATCGCCAGGCGCGCCGGCTCGAAGGCAGCGCGCCCCCTTCCGCGGCGCATCATGCTCGAGGCCTTCTTCTTGGGGGGGATAGGCTTTCGCATCACGGGCGCTCGGTCCTCCAGCCTACCTTGGAACGGAGGCCCTCCGCCAAAAAGCGCGCCGGGACCCGCTGCGCCCTGCGCTCTTGGTCGCGCGCTTCGCTGTTTCCACTGCGCCTCTCCCACGCGGTCGAAGTGGAAGAGCGTGCTCGAGGCCTGGGGTGTTGTCGACGGCGTTCCAGAACGCGCGATGGAGGTCCATCGAGACCACTCGGATGGCCGCCTTCTGCTCCGCCGTCAGAGCATCCAACCACGGCCGGACCGCGGCTTCGTCGCGGCCTTGGCCGATCCAGATGGGCTCACCCGTGGCCAGGTTGCTGATGATCGAGACGAACAGCTCCAGTACACGACCCGCGGGGCGCGCGACCGACCCTTCGCCCCGCCGTTGACCATCACCATCCCGCTCAAGATCGTGGGCGCTCCCCACATCAGCGCGGACTGCCGTACGCTCTACTTTGCCGGCTCACCCGACGGCATGAAGTTTGGGATCTACGTGCTTCGTCGCTGACCCAGGGAACCTTCATCCACGCTAGGGTTGCGGGGTGTTCCAGCCGCCGATGTCGGTCACCAGGCGATCGGCCTCCGGCGGGCCCCAGGAGCCGGGCTCGTAGGGGAAGATGGGGTTGGCCCCGTGGATGACGGGATCCACGATGGCCCAGGCGGCCTCGACCACGTCCTGGCGGGCGAAGAGGGTGGCGTCGCCGCTCATGGCGTCGCCGAGGAGGCGCTCGTAGGCCTCCATCCGGCCCTCGTGGCCCTGGGCCGGCTCCTCGACCACCGAGAGCTCCACGGGCGCGCCGATCATCCGCTCCCCGTGCTGCTTCCTGCGCGCCCCGAGGGCGATGGTGACCGTGGGGCTCAGGCGGAAGCGTAGGTAGTTGCCCATGCTGGGGGCCATCTCCTTGAAGACCACCTGGGGAGGGTTCTTGAACTCGACCATCAGCTCGGCGCACGACATGGCCAGGGATTTTCCTGCGCGGACGCAGAAGGGAACCCCCTCCCAGCGCCAGGAGTCCACGAACATGCGCAGGGCAGCGTAGGTCGGTACGATGGAGTCGGGGGCGACGCCTGGCTCCTCCTTGTATCCCCGGAATTGCCCCCGGACCATGTGGCCGTCATCCATGGTCCTTATGGTGCGGAGGACCTTGGCCTGCTCGTCGCGTATCGCCTCGGCGTAGGTGCTCGAGGGGGCCTCCATGGCCAGGTAGCTGACCATCTGCAGGAGGTGATTCTGGATGACGTCCCTGATGACCCCCGTCTCCTCGTAGAACTTGCCCCTCCCCTGGACGCCGAAGGACTCGGCCAGGGTGATCTGCACGTTCTCCACGTGGTGCCGGTTCAGGATGGGCTCGAGGAAGGCGTTGGCAAAGCGGAAATAGAGGATGTTCTGGACCGCCTCCTTTCCGAGGTAATGGTCGATACGGAAGATGCAGTGCTCCGGGAAGGCCTCGTGGAGCGTCGCGTTCAGGGCGCGAGCGCTCGCCAGATCCCGGCCAAAGGGCTTCTCGATGACGACCCTGGCGTTGGCGGTGATCCTGGCCTCGGCCAGGCGCATGACCACCATCGGGAACATGCTGGGAGGGATCGCCAGGTAATGGAGCGGGCGCTGGGCCCCGGCGAGCTGGGTGCGGATCTGCTCGAAGGTGGCCGGATCGTTGTAGTCCCCGTCCACGTAGCGGAGGTGCCCCGCCAGCTCGGCGAAGGCCTCCTCGTTGTAGGTGCCGCTCGCCTTGACGCTGGCCCTCGCCCGCTCCACGAGCTGCTCCCGGTTCCACCCCGACTTGGCCACGCCGACGATGGGGACCTGGAGCCGGTCGCGCTTCACGAGCGCCTGGAGCGCCGGGAAGATCTTCTTATAAGCCAGATCACCCGTGGCGCCGAAGAAGACGAAGGCGTCCGACTGGGTGGTGTCGGGGAGGGTCACAGGACACCTCTTCGGGGAGCGATGGCGGAGGGTGAAGGGCAGGAGCTTCGGGGGAGCATCCAGGCAGCATACATGGGTATGCGGCCGGTTCGTGCTCTAGGATGTCCCCATGGGGATGTTCGACAAACTCAAGGAGCGCATCGAGGAGAAGCTGGCCGAGAAGGCCGCCGAGCAAGGGAAGGCCGCCGCCAAGGCCGCCGCCAAGAGGGGGGCCGAGTCGGCCATCCTCGCGGCCAAGGAGGCGGGGCGCAAGCTCGAGGAGGCGCTCTTCGGGGCCGAAGAACCCGAGGAGGCCGCGGAGCCGGAGGCCAGGCGCGAGCCCGGCGAGCGCGAGGCGCGAGAGGCCGCCGCGCGCAAGGAGGCCAGGGACGCCGCGCAGAGGGAGGCCAGGGCCGCCGAGGACGAGCGCGCCGCAAGGGCCGCCAGGGCCGAGAAGGAGATCGACGATGAGCTGGCCGCCCTGAAGCGAAGGGTGGGCAAGAAGTAAGAGGCAGTCCTTGCCGAAGCTTGAGCCCTTCGCCGAGTTGGACGAGGTCAACTCACAGGGAGTGAGGCGAGGAGGCAACGTCCTCGCTAAAGACGGGCGAGGTGGTAACTCACAGGGAGCAGGCCACGAGGCAACGCCCTCGCTAAAGACGGGCAAGGGGCAAATTCACAGGGAGAAGGCCAGGAGGCAGCCGTCTCGCTAAAGATGGGCGAGGGGCAAATTCACAGGGAGGAGAGCGAGGAGGGCACCTCCTCGCAAATAAGAAATTTCAAGGGGGGAGGCGAGGGGGGAACGCCCTCGCAGCCGCACAGTGGGATGTTTCCGTGGGGAATCGAAGCTCAGGGGCGGGAGATCCTGCCTTTGGGATCGTTGGCGAGGTTACGCAGGAACTTGGCGATCTGGCTGCGGGCCTCCGGGACGTCGTAGGCGACGAAGTGCCCGTCCGAGCCTCGCTTGGGCACGAACTGAGCGAGCGCTCCCGTGGCCTTTCCTCCCGCCAGGTTGCCGGACAGCCCATCGACCGGGATCAGCACGTCCCCCAGCCCTGCGTACTGGGCCTCCCTGAGGGGCCAGACTCCTGGCCCCTGACGGGGCAGCCCGAGCGCCACCGAGGCCACCTCGATCCCGTGGGGAGGGGCGTAGCTGTCGCCCTTGCCATCGGCGTCGATGCCCTCGGTCTGGAAGATGCTCTTCGGGGCAAAACCCGTTCGCGGCGCCTTGATGATCCGGCCCATGTAATGAATGGGATCCGTGGGGTCGACGATGGCCTGGGTCAGGTTGATCGCGGGGTGGAAGAGATCGAGCTCCTTGGCGTCCTCCGGATCGGTGAGGGAGAGGAGGATGCGCAGCGCGTTGGCCACGCTGGGCTTGGGCTCGGTCTTCTCGAGCAGCGCGATGGTGAGCATGCTCCCGGTGCCGCTCAGGACCCCGCCCCTGGCCGAGCGATCCGCCGCCAGGTAGAGCGGGCCGTTCACGCCCCCCTGCGAGTGGCCGTAAAACACGATCCTGGACGGATCGAAGTGGATGGCCGCGCCGGTCGTGGACACCTCCTCGGGCAGGCTCACCTTGCTGTCCGTGAAGAGCCTGACCTGCTGCACCACGTCGATCGCCGACTGTCGCCCGTTGCTGCGGGCGGCGAAGGGGTTGTTCAGGTTGAAGAAGAGGAGCTGGATGTTCCCGTCGCGGTTGGGATCCTCCTCGGGGGGGGCGCCTGGGCGGGTCCCGTGGAAGATCTGATCGACCCCCATGGTCACCATGCACTGGGCGGCGAGGGCCGGGCCTATGCTGGCAGACATGATGCTGCGGTAGTCGCCGCCGGTGCCGTGGGCGTAGATGACCACGGGGTAGCCGGCCTCGGGCTCGGGGCACCGATCGCTCTTGGGGATCACCATCGAGAAGCGCATGTCGAACATGTTCTGGACGACGGGCTTGCCCTTGGCGTCGAGCTGGAACGACCCCCCCTCGTGGGCATAGGGGACCTTGCCGGACTGGTAATTGGGGACCGGGCCGAAGTTGCCCTCGTAGACGTCGTAGGCGAGGGTCTTCTGCTTGGAGCTCCAGTCCTTCGCCAGGGGCGCGGGGACGCTCGCGTGCACGTCGTCGACGGCGCGAAAGAGCTCGTCGGTCGGATCGCTCGTGGTGAAGACCGTGAGGTGGGCCACGCTGTCACGGGCGATGCCGGCCCGGGCGAGCTCCTCGAGCGCCGGGCCGAAGGCGGCGCGGACCGCCTCGGTCCTCGAGGTGGCAGGGCGCGTCCCCAGCACTTCCTCGAGATCCGCGCTGGGCTTCACCCCGGCGCCCCCCGCGGTCCTCGCCCGGGTCGTGACGACCAGCGCGTAGCGGTTCCTGGTGCGGAGGGGCAGGCCAGGCATGGGCATGACCGAGAGGGTGTCCTTCTGGACGTACACCCCCGGCGTCGCGCGAAAGGAGATGTCGACAGGGTGCCGCTTCCCTCGCTCGGGCGAGCCCGGATCCACGTCCACGAGCTGCACCGCCGAGTCCGTCTTGGTGCTCTCCCCGGGGTCCCTGGGCAGGACGGCCATATCCAGCTCCCCGGTGAAGCGCATATAGCAAGTGCCCACCGGGGAGAAGCCGTCGAGCAGGCCCTTGGTGGCCTTGATGTAGGAGCCCAGGAGCACCGACTGGAAGGGATCGTTGAAGCCCTCGTAAACGACCTTCCCCGCCCCGTCGCGCCGCAGATCGCTGGGGAAGGGGTGATCGTAGAAGTGGGTACCCGACAGCTCGCCCAGCGACGAGGGCACCACGAACAGCGCCTCGGCCGGGCTCCCCGTCGTGGGGCCGGTCGACACCGAGCAGGCTGCGAGGAGGGCGAGGGCGGCGAGACCGGGGGCAGCGAAGCGGGCCATGTCGGTCCGCTATAGCACCGTCCAGGGACCGCGCAGCCCGTCCAGGGCGCTATCAGCGAATGTACTCGATGGTCGGTGGAGGGGCCTTCGGCGCCGGGGCGCTCGGGTCGGGGCCGTCGTGGCGGATCCAGTAGAGCGAGAGGGTGAGCAGCAGGGCGAAGGCCAGGAAAAATAGCCATTTTGCCAGAGGATCCGGGGAGGTGCGCGCGTGGAGCTCCTCGGCCGCCCTCCGGACCTCGGGATCCGTGGTGCGGGCGGCGAGCCCGGGGGCCTCCTCCCTCACCCGGCGGTAGTCCCCTCTCTCGAAGTCGGCGACCAGGGCGTCGAGCGCCTCGTCCTTGGGGAACGAGGCGGCGAAGGCCGGACGATCGGGCGCGCCAGGGCGTGTCCCTTCCTCGCCGCTCATGTCCCGGGGCTCCTGGGCCTGGCCAGCTCGCCGCAGGTGATGGCCCGGTGGAGCAGGGTGGGGGAGAGGCCCACCGCGGAGAGGGCCGGGGTGACCTCGCTCGAGGGGAACATCTGCACGAAGCCGGGCGCCCGGGCGACGCGCGAGGCCACGCTCCTCTCCAGCATCATCGAGGCATACTGGAGCACGTGGTGCTCGAGGGTGTTGGAGTTCAGCACCACGTCGAGCTCCTGCAGGCGGCAGGTCGCCGAGAGCCCGGGGATCTTGCTCTCGAGCGGCGCCCAGTTGTCGGCCGCCGTGCCATTTTCGCTTATGCCCCAGACGCCGTTGTCGGTGTTGACGAAGAGGGTTTGGTTGCCCACGGTGTGGCCCGGGGTGCGGAGGAGCATAACGCCGTTCCCCAGCTCGAGATCGCCCTCGATCAGGGCGACCCGCTCGGTGCAAACCCCCTTCTTCCCGTCCCTTATGAACCAGGCCCTCTGCATGGGGTGCAGATCGTCCCAGTCCTCCCACTCGTTCCTGGGCGCAAGGAGCGTGGCCCCGGGGAAGCGAGGGGGCCTCTCGCCCTCCCCGAGCAGGCCCCGGAGATCCTGGGTGTGAAAATGATCGAAGGCCACGTAGTCGATGTCGGAGGGCCGGAGCCCGAGCGAGGCGAGCTGGGCCTCCAGCGGAGCGAAGCGCGCGGCCAGGATCCTCGTGAGCGCCTCCCCGAAGTGCCCGGCGAGGCGCGCGAAGAAGGGCGTGGCGCGGGCGGCCTCGATGTCGGTCGGGTTGAAGAGGAGATTCTTCGGTGTTCCCCCCTGGAGGAACTGAACGAGCAGGCACCTGTGGGTCAGGGTGACGAAGGGAGCAGGGGAGAAGGCCGCGCCTCCGAACGCATAGCGGGTGGGGTAGGGGAGCGTGGTCAGGGGCAGGGTGCGGACGGCGAGGGCCCTGGGCCCCGAGGCAAAGCGCGCCCCCAGGCTCTCCCCGGCCCTCACCACGGCGCGGAGCTGGGGCGCCGTCCGCTCGATCTGCCACGCTTCGTCCAGATCATGAAGGCGCTTCGTTCCGTCGAGGGCGACCATGGGCAGGCAGCGTAGCCCTTGCCCTCGCCGGGAAGAAGCGCGGTGACGCCGGCGCGGAACGTCGAAAGAGAGGCGCCGGGCGGTGCTAGAGTGCGTGCTTGTGAAGCCCCATATCGCCTTCGCCGTCGCGGCCACACTGACGTCCTCCGCCCTCGTCTTCTCCTGCGCTGTGGGCGCCGAGAAGAAGGGCTTCGGCGACGACTTCACGGACGACGCCGGAGGGCGCGACGCCACCCCCAAGGACAGCGCCCCTCCCAGGGACGGCTCCCTCTCCGACACCGAGCCCCTTCCCGCCGACGCGCGGCCTCCCCCGGACGCCTCGGGGCAGGACACGTCCGTGGCCGACACGTCCGCGCCCGACACGTCCGTGCCCGACACGTCCGTGCCCGACGCCTCGGGCTGCGTCGGCCAGGTGGCCCTCCTGGCGGGCAGCTCGACGGCCTTCAACGGCGCCATCCGGGCAGGGGCGACCTGGAGCTCCGCGGCGATCGCCGGGGGGACCGCGGCCAGCCCCCCCGCCATCGTCCCCCATGGAGCAGGCTTCTCGGCGGTCTTCCGTGCCCAGGGCGACGCCCTGAACAGCACCGTGTACTCGGGGGGGGCCTGGTCGGTGCCCGTTCGAATAGGCGCGGCCTCCACCCGGGATACCCCGGCGCTCGCCCTGGTCGCCGGGGTGCCCCACGTCGTCTACCAGAACACCAGCTTTCTGTATGTGCATGGTACATGGACCGGGGCGGCCTGGGACGGTGCTACCGATCCGGTGGGCACTCCCCAGAGCTTCGGCCCCGTGGCCCCCGCCGCGGCGGGCAGGGCCAACGAGCTGGTCGTGGCCTTCGGCGGCGACTCCCAGGGCATGCTCTTCGTGCAGAGCAACACGGGGGGCACCTGGGGCGCCTCGGTGGGCGTGGCCGGGACCGCCGTGTGCGCCAGCGGCACCGCCTGCGGGGGAGCTCCCGGTCTGGTGGCGCTCCCTGCCGGAGGAGCTTCGGATCTCCTGGCCCTCCACGTCGACAAGAACACCCGCCTCCTCATGGCCAGCACCCGCAACGCCGCGTCCAGGGTGTGGACCTCTCACGGCTCGATCTCCGCCGGCACCACGAGCGACGAGGAGCTCTCCCTCTCCCTGGCGGGCGGGTCCCGGGCCGTGGTGGCCTTCCGCGGCCAGAACGGGAGGGGCTACGCAGCGCTTGCCGATCTGGGCGTGTCGCCTCCCCGGTGGGCGGCCCCCCTCCAGCTCTCGGCGTCCCTGCTCGCCTCTCCTCCCCGCGTCGCCGCTGGCGTCTGCGGCGACGACGCCATCGCGGCCCTGGTGCTACAGAACGGTGAGGTCAAGGTCACCCGCCTGGTGGGCGCTGCCTGGGCCGCGGAGGAGGCCGTCTCGGGGATGGGCGTTGCCAGGTACGCGTCGATCGCCACACGTCCCTGAGCTGAATGCATCTTACATCCTCGGGTCTCCAGCCCGCAGGCATGAACCCTATCCTGATCTTGTCCTTGAACGATCGGGTGGTCCTGGCGTCGAGCCACCAAGGCGCTCTCATGACAAACGCGAAAGTCGAACCGGGACCCTGATCGTTTTCGGTCGGCCCGACACCCATACATGGTGAGACGAGAGAGCCGCTCCGTGGTTCTGGCGCTCCCATCTGCCCGAGAGCCCCGGGGCGCAAGTCCCGCCCATGCGACCAAGCTGGCCATGGATCGTCTTGAACGTGCCGAGTCGCGCTCGACTTTCGATCAGTAGATAAATCACAGCTTGGGATGCTGCAAGGCAGTGAGCACGAAGAACCGATTTACCGTCGCCGGAGAGCGACTGACGACCCATGTCGAGCGCGGAGGGAATCCTATGATTTTTTGAAGAATATCGTGCTGCCATGTGGCGTTGTTGCCCTTGTGGCATGCGGCGGCGCAGTGGATACATCGGACCCGGCCGATACAGTCCAGGCGTCGAGCGCAGCCCTGACCCTCGACGATAGTACTTTATTTCCGAACTCTGAAGGGTCGTCGCGGAACTTCAGCACCACGGGCGCGACCGACATGGATTCGCTTTTTTTTCAGAGCCTCGGAACCAACGGTCGCACGTGCGGCTCGTGTCACGACCCGGCGAGCGGAATGTCGATCAGCCCCGCGGCTATCCAGGCCCGATTCGATGCGACCGGCGGGACGGATCCGCTCTTTCGACCGAACGATGGCGCGAACTCTCCGGGCGCCGACGTATCGACCATCGAGGCGCGCCGGAGCGCGTATAGCATGCTGCTCAACCGCGGCGTCATCCGGGTCGGTCGTCCGATCCCTTCAGGGGCCGAGTTCGAGTTGCAGCGCGTCGTCGATCCGTACCAGTTCGCGAGCGCGGCCGAGCTATCGCTGTTCCGACGCCCCCTCCCGTCGATGAACCTGAAGTTCGTCACGCAGGTCATGTGAGACGATCGCTCCCGGCGACGTGGTCAGGTGCTGTTCAACACCAGGTCGTTCTCGATCTCGGGCGTTGCCGGGCTGAACACCGCCGCTCGCCCAACCCTGGTCGGAACGTGCGCGACCTGCCACAACACCCCGGACGTCGGCGGGAACTCGGGCAACCTCTTCGTCGATATCGGCATCTCCGATGGCTCGCGCCGTACGCCGGACATGCCACTCTACACTATTCGAAACATTGCGACAGGGCAGACGGTGCAGACGACCGATCCAGGGCTCGCGTTGAGCACGGGGAAGTGGGCTGACATCGGCAGGTTCAAGGTGCCAAACCTCAGGTCCATCGGGGCGCGCTCACCGTATTTTCATGGCGGCTCTCGGAGCTCGGTCGAGGGGGTGGTGGGCTTCTACAATGCTCGCTTTGGCATGAGGCTCACGCCAGCCGACCAGGCGGATCTCGTGGCCTTCATCAAGGCTCTCTGACCCAGGGTCGTACCTCGCCGTGTGCCGACGTGGCGAGGGCACGGGCGCTGCCAGAGTCATTTGTGCCTCGTTCATCGTAGCGAGGGCCTGGAGCGAGGGCCTACGAGGCCTCTCTGCTGCGCCGCGCGCCGCGAGCGGTGTACTCCGCGATGGAGCGCTCGAACGAGGCGGGCATCGCGATGTCGCGGGGCGAGTAGAGGGGGCTGTACGTGCGCAGGACGCGCGGCAAGAGCTTGCGCGCGAGCAGCTTGAACAGGCGAGGCTCACGCGCTTTCCTCCCCGCTCTCCCGCCAAATTCGGCCTCCATCCTCGGGTCGGCGGCGAGCAGCGCCTCCATCGTGCGGTTCATGAATCGGAGCAAGTGCCGCTGCGCGTAGGCCCCGACCCGCACGCGGTACGCGTAGCTCCCCACGACGTGATCGTAGACCTCGAAGGCGACCGTGCGGTGCTCGAGCTCCTCGAGTAGGTGCCAGGTGGAGACATCGAGGGCAACAGGGTTCCATTTGGAGTGGTCTTCTCGAGCGAAGATGACGGCCATCGCGGTGGTGAGCGCCTCGAAGCCCTCGGCGTAGGCGAGGTTGAAGCGCAGGGGCTCGGTCGCTTGAAAGCGCTGGTAGTCGGCGGCGAGCTCGCGTTCGAGCTGCTCGTGCCCGCGCGCTCCGCCGCGAAGGAACGCCGCGTTGAGCTCCGAGTGCACGCTGATATCCACGCGAAAAAGCACGGTACCACCGGTCGCTCACCTCGAAAAACGAAAGCTCACACTGCAGCGTGCCTTCAGCGCCGCATCGAGATGCGGAAATCGCACCGCGCGGCGCCTTGCGCGATGGTGCCCGAGCGCTCGAGCGTGAGCCGTGAGCCGTCGCGCGCCACGAACGCGTTGTCGACCTCGCAGAAGATGGGGCCGAGATCGGGCCGCCCGAGCGCGGCGAGCAGCTCGGCGAACCGGCACGCGCCCACGTCGAAGATCAGCGCGTCGGGGAGCCCTTCGAAGCGGTCCACGCGCGCGTTGAAGAGGCGCGAAACGAGGTTGCTCGAGAAATCATGGCGCTCATGCTCGCTGGCCGCGAGCCAGTCCTCCGCGGTGACGGCCGGCTGAAAGCGCGCGAGGAAGCGGGCGCCTGACGCGAGCACGACGGCCCTCATGAGCGCGCGGGCGCGGTGTGGCTCCAGCCCGAGATCGTCGCGCAGCGCCGCGTCGAGCAGGAGCACCGGCCGGAGCTGCTGGCGGGTCAGCGTGTCGTCGAGGCCGTCTGGAGGTCCCAGGCTGCGCAGCGGATCGGCGAAGATCGCTCGCCGAACCACGTGAAGGAGGAGCCGCAACGTCGGGCCGAGGCCGAGCTCGCGGCGAAGTAGCCCTACGGTGACGGGCGTGCTCTCGGTGAGATCGAAGCGCGCGAGCGCGAGCCGGGTGACGGGTGGAAGAGTGGGCAGGAGCGGGAGCGCGCGGCGCGCGGTGGAGCTCGCCTCGTAGCGGCTGCGAGGCCTCATGGGATCCGGATCGGCACGGCGTGCTCGTCCCGCTCCGGGCCCTTGTCGGCGTCGCCGCACTGGCGCCAGACGGAAAAAAAAGGGGCCCCGTCGCTGTTCGCGCAGAGGGTGCCGGTCACCTCGCGGTTCGACACGGAGGAGCCAGGATCCCCGAGCTGCAAGACCGTCGCCCTCGTGACGTACGACACGGCGGACTGCTCGACCGTGATCGGCACCCAGGCCTGGGCGGTGTGCTCGATGCGAGCCGCGCCGCTCGCCGCGTCGTAGCCCGCGTCGCGCAGCCCGAAGCGCAGCGAGCCGAGGTACCTCCCGAGGTGGTTGAACTTGTCTCCTGCCTCGCTCTTCGACAGCTCGAAGCCGAACGCGGTGAGCGCGGTGACGGCGCGCGGGTACCTCCCGCCACCCGCGCCCGTGACGGTCTCGGTGGTGAGCTTCGGCGCGTCGTCGCGGGCCATCCCGGAGGACGCGACCAGCGCCCCGGGCGTGACACGGAGCGCGGCGGCGCTCCCACCAAGGACCACGTACGAGACGCGCAACGAGAAATCGAGCTTGTCGTTGAACGGCTTGGTCTCGAGCGGAGGCAGGCCGCCGAGGTTCGGGGTCCACGCGCGGTAAATCAGGACCTCCAGAGGACACTCGAGCTTCATCGGGGCTCGCTGGCATGCCCCGAGCTCGAACCGCATCTTGTAGGGCCACATGCCATTCGAGTTGCAGGGCTCGCCGGCGGGCTGTTTGGCGCCGTCGCACTTCACGTCGAGCCTCACGCCGCCCAGCACCACGGCGTACCCGTCGAGCGCTCCACCCCCGAGCGCGGTCGCGGAGATATCGATCGACACGGTTCGGCGGAGGTCGCTGCGGGCCTTCGGGTAGGCGCTCCCGTCTCCGTCGTCCGTCCACGAAAGGTCGACGTGCCCGCGGTCCGCGTAGAGATCGCGCCCGAACACGGCGGCGTAGCGGCCCTTGGGCACCATGAAATTGCCGTCGACCCCCGTGTCCTGCCCGAAGTGGAATGTGGCCGCTCCCGCCGTCGGCGCCGCGCTGTCGGCGCCCGTGAGCGCTTCGCCGTCGATGAAGCTGTGGAGCTTGCTCACCCTGTGGGGGATCTTGAACCCCGCCAAGGTACGTAGCCACTCGTGCTCGAAGCCGCGCCAGAGGAAGGCCCCGCGCCCGTTCGGGCCGCGAGGCAAGGCCGCGGCGTCGGAGCCCACGCTACCGGCGTCGGGGTTCGGGGCCGGGGGATTCGGGCCGCCGTCCGTGGTCGTCGTGGTGGCGTCGGCGGGTTGGCCGGCGGGTCGGGGCGAAGGATCGGCCGTACCCGAGCACGCCGCGAGCGCCAACCCGACGACGGCGGGCGCGGGGCCGAGAGGTCGGGGCATGGCCACATGATGCCAGCGTTTACGGCGGGCGCCCAACCTTGATTGACTCTCGTCGGCGTCGGGCGGGCCTCCGAGGTCGTACCGTCCACGGATCTGGCGCTGTCTGCGGTGGGGCTCGTGGCGTGGCCAGCTCGACGAGCTAACGCTCGGGTTGCTCGCGGAAGTTCAGCAGCGCCGCTCGTTCGCCGGCTGACGAGCGCATCGGGCTGGCCTCGGGGATCGGGAGCGGCTCCCAGCCTTGCAAGCCGTGGGTCTTCGTACCGCTCTGTCCGGGCGTCGGGGCGCTTGCGGTGAGCGTCACGGTGGTGGTCGCGCCACGAGCGCGATCGACTCGATCGCCGCGCCTGCGAGCTCGATGCGGTCGTAGAGGGCGCCGCGATCAGGCTCTACGATGCGGAGGTAATTCTTGCGGTTGTCGACGCCACGCAAGGTGATCACCGGCCCCCTCGTGCTCTCGACGCGGACGCCAAGGCCGCCGTCGTCATCGGCCCTGTAGGGCAGGGCGAACGGCTTGGAGCCGGACTGGAGCTCGACCTCCCGAGTGCCTCCGATCGCCGTCGTGTGCGGCCCCCCGAAGTCGAGCGTCCTATCGGACAGCGTCTTGCCGAAGAAGTGGAGGCCGTCCGGGGTCTCCGCCGAGCAGACCTCGCCGGTGGGGCACTTGCCGGAGAGGGCGCGCTCGCCGGCGCTGCACCCGACCAACGGGAGCCAGAGGAGCGAGGAAGAGACCAAGAGCTTGCCGAGGACGGGGGCAAGGGTGCACGTTCTTCGCGACAGCTCCCTTCACTCCGCGGAGGGAAGAAGACAAGAGCGACGAGCCCGAAATAAAGGAATCCACAATGGGCGGACGCGGGCCTCCCTTGCCCCCGTGAGAACGGGGGAAAGGGCCGGGGTCAGGGGGCTTCGGGAGCTGTCGCGCCGTTCGTAACGCTCGCCCATCAATCCTTCAATTCCCCTGCGACGGGGTACTAGGTGCCCCGCATCTTGATGAGGAGCGACTCCATGACGAGCTGCGCCGAGGCGTTGCCGGCCAGGGCCCTCTGCGCGGTCAGGGTCAAGCGATGGCGCTCCGCGAGGACGAGCGCGTCCTTGCCCTGGGAGCGGCCCTCTTTGGCCGTGCGCTCCGCGAGTACCAGGGCGAGCCCCGAGAGGAGCGCGGGGAGATCCGCCTTGCCCTTCTTGCCCTCCTCGGCGAGGGCCAGCGCCGGGCCAAGGTTGCCGGAGGCGAGCGCCTGGTCCACCTTGGCGACGAAGGACTCCCGCTCGGCCGCGGCCTCGGGATCGGCCAGGATCGCGGCCACGGCCAGGCTCCCCGAGGCGTGGACGGCGATGGCCTTGGCCCTGGCCGGCTCGGTGCCCTGGCTCACCAGCAGCTCGGCGACCAGCGCCTCGGGGAGCGCGCCGAAGCGTATGCGCTGGGTCCTCGACCTTATCGTGGACAGGAGGACGTCTGGCCGGGAGGAGAGCAGGATGAAATGGGTGTTGTTGCCGGGCTCCTCCAGGGTCTTGAGGAGGGCGTTGGCGGCCCCGATGCTCAGCTCCTCGGCGCGCCGGATCAGGTACACCCTCGCCCGGCCCTCGTGGGGCGCGAAAGCCGCGCGCGCGAGGACGAGGGCGCGGACCTGTTCGATCGAGAGCTCCTTGAGCTCGGGGGTCTTGCGGCCTATCTGTCCGGGCTCGTAGAGGCCCCGCTCCAGGACCACGACGTCGGGGTGGACGACCGTGCTGGCTGCGGCGCGAGGGATCGAGCGCTCGCAGGCAGAGCAGAGGCCGCAGGCCCTGTCGGCCGGGTGGACCCCGCCGCCCAGGAGGGAGCGCTCGGGGACTCCCCTGCGCTCGCAGACCAGGGCCTGAGCCAGGCCGAAGGCCGCGCGCTCCTTGCCCACGCCCTCGGGTCCCTCGAAGAGGTAGGCGTGGTGCACCCGGTTCGCGCCCAGGGCGCGACGCAGGGTGGCCAGGGCCGTGTCCTGTCCACGCACGCTCTCGAGGAGGCTGGCCACGGGCGAGATCTGTCAGGGCGGCGAGCCCGCGTCAACTTGCAGCGCGTCGGGAGGCCTGACCCCGGGCTTCACGGGGGCCCTCGCGAGGGGAGGGGACGAAGCGGATCGCGAAGCCAAAGGCGATCCGGCTGACCGCGATGGCCGCGATCGTGACCAGGCCCAGCGCGAGCGGCGAGGGCCGACCCGAGAAGCTGACGGCGGCGAGGCCCACGAGGTAGACGACGACCATCGCGCAGAGCACGGCCGAGGGCCAGTCGCGGCGGGCGAGCCCGCAGGGAGCGCAGAAATCGCTGCGATCCGGGGACTGGTACACAGAGCACTCGTCGCACAGGGGGCGGGCGCAGCCCCGGCACTCCCGGACCGCCGGGACGTCGCTGTGGGTGTGGCAAGGACGGGAGAGGCTCATGATGCGCGAGACGAGCCTACGCGCATGGCGCGCCGCGTGCGACACTCCCGCGGCGGTGTCGTCCTTCCTTGTCTCGCTGCTCGAGCGCGCCCACGGTCACCTGGGCTGGCTCGCGGCCGCTGCTCTGGCGCACCCGGCCTGGCTCCTGGGCAAGCCTGGCCGTCGAGCCCCGGCCTCGGTGATCGCCTCCTCGGCGCTGGTCACGGCGGCCGGCGCCGCGGGCGCCTGGCTCTACGGCCCTTACCGGGAGCGCGTCAGGCAGCCTCTCTTCGCCGAGGCGCCACGGATAGGCTGGCTCTTCGAGCGCAAGGAGCACCTGGCGCTGGGCGCTGTCCTGCTGGCCTGGTGCGGGGCGCTGGCTCACCTCGCCCCTGCCCCCGGCGATCCGGGGCGCGGCGCTCTCCTGGAGGCCATGGCCCGCCGCGCCTTCAGGGCCTCGTTCCTGTTCGCGCTCCTGGCCGCGCTCTTCGGGACCGTCGTGGCGGCCCAGCGAGGGCTCTAGATTCATCGGCGGCTTTCTTGTCAGGAGCTCGTTTGCGAACTGTAAACTCACGTGCTGCAGCTTCGATGGTCGCGGTATACTGAACAAAAGAGCATGGCCACGGCGGAACAACTAAAAGCGCTGCTGGAGAGCCACGTCGAGGGCGATGACGATCGCTTCTTCGCGGTGATGATCCAGCTCGCCGCACATGCCGCGCGCCAGGGTCACGGGAAGCCGGCCCAGGAGCTTCGTTCCTTCGTCGACAAGGCGAAGCTCACCGGGGACGCTCCGGGGCGTGGCGCGCGCAGTCCGGTCGCAGTCGCGCAGTGTAGGGCCTCGCTCCCCCTCGTGATCCACCGGCTCCTTTCTCCCGCTCTGTGGGCCCGTTCGCTCTCCTGAAACGTTGGCCCAATCCGGCGGCCATCCACGACCCTTGACCGTGGGAGGGCAAGGCGCGTGAGCATGGATCAACAAAAGGAGTGAGCCCGCGCGTCTGGTCCACGCGCGAGCTCGGTCGGTGCCGTGCAACTACTGTGGACGAGTTCGATGCGCTCGGAGGAGAGCGCGGAAACCCGAACGACGTCGGCGAGGCGCGTCGCACGCTAAACTCCTTCCTGCAGTTCCTCGAACAAGACGAGTCTGAGAGCATCCTTCTTGCGGCCACGAATCACGTGGGGCTCCTCGACAGGGCCCTCTTTCGACGCTTCGACGACATCATCGAGTTCACTCTGCCCGACGCTGAGCTAGCGATCGCCGCCATGAAGGCGAGGCTCGCGGCCATCGGAACGGCAGGCGTGAGCTGGCGTTCGATGGGAGCCGCTGCGAGCGGGCTCAGCTACGCCGAAATCGTGAAGGCGTGTGATGACGCTGCAAAGGATGCCGTGCTCCACGACCGCAGCGAGGTGGCCACGAAGATGCTCCGGGCCGCGCTGCTCCGCCGCGGCGAGAGTCGGCGCAGCTGACCGCAAGGGGGACCTTTGGCCGCGCGCACGATGGATCGCCGTCCGCACCTCATCGTCACCGGCACGGCGCAGGCCGAGAGCTTCACGTCGCCTCGGCAGGGAGGCGGGAAGCCGACCACGAGCTCGGTGGATCGCGCTCGCCACGGCGTGGAGCTGCGGCGTCAGCTGAAGCGAGTCGAGGCCGCTCGCGCCGCGCGGCGCGGTCGAGCGCTACCCATCGGTGTGGAAGCTCCACGCGGCTTCTACCTCGAGTTCGAGAGTCCTCCTGGGCTCCCCCTGAAGCTCGAGAGCCTCGAGTATGCGAGCGCGGGCATCGAGCTCGTGGCCGCACGGCGGATCGGCCAGAAGACGCTCGCCACGGTCTATGTACCGCAGGGAAAAATCACCTTCTTCGTGACCCGAATCGAAAAGTATTTGACGGAGAACGTCAAGAAGAGCGGCAAGCCGAAGAACCAGGCGCTCGTCGAGAGCATCGAGGAGATTCGCCTTGCCGTCGCCGAGAGCTTCTGGACCGACGAGCTCGACGCGCTGCCGGCATCGGGAGCTTCTTCACACGGCAGACGCCGATGGAGCAAGCTGCCTGGACCCGTGACCTCGCGGCGTGAACAAAGGCTCCGCCGAAGGACGCTGTCGCCGTCTGCATCCTCGATACAGGGGTAAACCGCGCTCATGCGCTCCTTTCGCCCGTTCTCGCGGCGGAGGACATGCACGCGTGCAAGCCACAGTGGGGCGTTGACGATCACGACGGACACGGCACCGAGCATCAAGAGCCGCAGCGCGTGGCCGAGCAGATTGATGGTGTCCTCGACCTTGCCGGCGCCCGCCAGCGGCGCCGAGTCGATCGCGACGCGCAGGCCGGCGGCCTGCTTGTAGCCGAAGTCGCGGGTCTCCTTCGCGAGGTCGACCATGCGGCGGAGCAGCGCCTGGTAGAGGCCGGTGTTGACCAGGCGTGTGCGGAAGTCGACGAGGGTCGTCTCGCCGAAGGGCGCGTCCTCAACACCGAGACAGTCCAACACCATCTGCCAGCGTGCGTCGGTCTCGGTCGCCTGAACGGCATCGAAGTCCGATGTGCGCGTGTAGGCCTGGAGCAACACCGCGGCGGCGAGCAAGGCGGGCGGCTTGGGGGGCGTGCCGCGCGGCGTGTCGGCGTACATCGTGGCGAGTTCGTCCTGGAACGCCGCATCGAACAGCCGATGGCGGTGCAGGCGCAAGAAGCGGAAGAACCGCCGCTGCTTCTGCATCCGGGCACACAGCTTCGTTTCACGTGATGTCAGCTCGATCGGGGGTTCCAGCGCATGCCACATGTTCTGCCCGCGGCCGCGCCGGCTGTCGAGAGCTCCGGCACCACCCACGGATCGCCGCACGCCGCCAGGAGATTTTACCCGAGGGGTGTTCTAGTACCCCGTCGCAGGGGAATTGAAGGATTGATGGGCGACCGTTGGGAACGGCGCGGCTTGTGAACGGTGATCGCGGGGCAACCCTTCACATCCCCTGCGACGAGGCTCTAGCCCCTTCGTTTTGCGAGGAAGGTCGCCATGCCCTCCCGCTGGCCCTCGGAGCCGAAGAGCGAGGCGAAGGCCTGGGCCTCC
>SXGT01368516.1_pt1 | contig 20778 bp, 12 predicted proteins | sample 3176221 | NCBI WGS metagenome assembly SXGT01 (sample SAMN11356862, study PRJNA531348) | freshwater metagenome | isolation source: freshwater sample F1-120 | place: China: Fuxian Lake, Yuxi | collected 2017-12-25
ATCCTGGCAGGCGTGCTCGATCGTGCGCTCAAGGAGGAGCGCCAGCACCGTGATGGCGATATGGGCATGGATGCGGTGAGGCGCCCAGTGGAACACCGGGCGCATCTTTAGCCCGCTCTTCATCGTCCGCCAGGCTTCTTCCACCCGCTGCTGCTGTTTGTAGCCCAGCGCCATGTCTTCGGCGGTGAGCGTGTCGTCGTTGCTATGTACGACGAACTTGCCATCGAAGCGTTCCAGTTCGTCTACCGCCTGCCGGTCGATCGCCAGGCCGCGCTTTGCCTCCTTGAGCAGACGACCATAACGGGCGCTGCTGCGCAAGGCGCACATCCGTTTCGTGTGGCTCCCATCGGTCAGATCGGCCAGGCTGGCCAACTCTGCTTCCAACTCGTTGAGCAGTTCTTCCCGATGCGCCTTCTGGCGTTTGGATTCCAGCGGATTGAAGCAGACCGCATAGCGGCGCCGTCGCTCACCCTCGCCAACGATGACTTCCTTGACCTGCAGATTCTCGGCGACGCTACGATAGCGCCCCGGGCACGACAGCACCTCCTCGGTGACTTCGTCGCCACGGCGCATTGGCATCGCCAGCAGGTACTTGCCACCCCCTTTGGACAATGTCTGCAAGTTGGCCTGCGAGACCATGCCGGCATCGCCGACGAACAGACAACGGGTGAGTTGCCACCCGTAGTGTCTTTCATCATCGGGGGCGCTGCGCTTCTGCTGCATGAAAGTTAGGCGTACTCATACCCATCGAAGCGCCTACCATGAGCTCCATGACCACTTTCTCGCTGACACCAAGTTTCCTGGCCCACTGATCAACCTGCCAAAGTGAATTCTCCCGCTTGTCGCGTTGAATTTTCTTTGCTCCTACGGAACAATTCACTCTGCCAAACCCGAAAAGGGATTTTCTTCGGGCACGCCAAACAGTATCTTATCGCCACCTCGGTAATTCAGCCAGGCAACTCCAGGGCCGCGTTGAGCGTCCTGACTGAGTCCAGGCAGGTTGTCAGGAACTCGTCGACGACCACTGGATTTTCGAGGCCGAAGAAGGCGGCAATGCCTTCCGGCGCGGACCGTTGAATATCGAGGGCCATGTTGAAACCCATGCTGGTTGCCAGATAGTCGGCCAGGGCGACGGTCGCGACAAAGAACTGCTGTTGCGGATCGATGCTGCCATCGTGATGATGCTCGGCCACGCTGACGAGGAAGGGCGGCAGTCCCCACGACGTCATGAGGGCTGCGCCGAGGGCGCGGTGATCGAAACCGAGCACCGCCGCCTCCTTGTCGTGTAGAGACACGCCAGTGTGCTGCACCGCTGCGAGGATCCAGGTCTGGTATTCGCCGCCCATCTGCGCGACCAGCGCGACGCGGCCGATGTCGTGCAGCAGGCCGGCCATGAAGGCATCTTCGCCGAGTTCCTTGCTGATCCGTTCCGCCAGCCACCTCGCGGCCACGCCAGCGGCGAGGCCGTGTGCGAGCAAGGGCGTCAGCAACTGCATTTCCTCGGGAGTTTGCGCCTGCGCGCGCAGTGTGTGCGTCCACACGGCCAGAGCCAGGCTGCGGATGGTTTTTCGCCCCAGAACGACCACCGCGTTGCGGATATTTGAGACCATGCCGCGCTGGCCGTAGAAGGGCGAGTTGGCGAGTTTCAGCAACCGCGCGGTCAAGGCCGGGTCCGCCTCGATGACGCCGGAAATCTCCCTGGACGAACTGTCGGGCGAATCCAGCGAGTTCAGCAGGCGCAGCGTGACACGCGGCAGCACTGGCAGCCGGGCCGCGCCCTGGATGAATTCCTGCAGCCGGGCCGCGTCGCTCATGCTATTTGCCCAGCGCCAGCCGGTTAGCGAGGGACTCGGGGAGACCGCAGGCGCGGATTTTTGCGGCGGTCTTCGCGAAAAGATAGCTGACGCGATGGTAGATTAGTTTCGCGCCGTCGAAGGTGACGAAGCAGGCCCGGGGATCACGATCCCGGGGCTGGCCGACCGAACCGACGCTCACGTAGAGCTTTTCCTCCGGTGGCACCTGAAACTCACACAAGTCATTGTGCGGATGGAGGAAACCTTCCATCGTGGCCAGGAAAGGCTTGTGGTTGTGACCGACAAAGCAGATGCGGAATCCGGTGAAATCCTCCATCAGCGAAGCCGCGATTTCGTCGAAGGTCGAGAAACCGCTGGCATCGGATTCCAGCAGGTATTCGTTGAGGGCATTGCGCGCCGAACCATGGACGAACAGCCGGTCGCCGGCCAGTTGATAGGAAGGCAGGCTACCGATGCTGTCCAGCAGATCCGCCTCGAGCAGGCGTGCGCGCGTCCACTCGATGCCCCGTTGGGCGGTTTCGTTGAAGTTGAAACCGGAGTCGGCGCCATGGAAAACCGCATGTTCGTGATTGCCCATCAGGCGCAGGCAGCAGCGTTGCGCGGTGAGGCGCAAACAGGCCTCAGGGTCAGGGCCGTAGCCGACGACATCCCCCAGAGAATAGATGGACTTGATACCCAGCGCGTCAATCTGCGCCAGCACGGCTTCTAGCGCCTCAAGGTTCCCATGGACATCGGAAATTACTGCGATCTTGCTCATAACTGGTCCGCTTCTCAGACATACGAATCATAACGCTCATCCTTGCGTAATATGGTGCAGGGGATAGGAGTAGGAAACGGCGCTCGCCGTCCCCTCCCTCCGAACCCGGTGTGCGGTTTTCCCGCGACGGGCTCTCCAGTCAGTTGTTTCCTCATCGGGATTGGCACGCTAATCGATGGGTCTCGGACATCGTGGACAACCCAAGATCGGCGAAGAAGGCATTTGGCCATTGTTTGTGATCGCGTAGGCATCGTCCCTGATCCGGTCGGTGCTTCTGCCGGCGCAGCATAGCCCGTAATCGGCGGCGAGCAAAGCCGTCAATTGACGAGAATGTGAACCGGTGGGCATGCTGAAAGTAGCCGTACCAGCCTCGCAGGGTCGGATTGAGAGACGCAATAACGGAGTCGATGGAGTTCCCCTCGTTACGATTCGTCTTGGCGCGGATTTTGTCCCGCAAAGACATCAAACTTTTCTTGCGCACCCAACGCTGCCCTGCTTCAAACCGATACCCCAGAATCTCGAACCCTTGCCCTGTTACCCGGCAATCGCCAACATGTGTCTTGTCCGGATGGAGTGTCAAACCATTCAACTCCACCCAGGCGCGCATACGGGCCAGCGCAACTTCCGCTTCCTCCCGGCTGCGCTACAGCTTTGCCACCCACCTGCTGGAGCAGAAGGTCGATATTCGAGTCATCCAGGTCTTGCTCGGTCACAAGAGGCTGGACTATATCCCGCGCCGGACTATGTCCCGCAGCACACGCAAACGCCAATGGCTGGGCATGCGCATTCATTTCGCGGGACATAGGTTGCTGCGCTACAAGCCCTTCAGGAACGCGAGTAGAGGATCGGTGTGGCAACAGTCTTAGCGGAGGTATCTCAGTGCGGCTGTCGGTGGCGCTGCGATGGCGGGAGAAGCCGCGCACGAAGCAAAGCCGACGGGCCCACTCGGCAGGTTGTACCGATGCACATTGAGCCCACTCAAGTGCCCGGCAAACGGTGATATGGTCAGCGTGGTGCTCTTCCATGAAGCCGACGAATCGCGGCAACAACAGCCCTTCGTCATGCATCTTGTAGCCCAGCCCCCGGCGCAGATCGATGTATTCCTGCAGGGCTTCGCGCAAGGTATTCATCGCGCACTCCCGGGCCAGGCCATGACCACGGTTCGCAGTGCGTCCAGATCTACCTTGGCATAGATACTGGTGGTCTGCGGGCTGCGGTGACGCAGCACCTGTCCGATCTCGGGCAGCGACGCACCTTGCCGTAGCATGTGAGCTGCCAAGGCATGTCGGAATTGATGCGAGCCACGATGCGGTGCGTCGACCTTGGCCCGCTCAAGTGCGTAGCGCACGATTGAACCCACACCGTCCGATCCGTCCAGCAGACCGCGGATCGGTGCCATGGAACGAAGAAAGAGGTGCCGGTCCCCACAGGTCGGTCGACCGTATTGCAGATACGCGGCGATGGCGCTGCCAACATCAGCGGGCATTGGCAGCAGGCTCTGCCGCCCGCCCTTACCTCGAATGCACAGTTGCGCATGGTCCCAGTCGATGTCATCCAAGCTCAGCCTGATAATCTCGCAGGCGCGTAACCCGAGGCGCGCCAGAAGTAGCAGCACAGCACGGTCACGCAGACCGACCGCAGTCAATGGGTTGCAGCTGTCGATGGCGAGCTGTGCGTGCTCGGCAGCAATCGCCTTGGGAATCGGCGGTGTGGTCGTCCAAGTGGCGACAGACGGTACGCTGGCGACGAGTCTGGCAGTGACCTCGCCACGAAACTCGCAGAAGCGCAAGAACGACCTCAATGCATTGGTCACCCCCTTCACGGCTGGGGGTGCCATGCGCATCAACTCTTGTTGAACGAATGCGATAGTGTCGCTCGGGCGAAGGTTACGCAGACAGACTTCTGCTTGCCCGAAGCGCCAAACCAGAAACTGCCGGGACAACCTTGTGTAGGAGGCAACCGTGGCCGCCGCCAGCCAGCACAAACGACGAGGAACATGACAATGGCGCCAGTGGACATGGTGGCTCAATCTCGGTTGCTGAAAACCTTGTTTGAAACGTGTGAAAAGAGTTTCGGAGCGTACCTGAGTCCCTTTGCAAATACACCTGTTAGAAATGACAGGTAGCAGGTCGTCTCGGTGCCGGATTCTGGTTATGTTTTTCCCCAAGTTCAGGGAGGCAAAACCATCACGGGCCAGTCATCAACTTCCACATGACCATGTGCGCAAGAAACTTGGGTATCCATATTTCGTGATTGATCCCCGCCAGACTTGGTGTAGCGCAACATCCCTACAAGCTCAGATCAGAACACGACTGACACTGTCCGACCCTGAAGAGTCATTCAGGATTTCCCCTCCAACGTCGGCAGTGCATCGGGAGCCGTCATTGGCTGGCATGAAAAGGCGAGGCTCCGAGGGGCGGCTTACTGAGTCGCCCCGCCGTTCCCAACTGGTGGATTATGATTCAGACGGCGGGCTGAACCGGGCCAAAAACGGAATTGCGCCACTGCCCAAGCCCCGCTATTAGAGCGGCGGCTGTACTCCGATATCTGCCTCAGGGGCCGGCATTTAGCAGAGCCCAGAAGAATTCTGGGCCGAAAGTTTTGGTTCGCGACGGGCAGCAAGAGCGAAAATGCTCGTCGGATAGAGTGGGTCGCCTATCCTTGCCCTCTTGGGAAGAGGCATAATCGCCGCTCTTCTTTTGCATACCCCAAAACCATAATGAATGCATTTCTTGGGAAGCGCTTTCAGCGACATCGCCGCCTCTATCTGCTGTTGCTTGCCATCATTTGCACTGCAATGGCTTGGGCTGCTTATCGCTATTCGCACAAGGTGAGCTACAAAGGGGTTTCGCGGATTCAGATTGATATGCGCACCCCTGATATGCTGCTGGCCACACGCAATCTGGCCGAACTGCCGAAGGATGTTGCGAGCGCCCCGCTGCTGCAAGGCCTGGTCGACGAAGCGCTGGTGTTCCACTACGAAGAAGACGAAGCACGGCTCTCGCTGGAAGGCAGTCTGCGCCGGCTGGCTTACGAGCACAATCTCGAACTACAGGATCACTTGCTCTCGACGGTGCTCAGCGCACCAGCGCAGATTGGTATCTGGCGTTCGAGCAAAGGCCGCCCCGAACACTATGTCGTTGCACTCGAACGCAACGTGCTCGGCAAACTGGTAGAAGTGCTCGCTCGTGTCGCCATGGATGACCGCCAGCTCAAGCAAGCGGGCAGTTTTAGCATTGCTGGCAAGACATTCCCCCTGATTACGCTTGATATTGGTGGCGGTCGTACCCTGGCCTTCATTGCCGCCGGTGAGCGTTGGGTATTGCTGTCCGACCCAGCGCTGGCGCTTGATGGCGAGAACAATCTCACTGCCGACGCCGCCGAGATTATCGGTGACTTGATTGACGGCAAGCAGCCGTGGCACGCCCAGTTGCCAGCATCCGCAGCAAGCAAACATTCCTTCGTAATCGGGCGCCAGGCGCTGACGATGAATTACGCCCATTTTCTGCCGGCGCTTGTAGGGCTACGTTTCAATCATGATGACAAGGGCTGGCATCCGGAGTTGCGTATCAATGCGCAAAGCCTGCCCGAACAGTACGACAGTAATGGCAAACTTGCCGCGCTATGGCGCAATTTGCCATCCAATGCCGCTTTCTGCGCTGCCTTGCCGGTGAACTGGCAACAGACCATCGCCCCGGTTAAGGCGCTGGTGCAGGATGATGCGGCGGTCAGCGCAACCATCAACGCCCTTGATCCGCTTACTGCACTCTGCTGGTTCGCTGGTTCGCGCTTCAATGCCCCGCTCTTCGTCGCCCAGGCACAAGGTGACTTGCCGGTGGAAAGTGGCAAGGTGCTGGCGGCCATTGCCAGCAAGGCCTGGTCGGTTAGTGCTGTAGAAGACAAGGCCGGGGAGACAGTGCGCTTTGCTGCTTCTGTGCCTTCGCGGCATGGCCTGCGCCGTGAGGGCGCCCAGGCGCGCAGTTTCGAACCGGTCTTGGCGCGCCAGGGCAAGGTGCTCTACTTCTCGCCCGAGCGTAGCCATGTCGATGCGGCACTCGCGGTTGCGACGAAGAAAGCGCCAGCGCTCGGCGACCTTGCCGGCATGCAGGGTGTGCCAGGCTGGTTTTTCTACGACCCGCAACCTTTGGGTAAATTGGTCCGTGCCGAGATTCAGGAGGTGCTGCCGGCGGATGAGGAGTCCTTCTTCCGCGATGTAGCGCGGCAGCGCCTGTGGCCCCGACTGGAGGCCTGGGGACAACAACAGGCAGCGACGTCACTGGCTGCAGGGCAGGCCAGTGGCGATGGATTTGTCGCACTGGACTTCCTGAGTGTCGGCAAGCGCAGCAAGGCAGTGCCGTAAGCCCATGTGGCAGCAACGCCGACGACTGCTTCAGGCATGCGGACTGTGCGCCATGGCGCCGCAGGTCTTCGCCTTGACTGCCGAACGCCCGTCGCAGGGGGGCGGCATGCTGCTCGACCCCGATCAATCTGATCGTTTTCGGGGCTGGATGGGTTTTATTGTTGCCGAGCAATTCAAACAAGGCCCGTCGCCGCGCTGGATGCACCGCGACTGCGCCGGACTTGTTCGCTATGCCGTCAGCGAAACCTTGCGTCCACATGATCTGCGCTGGCAGCAGGTAAATGGCTGGGAGGCGAAACGTTTGCCTCCTGATCTGCAGCTACGTGCCGAGCAAAGCAGTCTGCTGAACACCTGGCAAGGTATTGATGGCAGCAAGCAGGCCTTTGTCACGGCCTTGGCGCTGGTGCAAAACAACAGCCGCTCGCTGGGCAAGGAAGCGGCGATGGCGCGGCCGGGCGATTTGCTGTTTTTTGATCAAGGTGACGAGCAGCATCTGATGATCTGGATGGGTAGCTGGATCGCCTATCACAATGGACAAACGTCCGTCTCTCCCCCACCGAAGCGCAAAGCGGGGAGCCATACGGTTACGAATGAAGACAGTGGCCTGCGTGCCGTCACGCCGGCCGAACTCTTGAAATGGAAGGACACACGGTGGCGACCCCGCGAAGACAATCCCAATTTTGCCGGCTTTTATCGCTTGGCATTTCTGTCGCGCTGATTAGCAGTCTGCTACTTGCCCCGCTGGGCATGGCGGCAGAAATGTCGGCGTCAGCCTCGAACTATCGCCCGATCAGCGGCGAGGAATTCTTCCTGCTTGCCGAGACGAGCTATGGCAGCAAAGAGAATGCCTCGGTGCGCATTGAGGTGCAGCGCTACTCCTCCCAGATTGACGAGTATGGTGGCGTCGATATTGCCCTCTACCGCATTCCCGAGCCGATTGCCTTTCTCAAGGCGCAGAGCAACTTGCACCGCGTCAAGGTGCCGGGCAAGCTGCAATCCGAAGGCATGGCCAACATGCTGCGCCTCTCCTGGGACAAGATTTGGGCGAATTCGCGCTATGCCTGGAAGACGCTGTTTTCGCCGCAAGCCCGCAAGGCGGCGACCGAGGCCGCGCCCGACCTGAAGACGCCGGTGGATATCAGCGCCGCAACACGCCTGCGTCATCCCGCACCCTACGCCAAAATACCCGGTCTCGAACTGGTTGATCGTTTCCGCTATCCGGTGCACCGAGCCAAACCCATTGAGGCGCCCAAGGGCGTCCAACTGGCCGGCAGCAGCAGCGAGTTCCTGCCGCAGAATGAAGGCAATGTGCGCATCCCGCTCGGTAAGCGTGCGCCCGGCCTCTATCTGGTCGAAGCCTATGTTGGCAAACATCGTGCGCTGACGCTGGTCTTTGTTTCCGACAGTGTGGCGGTAACCAAGAACACTTCCAACGAGATGCTCACCTGGGTGGCCCAGCGCACCACCGGTACCCCGATGCCGAATGCCGACGTTGCCTGGAGCGATGGGTTTGGTGTCTTGAAATCAGGCAAGACGGGCGGCGACGGCATCGCCCGCCTGAATGCCCGTAGCCCGGAAACCAGCTATGTCTATGGTGTCGACACGCAAGGCGGTGTCTTTATTTCCGAGAATTTCTACCACGATAGCGAGATTTATAACGCCAAGCTCTACGCCGTCACGGATCGGCCACTGTATCGTCCCGGCGATCTTGTTCAGGTGAAATTCCTTGGCCGCGAATTCAAGAGTTCGCGTCACTCGCTGCCAGTGGCCTCGGGTACGCTTGATCTTTTGCTGATGGATCCGACCGGCACGCAGATTTTGGCGCAGAAAGTTGCTTTTGACAGCGCCAAGGGGGCAGAGACCAGCTTTCGTCTGCCCGCCGGTGCCGAAGCCGGTGGCTGGGACATCGTGTTCAGTAAGGGTGAGGATCGCTACGGCGCCGCCTTCCGTGTGGCGAATTACGTGAAGCCGCATTTCGAGATTGACGTCACCCTGGAAAAGCCCGAATTCAAGACCAAGGAAGCAGTGAATGGGCGCGTCCGCGTCAGCTACCCCGACGGCAGCCCGGTCGCCAATGCTCTGGTCCGCTTGACCGCCCGCGCCCAGGCTCTGACCATGGTCGAAGGCGAACTGCGTTATGGCGGGCAATTCCCGGTGGCGATCAAGGCGGATGAATTGAAGACTGATCGTGACGGTGTCGCCAGCTTTGCGCTGCCGCCGGCTAGCGACCCCTCGCGTTACATCCTCAGCCTGCTGGCGCAGGATGGTGCTGCCTATCGTGTGCGGGCGACCAAGGAAATACTGATCGAACGCGGCGCCACACTATGGCAACTGGCGGCGCCAAGCTATTTCTCGCGACCCGGTGAAGCGGTGGACTTCAAATTTACTGCGCAAGGCACGCAATCGCCGGCTAGCCGGCCGAGCCGCTGGGAAATCCTGCGCCTCGAAGATCGCCAGGTGAAGCAGGGCGAATTGCCCGCCAACGGCGAACTGGCGAAGCTGATCTTTGTCGAGGCGGGTTCCTATACGGTCAGCCTGCGCGACGCCAAAGGCAACCTGCTGGCAGCAACCAGTCACTGGGTGGCGGGCGAGGGCATGAAGGCTATACCAGGGAGTGTGGAAATTGTCTTTGACAAGGAGAAGTACGTCGCTGGCGATACTGCCCATGCGCTGATCACCTTCCCGCACCCCGTGGAAAATGCCTTGCTGACACTTGAGCGCGATAATGTCGAGGCTACCGCCCTGCTCACTAGTGGCGGCAACTGGTTGACGCTGAGCAAGGTGGCGCCGGCACAATGGCGCGCAGACATCCCGGTGCGCGAAGAGCATGGCCCAAACATCACCTTTTCGGTGCTTTACGTGCAGAACGGTGACTATGCCTTCCAGAACAAGGGGCTGCGCATCGCTGTCCCGGCCATCGATGTTGTGGTCAAACCAGGCAAGGAAAAGTACGCGCCTGGAGAAACCGTCACGTTGGAAATCGAGACGCATCTTGCCGGCAAGCCGGTGCCGGCACAGGTCACGCTTGGTGTCGTCGACGAAATGATCTACGTGCTGCAACCGGAGATCGCGCCGAGCATCGGACAGTTCTTCTACCACCCGCGCCGCAATAACGTGCGTACCGTCGCCAGCCTTTCCTTCATCGGCTACGACTTGGCTCGTCGCCCCGGCAAGGGTGGCGCGCCGGTTAGTCGCAGTCCGTCGGAACGTGGCGTCAAGGTGCTCGAACGCCCGCGCCGTGACGATACCGACACCGCCGCATGGTTTCCGTCCTTGCAGACCAACGCCAATGGCAAGGCCAGCGTCAGCTTCCGCATGCCCGACGCGCTGACGCGCTGGCGCATGACGGCGCGGGCGATGAATGCGGGTGGCGTGGTCGGGCAAAGTACCCGCTATGTCGAGTCGCACAAATCCTTCTACGCCAAATGGACTGGGCCGGCGATTTTCCGCAAAGGTGACCTGCCCAGTGCCAGCATCGTTGCCTTCAACCAGACCGGCAGCCCGGCCAAGGTGCAACTGCTGGTTTCCGGTCGTGGGCCGATCCTGCAGCGCGAATTGACCCTGCAACCTGGCGCCAACAGCATTCCTTTCAATTTCGAGAAGCCGGTCAATGGCGAAATCGAAATCAGCCTGCGCCAGGATGGGCAGGACGTTGACAGCATGCGTCAGATGATTAGTGTGCTCGCTCCGGGCTGGTTGTCCGAGCGCGTGCAGACGGTTGAGCTGCGTGATGTGGATACTCGCCTGAACCTGCCGGCTGATGCGCGCGACATCAAGCTCAGCCTGGCTCCGGGCGCTGCCGGTCATTTTTCACGCATCGCCGACGATCTGCTCGAGTATCCCTGGGGATGTGTCGAACAAACGGCGAGCCGTCTGCTGCCATTAGCTTTTGTCTATCGTGGTCTGCCCAGTGATGCGCCGCGCTTGCGCGAAATGTCGCAGACCTTGGCGACCCAGCGCCTGCGTCTGGTCCAGATGGCCGGGCCGGAGGCCATCTTCGGCTGGTGGGGCGTTGGCACCAGCGAAAGCGCTTGGCTGACCGCCTATGCCTACTACGCCGACTGGCATGCTTCGCGGGCGCTTGGCCTGAAACTGCCGGCCGAGCATTGGGAGCAAGTTACCGCTGCCTATACCAAGTACAGCCAGGACGAACCCCTGGCGCTGCGTGCACTTGCGGTGTGGTTCATGCAGGAAATGAATCTGCCGACGAAAAACTTGCTGGAAGGCCTAGTACAAGAGGCCGAAAAACTGCCCGTCGCCACCAAGGCGGCGTTCAACCCGCGCAACAGTCTGTGGCTAGGCGGTGGCGCTGGTGGCGATGCCATCACGCTGACCTTGATTGCGCAAATGGCCAAGCAACAGCAACTTGCTCTCACCAGCGATTTTAGTCAGCGTGCTGATGTCGCGCGCGACATCCTGCGCCAGCTGGATGGTCCGGGTCAGGCGTTGCTGGCCATGGAAGGCAAGGTTGGACGTGACGAGGCGGGGCGAGCGCTGGCGGTGCTTGGGCCGACTTATCCGACGTTCGACCGGGCGCTGGCCCTGGCCTGGTGGAACAAGGCTTTGGGCGGTACGCCCGAAAATGTCAGCGCACTGCCGGCGCCCAAGGGCAATTGGCAGACGAGCGGCAGCCCGCTTGGTGCACCGACCTGGCGGTGGGTGGGTAGCGAGCAACCGGCGATGCTCCAGTTGGCGGCTTTGCCGACGGCGCCGCTGACCGGTTTTGTCCGCTATCGCTCGGCCGAGACGGAGAAGGGCAAGCTGCCGGTCAGCATCGAACGCAAGCTGTTCCTTATGGTTGCAGCAAGTGCTCCGACGCTCAAGTCGGCGAACAGTGCACAGGGTAACCTTGGCGGCAATCTGGCCGGTGAAGCCGTCGAATTCACGCTTGAGCCGGTCAAGGATGATGCCTTGCGCGCCAACGAGTTGTATCTGGAAGAGGTGCACCTCAGCGCCAGCGGCGAAGCGCCTCGCTTTGGTTTGCTCGAAGTGCCGCTGCCCCCGGGTGCTGACGTTGAACGTGGCACCTGGGGGATACGCGTCAAGAACCTCAACGGCGATGGCGAGGTGTTGCCAATCGACCGTGCGCGCAGTCAATCGGGCGAGTTGTCGTACGCGGTGCCGGTGGACCAGATCGGTGCTGGCAAGGTGATCCGCCATCTCGTGCGCTTTGGCAGTCGTGGCGATTTCGTCTTGCCGCCGGCGCGCTTCTACCGCATGTATCAGCCGGAAGAAAAGGCTTTTGAAGGTGTTAGCGAACGCCGTCTCAAGGTCAAGTAAGCGCATGTCACCATGCGCCACAGCCCCTCGCCGCAGACGCTCGCCTTTACGTGCGGCGGTGGGTTGTTGGCTGCTCGGTCTGGCCTGCCTAGCAGCGGCCTCGGCCACGGCAGCCGCAGAGGCGCCGGTCGAATTGGTGATTGGTGCTGCCGACACGCCGCGCGCCCTGCGCATTGCTGGCGGCGAGGCGGAAGTGATGCCGGTGCCCAGCTCGACGCCCTTGGGAAGTCTTTGGAAAGTCTTTGTTTACGCCTATCTGGTCGACCAAGGTCTCCAATCACCGGACTACCGCTGCACCAGTCGCCAACCGAGTGAAGAGGCCTATTGCTGCGTGCCCGGTGCGAGCGTTGACCGCGACAGCGCGCTCGCCAAGTCCTGTGGGCTCTACTTCCAGCCGGCGCGTCTGGCCATCGATAGTGCAGCGTGGTCGCGCTACTGGCAGTCGCGCCGCAGTCCAGCCTGGCTGACCGACCTTGCCCAGCTGCAACCGGCGACAGAGGTTTCCGTTATCTCACTGTTACAAGCCCTCGCGGCCATCGACGAAACGGCACGCAGCCAGCTCATGCGCACGCTGCAACGCGTCACGCTGGAGCCGCGTGCGCACCCGCTGCTTGCCACCACCGGTTCCCGCCTGCGGGTCAAAACCTGGAGCTGGCACGATGCGCGCGGTCAACGCATTGGTGGCTTTGCCGGCTGGCTGGCCGATGGTGTGCCAATCTGGCTGCGCGGCCCGGGGACCAGTGCGACAGTGATCGGAAACATTGCGCCGTGGATTGCCGCGTATCTGCCCGAGTCTGCGCCCACTGATGAGGCTTGTGTCAGCGTGCGCTTCTTTAATCGCTACCCCGTGACCGAAGTGCTGCTCGACGGTCAAAAGGCGCCAGCTGGCCCGTTGCGTGGGCAACTTGAGGTGCGTTTCGACAACGGTCAGCATCTCCGCTTTGCCAACCATGGTGACATGCGCCTCGTCGAAACAGCGGGTTACCGCTATATCGAAGGTCGCTTCGGGATGAACGATTATGTCGCCCGCGTCATCCAGCGCGAGGCAGCTGGAGAACCGGTGGAAGCGGCGCGCGCGCTTGCGGTGGCGATTCGTACCTATCTCGTCCGCCACGCTGATTTCTCAGCCGGTTGCTACCGGATGAACGACGATTCGCGCACACAGCGCGTCTCGCCGCATGCGCCGAACCGCCAGGCGAGCGCCGCTGCCGCTTGGAGTGACGGCCTTATCCTCAACGGCGTCGCCGGGCGTTATCACCAGACGCTCGCCAAGTCGCAGCAGTTGTCGTGGCAGCAAGCAATCGCCACGGCAAGGGCCGGCAAGCGCTGGGACGAAATTCTTGTCGATGCCTATGGCGCGGGTGGCTTTGTACTCATTGGTGATAACGATGCCGGCGAATGCCAGCCGCTCGCCCGTGCCGAAAGCTGGCTGGCTACACGCGAAACACTTTGGAAACGACGGTTGCAAGAAATTCCAGGTTTTGAAACGCCTCGCCCGCGTCCGCGCGTTTGCCGCCTGCAACATGGCAACCCTTATGCCGACCTCGGGCGTGGGCGCATCTACGCCTACGGCATCGCCAGTGAAAATGATCGTCTGGCCATTGCCCACGAATATCTGCACTTTGGCCTAGCCAGCCATCCGCGCGGCCGCGACGAGGATTACGTTGAAGCAACCGCACGCCAACTGATGGGGGTGCCATGACGCGACAGCAATGCTTACCCTTGATAAGTCTTTTGCTAGCTAGCGCTACCTGCTTTGCCGCAGATAGCGGCATCGTCCTGCAAGGCCCGCATGGCGGTTGGCGCAACGGTGCCTTGCTGGAAGAACGCGAAGCGCAAGTCGTCGCGGCTTACCCCAAGCCGCCCGTCGATCGCGGCGGGCAGCGCAACCGCAGCCTCATCGAAGGCGTCCTCAAGCGCGCCGGCACGACCCGCAAACCTGGGCGCTTCATCGTAAACGGCATCGACATGCCGCTCTATACCGACGCCCAGGGCCGTTTTGTCAAGCCTTGGGCCTTCGGTCCCGGCAGTAACAGCGTCGAAATCGTCGCTGCCGATGGCGAGCGCAAGCGCCTGCAATTCTACGAGAACCATGTCGGCAAGACCCGCAGCAAACTACGCATTGTGCTCGGCTGGGACGACGCCAAGGCGGAGGTGGATATGCATGTCATCACCCCGGATGGTCAGCATGCCTTCTGGGCCAATCCCTTGCTGAGTACCGGCGGCGGGCTTGATGTGGATAGTGTCGATGGTGGTGGCCCCGAGATTTTTTCAACGGCAACGCCGCTGCCTGGCACTTATCTGATCTACGTCAATTATTGGGGCAACTTCAACGCTGCCGGCTACAACTTTGATCCCGCTGCCCACGAGCAGCCCATCATCACCGCGCGCTTCACCATTGTGCAAAACGAAAATACGGCAGACGAACGCATGGAAACGGTGCTTGTTCCCTTGCGTCGCGTCGGCGACCTGACCTTCGTCCGCGCCTTGCGTATCGGAGAGAAAAAATGATCCGCCATTTACTGTTGTTTGCCGCTTGCCTCGCCAGCGTCAATGCTTCTGCCCAAATTGTGCTCGATGCCCCCATCGGCGGCTGGAAGCACTCTGGCAGCGAACCTGCCCAGCACATGCAGGATGTCCATTACCCCGCCAGCCGCGTCAATGCCGGTGCAACGCGCGTCAGCGAAGATGGCCGGGACCTCGGCGCCAGTATTCGTGGCCGCATCGCTAATGCGCCGAAAGGCAAACGGGCGCCTTATACCCTTGTCGTCAATGGTGTGCCGATGCCGATCAGTATTGGTGAAGACGGCAGCTTTGCCCGTCCCTTCACCTTCCCTCCGGGTTCCAACAACATCGAGATCAAGAGCCCGTCACGCGACTTTGTCCGTCGTGTCAATTATTACGATGCCAACCCGAACCGCCAGCGGGTCGGCCTGCGCATCGTGCTGAGTTGGGATACCGATATGACCGATCTAGACTTGCACGTCATCTCACCTGACGGCCAGCATGTCTTTTACGGTAACCGTGTTGGCAAGAACGGCGGGGCGCTTGACGTTGATGTCACCGGCGGCTTCGGCCCGGAAATATTCGCGATACCCTCTCCCCCCAAGGGAAACTGGCATGTCTACGTGAATTACTTCGGTGGCTGGGGTGGTAACGACGTAGGAGGTGGCGACATGGAAAAGCCGTTGACCATCGCGCAGATTGCCATCATCACCCACGAAGGCACCCCGGACGAAAAGAAACAGGTCTTTCGCGTGCCCATGCGCCTCGCCGGCGACCTCTCGCTGGTCAAGTCGTTTGTTTTTCCCTGAGTTGCCCCGCGTTCGCATTCGCCAGAACCGCACGCTGCTATATATTGCAGCGATGTGGGCAGCACTGACCGCCTGCTCGCGTGAACCGGAACCCCTAGCGCAAACCACGCTACCGCACCAAGCCTATATTTGGCAATATCGCTGGAAAGCGCCGCTGCTCGAAGCAATCGCCGCCTCGGCGTCAGAAGTTCAAGGCTGGCGCGTACTCGTAGGCGAATTAAGCGCCAACGGTATCATGCGACCGATCGCCGTCAATTGGAACGCCTTGCGAGATAGCCAACGCCCCCTCATTCCAGTGATTCGCATCGAAGGCCAGCAAGTGCCGGAGGCAGCGCAGAAACGCATCGTCGCCCTCCTTAATTCGTTGCCTGCCGATCTTGGCCAACTCGAACTCGATTTCGACAGCAGTACGAAGGCTCTCGCCAACTACCAAAAATTCATCGCGGATTTGCGCCAAGCCCTGCCATCGCCGACACGCATCAGCATCACCCTGCTTCCCGACTGGCTCGATTCTCCAGCCTTGCCCAAATTGCTGTCGGCCGTCGATAGCAGCGTTCTGCAACTCCACGGCGTCTTCGGGCAAGGGCGCAAGCTGTTCGATGCGCCCATGGCCGAACGCTGGGTCAGCCAAATGCTCGCCCTGCGGCGCCCCTTTTTCATTGCGCTGCCTAATTACGGCAGCCGTGTCACCCTTGATGAAAACGGACGTCTACTCGCCGTGGAAAGCGAAATGCCGCAGCCCGGCACGGCCGACCAGACACGCGAACTTTTCGTGCCGCCGATCGCCATGGTCAACTTCCTGCGCTCGCTCAAAACACCCGCCGGCGGCGCCCTGCAAGGCATCGTCTGGTTCCGCCTGCCGCTCGACTCTGACCAGCGAACCTGGAGTCGCGCCACTTGGCACGCAGTCATGCAGCACGCACCGCTATACTCCGATTGGCGAGTGGAATGGCAACCCCTTGCGGCCGGACGTTCCGAAGGCACGCTGACCTTGGTCAATCTGAGCGGCATAGACAACCCCGCGCCGGCAATGATCAGCCTGCACGCACGTTGTGACCTAGTCCACGCCAGCACCTACCTGCTCGATGTCGAAAGTGACGGCGCCCTTATCTTCGCCCGCAAGGAACCACGCCTGATCCGCGGCCACAGCGACTTCGTCTTGGGCCAGTTGCACTGCACGGACAAGCCGCGCGATTTCCGCGTTGCCGACTGAAACAGCCAGCGCCTTACACCAGAAAGGCGACCAAGCGAGATTTCTGGAGTGACTGTCTCTTGATGGCCAGCCATCGAGTGGGGACAGGTTCGTCGGATATAAAAGTCGGTTCTGGTGGGATGGCGGTAAATGTTCGATGGGCAATGAAGATCATAAAGTCGCAGCCAGTTCCCCATTCTTCTTGGGTGGCATGGGCGCGAAGTAACTTGCTGCCAATACCAGCAGCGCCACACCGATGAGCGTTCCCGTCCAAGTCAGCGTTCCCCGCCCCGTGGCATCGAAAAGCAGCAACTTGGCGCCCACGATGCCCAACAAGCCGAAGCCGCCAAACCAGACTTCGCGATGCGTGCGCCGCGATCCCAGGATCATGGTGGCGATTGCCGTTACCGTCCAGAAGAGCGTCAGAATCGCTTGGAACTGTGCCGAACCCATCATCGCTGAGAACTCAAAGGGTATACCGCCCCAATGATGAGCGATGCGCCCGGCGATTGTAGAGAGCCACAGGAATCCCAAGGCGAGGACGATGCCATTGGCCTCTCGTCGATAATCCATATCGAGTGTGCGTACCAGCAACAGTAGGGCGCCTAGTCCGGCCAGAACCGTGATGTCGAAGAAATTGAGCACCGGCAGATAGGGCAATGCCAATGTCCCCGTCCCGCCAGTCAGGTGGGTATTGCCCCAGGCCAGCAACAGCAGCAGCGCAATAGCCGGCAGTGCGACGCCAACGGGAACATAGTGGGCAGATATGGAAGCGAAAGGCCAGAAGCGATCTCTGCCGAGCACGGGCAGCGCAATACCGCTTGCGAGGACGGCTCCCCACGCCATGAATGACCAGAGTGAAACGCCCGGCGCCAACTTACCGGCTTGCCAGGAGAACTCAATCGGCAGCAGAACGAGGATCAGCCACCAGGCGCCCAGATGGCGTAACTGCAGCATGGGCGCATCCTGCGACTTCTCATGGCTGGCGAGCAGTAGGTAATGCAGCGCGATTGCCACGGGCATGACCAGCACCATCAGGCCGGCAATGGGGTGACCGCTACGATCGATCGCCAGTATCGCTGCGGCACACATGCCGATCAGCAGCAGTATGTTGCTGGCGCGGGCCTGAGGCCAGTTCCAGAGTCGCGACAGTCCTTCGAGACCAATAACCGTGGCTGCGACAAACAGCAGGCCGTAGGGTGCATGGTGAGTGGCCAGGGCAAAGCGTTCGATTTCTCCCAAGCCCGCGCCGAGCCACCAGGCCATGGCCCAGATGAAGGGCAGGGCAGGGGGTAGCCTGATGTCTGTTTCCAGTGAGCGTAGCAGTCGGGCAGAGATGAGTCCGGCCAGCGTCAGGATGAAAGCCCCGAGCATGGCATCGTTGGTGACAGGCAACCGGTGACCCAGTTGGTGCCAGCCGAGGAGCAACGCGACACCCGCGGCAAATTGCATGGCCAGGCCGGTGCCCTGAGAGAGCGCTCTCTTTGTCCGGACACCGAACCACAGCACGGCGGTGCCTTCGGCCGCCCAGAATGCCGAGGTGACTTGAGCGCCGAAAGCCAGGGGAACCGAAATTGTCAGCAAGGCGATGGCGATGCCAAGATGGCTGCGCTCGATCAAGCGAATCTCCGGCTCGGGCCGGCGAATCAGGAGTGCCCACAAGGCGAAGTACCAGAGCGACCCGATCAGTGCGCTCCAGGCCAGACCGTACTCCGTGCCTTCCATCAGGCGGGTTTGCAGAAAAGCGCCGATCAGCGGCGTACCAAAAAGCAGCATGCCATCCTGCCAGCCCTGCAGCCCTGGGGTGCGAAACAGTGCTGTCGCCACCGGCATGGCCGAGTAGGCCACGAGAAAGAGCACCAGGAAACTCTGCGTCACCAGGTAATGTCGCTCCTTATAGCCATCCATCGCCCAGACCATGCCGATGGCCAGCGTAAAGATGAAGCCAGCGGCATTCAGTACCCGCCATGACTTGAACCAGTCAACACCGAGGATGAAAACATTCAGCAGAGCGAAGTAGGAAAACAGCCCCAGCGGTGAATCGGCCCGTCCGCCGGCAAGCACCGGGGCGAGGAAGGCACCCGAGAGTCCGAGCACGGCCAGTGCAGGGCCATCCTGTCGCGCGGCCATGAGCACGCAGGCCACACCGACCAGCGCGAACAAAACGAAGGCCAGACCATCGCCGATCATGGCATAGCGCGCCAGCATGAAATAACCGACCAGATAGAGCAGCGCAAAACCGCCGCCCTGGATCGCCAGGCCGAAGGTTCGGTGTTCCGGTTTTTCGGAATCACTAACTTTGGAGACACCGAACACGATGAGACCGATGCCGAGGGCGGTGGCGATGAACAGCCGCAGGGAAATTGGCATCAGACCATATTCGACGGCGAGTTTGAGGCCGGAGGCGATGCCGAAGAAGAGAAGGATGATCCCGAGCTTGGCCAAGGGATTGCCTTCCCAAAGGCGCTTGAGCCACGCCGGCATCTCAATGGCAGGGGATGATTCGGGCAGTGGTTCGGAAGCGAAGTCTCTGTCTTGTGTCTCTGTCTTTGCGGGAAGCGACGGGGGTTCCTCGGTGATCTCGGCAATTCTTTCCCGGTCGTCCGGTTGCTGCGGGACAGCGATTGGTTCGGCCAGAGATCGAGCAGAATGCAAGGGTGGTTCGGGCTGCGGTTTTTGAATTTCGGCCGCTGTGTTTTCAGTCTGGCCCTGCTGCTTCATCCTGCGCAGTTCGTTCTGGAGTGCCGTTACTTGCGCTTCAACACGCTCCAGGCGATCGAGTACCCCGGACTCTGGCTGCTTCGCCTCCTGTTTGCGCTGACTTAACCACCAACCGGCCAAGCCTCCGGCCACCGCCCCTAGTAGCAAGAATTGAGGGTGGATGCTGATGCCGATGATCAAGCCGAGCCCTGCGCCAACTAGCCACATGGTTTTCTCCCTATTGGTTGCGCAGCCCGATCCAGGCCATGAAGCGCGTGCGGAATTCCGGTACCAGCCCATAAATGTAAACCGCGACGGCGGCATTGCAGACGGCGGCCACACCGAACAGCGACGGAATATTGAGGCCATTGCCCAGCAGCAAGGTAGCCGACAGGGCACCAGCAACCATGAAGAGGGCGTTAAAGATGTTGTTGGCCGCGATGACGCGGGCGCGATGCGTTTCGCTGCTGCGTTGCTGTACCAGCGCATAGAGCGGTACGATGAAGAGGCCGCCGAACAAGCCAATCAGGGCAAGGTCAGCGAGAATCCGCCAGGTGCCCGAAAAAGCCAGCAGCGCCAGTGCGCCGAGCGGTTCAGCACTGTTCGTTGCCGCTGGCGAGGCAAAGGCCAAGTCGAGTCCGAACAGGGTGAGCCCGATCGAACCGAGCGGGACCAGGCCGATTTCGACACGGCCTGCCGACAGGCGCTCGCATAGCAGCGAACCGATGCCGATGCCGAGCGTGAATACTGCCAGCAGCAGCGTCACCGCCGTCTCGCCACCGCCGAGATTGTTCTTGGTGAAGGCGGGAAACTGGGCGAGGAACAACGCGCCATAGAGCCAGAACCATGAAATGCCGAGGATAGACAGAAACACGGTGCGGTTTTCGCGGGCAAAGCGGATGCTGCGCCAGGTTTCGGAGAGCGGGTTGAGGTTGAGGGTCAGATCGGGTACGGGTGCCGCTGCCGATGGAATCCTGCGACTGGCGAGATAGCCGGCAATGGCGATGACGAGACCGGCCAGTGTGATGACCCCCGTGGCACCCGTGGCGCCGGCCAGCAGGCCACCCAGCAACGTGCCCAGTAGGATGGCTACAAAGGTGCCGGCTTCGATCAATGCATTGCCGCCGACGAGTTCCTCTTCTTTCAGGTGCTGCGGCAGGATCGCGTACTTGATTGGGCCGAAGAGCGTTGAGTGCAGCCCCAGAAGGAACAGCGAGCCCATCAACACCGTCAAGCTGTGCAGGAGGAAGCCGGCGCCCGCCACCAGCACGATGCCGATTTCGAGGATCTTCACCAGTCGGGCAAGACGGGCCTTGTCGTACTTGTCAGCCAGTTGACCGGCAGTGGCCGAGAACAGGAAG
>SXGT01631520.1_pt1 | contig 20777 bp, 4 predicted proteins | sample 3176221 | NCBI WGS metagenome assembly SXGT01 (sample SAMN11356862, study PRJNA531348) | freshwater metagenome | isolation source: freshwater sample F1-120 | place: China: Fuxian Lake, Yuxi | collected 2017-12-25
GCCTTCATGAGCCCGATGTTGCCCTCCTGGATGAGGTCGCTGAACGGCAGGCCCAGGTGCCGGTAGCGCTTGGCGATGCTGACGACGAGGCGCAGGTTGGCCTCGATGAGCTTCTGCCGGGCCGAATAGACCCGACGGAGCTGGCCACGCACGCGCATCGCGAATGCCGGCACCTCCTCCGCCGTGACGCCCAGCTCGCGCTCGATGCGAGCGACGACGCGCGGAGCCTGCTCCCGATCGGTGGCAACGAGGACCTCCGCCAGCTCGCCGATGCGCGTGCAGCACGGCACGCCCCAGTTGCGCAGAAACCCGATGGACTGCAGCTGATCGGCCAGCTCGAGCTCGAGCGCGCGCACCTGCGCAGCGACCTCCTCGGCCGAGGGTCGCCGCGCGAGCTTGCGCCGCAGCGCCTTGAGCTCCTTCTGGCCCTCGATTGCGCGTTGGGTCACCGAGAGGCACTTCCGCCAGTCCTGCTCCTGTCCCTTGTGGGCGACGGCGTCGTTGTGCACCAAGGCGAGCACGTCCGAGAGCACGCGCGAACCCAACAGCGTGACCACGAGGTCGAGCTCGGCCAGGCGAATCCGCTCGGAGACGCGGTACTCCTCGTCAGGCGACAAGAGCGCGACCGCGCCCATGCGCTTGAGATAGAGTGACGTGATGTCCTCGGTGTCGTCGATTGAAACCATCGTGTCGGTGCTCCCGTCGCGCCACACGGCCCCAAGCCAGGCGTCGAGGCCCTGCTGGCCGGAAGGGCCATCATCCTCGCTCGACGTCGCGAGGCGCGCGCCGTCCGATGGGTACAACGTTCGAAGCACCGATTTTGTTTCATCCCCGTGAGGCGATGGGCTTGCGTCCACCGATCGACGCAGTCGCGCGCGCGCAAAGCGCGGGTCGTCGGATGACGGGGGAGTGGTTGTTCGCATGCCGGGCCTCCTTGGAGGTCGGGGCGTCTTGACGCACGTGGACCCCGATCGTATCCATCGGCCCCTCGTCGTCTGAGGTTGAGGAGAATCCGCGCGAAGCCATGTTGACCCACTACCATCGCGCATTTCAGCACTGCCGCCCGTACGTGCTCGCCACGCGGGCGGTCGCGCCGCACCTGGATCTGAAGCCGCTCGGGTTGGACCTGCACGAGGACGGCCTGGTGCTCGATCCCCAGGCACGCAAGAACGAGCCGTTCCTGCGCCTGCTCCAGCACCTCGATCGCCTGACCTTTGGTCCACTCGGCATGGAGATGCCCAAGTGGGTCTTCTACGACTGCGGCGTCATGCCCTCGGCGGCGTTCGGCTTTGCCGGCCCGGCCGCCTCGCTCGAGCCGTGGGTGCGGCGCGCGCTCGCGGTGCCCGACGACTACGACGGCCCGGTCCCCCTGTCGCTGTTCATCGGCATCCCGACGCTGCAGCGCAACGCGTGGTTCACGCACACGCTCTGCTCGCTCAACCACGTGTGCCCGGGCGCTGCGCCGGCTGGCCTGACCACGCTGTCACTCACCTACGGCCTGCGCGTCCTCCAGGCGCGTACGCTCTACGGCACGGCCCAGTGGCGCTCCGAGCGCCTCAGCGTCTTCGTCAGCCTGGGTCCGCTGTCGCTGTTGACGGCCTACACGCCGGCGCACTCGGTCAAGCGCACCCTCACCTGGCGCCTCGAGCTCGAGCGCTATGGCCTCGAGGCGGCGCTGCTCAAGCCGGGCACGTCGCCGTCGGCGCCGCCGGCCACGCACATGCTGGATGTCGACGACGAGGACGCGCTGATCTCGCTTCAAAAGGAGATCGAGTCCGGGGTGCCCTACGCCATCGTGGGCCCACCGACGACGCGCGGCAGCATCGTCCAAGTCCCTCTCTGTCGCGGCGGGCTGGGGGCACGGCCATGAGCGAGTCCAACTTCATCCGTTCGCTCCCGCTCATTCGCGAGCTCGAGCCCTTCCTGGTCACCACGCCCTTTAATGCGCGGCCGCTGGACAAGGCGCCGTTCGGCGTGCGCATCCCGCCGGCCCACGTCTTCGACCCGCTGCGCGTGGAGAACGAGCCCTTCCTTGGACTGCTCCAGACGCTGGACGGCCGCACGTTTGGCCCCGAGGGCATGCCGATGGACCGGTGGGTCTTCTACGACTGCTGCTACATGCCGGGCGCCATCTTCGGCTTCGGCAAGCGGGCGCGCGATCTCGATCCGCGCTCCCGCGCCATTCTCGAGGTACCCGCGGACTACCTGGGGCTCGTCCCGCTGGCGATGTACATCGCGATTCCGATGGCCTCCCCTGGGGCCTGGATGGGGCACAACCTCGCCAGCATCGGCCCACAGCTCGAGGATCCGGCCTATCGCGGGCTCGGGACCCTGGCCAAGACGGTGGGCCTGCGCTGCTTTCGAACGCGGAGCTTTTTCGGCGCCACGCAGTGGGACAGCAAGGCGCTCTTCATCCACGTGAAGTTCGGTCCGCTGGACCTCGTGACGGCCTACACGCCCGCGCACTCCGAGTCCCGGACGCTGACGTACGCGTTCGACGTCACCGACCGCGCGCTCATGGCGGCTGTGGGGGATCCCAGCTGCGCCTTTGATCGACCCGCGCCGGACGCCTGGATCCACTGCCATGACGACGCGGCCATGATCGCGCTCGAGGACCGCATCGAGGCGGGCGAGGCCTGGGTCATCCCAGGGCCGCCACGCATGGAGTCCGACGGCACCATGTCGGTCCCCATCGCACGCAAGCGCGCTGAGTAGCCCGCCGATTGTCCTTGGATTCGGCGCCGCCGACGGCTAGCATTCCGCGCGCCTGCGGTCGCGACGGCGGCCGCGCGGCACCTGCGGATGCGGTACGTAGCGGAAGATGGCGGTGACACCTTGAAGTACTTGCGAATGACTGGTCGTTCGATCGCGTTGGCCGCAGTGGGCCTCGTGGTCGTCAGCTGTGCACAGTCGACTGTGAGCGGCCCAGCCCCCACCGACGACTGGCTGGACTGGACCCTCGCGCACTCCAACTATCGGCCGTCGGCCGCCGCACGCCAGGCCACGCCCGCGCCAGCGAGCGCCTTCGCGACCCAACGCGCCGCGCTGACGGTCACCAAGGGCGAAATCGTCGTCATGGAGGGCGACGACAAGCTCGTCTCGCCGCTCGGCGACGGCTTTGGACTCGTGACCAACCAGGCCGTCCAGAACACCGTTCAGATCGCGCGCCGCTTCTATGAGAAGTTCCCAGACGAGTACGACGAGATCGTCATCTTCACCGCCTTCCCCGATCAGGGCAGCGAGGACTCGGTCGCGTGGTATTTGCCGATTCAGCAGGACGTCAAGGGGATCGGCCAGCAGCCGGTCAACAATGCCACCTTCTGGGGCTCCAAGACCAGCCGCCTGCACGGCTTCGTGAACATGCAGTACGTGGGACAGTACGGCAACGGCATCGGCCAGAAGACCCACTGGATCCACCCGGTCATGGCGCAGGAGTTCGGGCACCGCTGGCTCGTGAACGTGACCTATACGGACAAGAGCGGCAACAACAGCGGCGCGCTGCTGGGCCGGCAGGGCTCGCACTGGGCAAACGGCGTCCAGGCGTGGGGCTCGGTGATGGACGGCATCGAGTGGGAGGACCTGACGGGCGGCACCTTCCGGGTCAAGGCCAAGGATGTGCGCTTCTCGGAGCTGGACCAATACTTGATGGGCCTGCGGGCTCCGGCGGACGTCCAGCCCTTCTACCTCATTCATGGACTTACGTACAAGGGACAGGAAATCGACCCGAGCTACCACGAGCTTCCCGACGGGTTCATGACCAAGGGCGAGCGCGAGGACATCACCATCGACCAGATCATCTCGGCCAACGGCGAGCGTGTGCCGTCCTACCAAAAGTCCCCGCACGACTTCCGGATCGCGCTCGTGCTCGTCACGGCCCCGGGCCAGACGGCCGCGCAGGTGCAGTCCTTCGTCGACCGGCTCGAGGGCTTCCGCACGATGTTCGAGCAGAACTTTCGCGAGTATACCGACAGCCGAGGCACACTCTGTACGCAGGTCTCGGCGCCGTGTGACGCGCCCGGCGTGACGCTCTCGAGCTATGAGGTCAAGGAGACCGACGGCAACGGTGACGGCATCCTCGATCCGGGCGAGACGGCGTCGATTACGGTGGTCGTCAAGTCCACGGGCGTCGGTGATGCGCCCAAGGTCATGCTGTCGCTCGACCAGCCCAACCTGGAGCAGCTCAGCATCATCACGCCGGCGGCCACGATCGGCGACGTCGCCGCGGGGAAGACCGCGACCACGCCGAGCCCGCTCCTCATCAAGATCCCGCCCTTCGTCAAGTGCGGCGAAGAGGTCGTCGTTCCGGTGACCCTCGAGACCGACGGCCGTTTTTTTCCTGCCGAGATTCGCTTCACCATTGGCGTCGACGAGATCGTTCGGGACACCCTGGAGGTGGACACCGAGTGGAAGCTCAACCCCGACGGCACCGACACGGCCAAGGGCGGCAAGTGGGAGATTGGACAGCCCAAGGGAGTCGACGCGCTCTACATCGGGGTCAACCTCGTCACGCAGCCGTCCGAGGACCATAGCCCCGTCGGGACCAAGGCGCTCGTGACGGACCGGCGCTCCGGCCAGATCGGCGCCTACGACGTCGACGACGGCAAGACGGTCGCGTTGTCACCGGTCTACTCGATCGAGGGCGCCCGGGACCCGCTGGTCACGTTCTGGACGTGGCGCTTCGGCTATCAGTTCGGCAAGAACCTCGTGGAGGAAGAAGCCAACGATGTCCTCACGACGGAGCTCACGACCGATGGCGGAAAGACCTGGGTCACCGTCGTCCAGGACAAGAGCAACACCCAGAAGTGGGAGAAGAAGCAGGTGCGCATTCGCGACCATGCGCCGCTGGGCAAGACCGTTCAGCTGCGCTTCACGATGATTGACGCGCCGCCCCAATCGGTGGCCGAGGCCGCAGTCGATGACATCGTGATTTGGGACGAGTCCCTCGTGTGCCGCCCGGATCTGGCCAAGGTGGTCGAGCCGCCGAAGACCGGGCCCACGGGTCCCACGAGCCCTCCAGGCGGAGCGACGGGACCAACGACGGGCGGAACGGGAGCCACCGCGCCAACGAGCGCGCCGGCAGCACAGGCTGATCCGGCGTCGGGCTGTGCCACGTCGGTCGGCTCGGCCACGCCGTCGCCGCTGCTGGGGCTTGGCCTTCTGCTCCTGCTTCTGGGGCTTCGGCGCCACCGCGTCGGCTGAGGATCCGGGTTCCACTCCGGGTCGAACCGTGATACTCCGACCCACATGAAGCGCACACCCCCAACCCCGTTGTCGCTGATCCTCGCCCTGTCACTTGCGACCTCCATGGGCTGCAAGAAGAAGGACGAGCCCAAGAAAGACGAGGCCAACGTCACCGAGGCCAAGAAGGCGCCCACAGAGCCCTCGAAGGAAGAGGCCAAGCCGCCGGAGCCCAAGCCCGCCGAGGGCCCGGCACCCGCCAACGCCGCCGGTGCCGCGGTCGCGGAGAAGAAGTCGGATAACGACTGTCCCAAGTCGCTCTCCGGAACCGACGAGGTCGACCGGACGATCAAGAGCAGCTGCGGCACGGTCCCCGTCACCGGCGAGTACAACGTGGAGGGCGGAACGCTGACCATCGAGGCGGGCGTCACGCTGGCCTTTGCCGCAGGTGCGGCGCTGAACGTCGGCTACTCCAAGGCCTCCAAGCTCATCACACGTGGCACGCGCGACAAGCCCGTCACGTTCACCGCGTCGGGCGACAAGGTCGCCGGGAGCTGGAAGGGCCTCTACCTGTATGACCACGCCGATCGCTCCGCGCTCGAGGGCACGGTCATCGAGTTCGTCGGCCAGAGCGAGAAGGCCGCGGTCCAGGTCGACCACGTGGAGGACCTGTCGCTCAAGGGCGTCACCATCCGCGCGACCAAGGGCTACGGGCTCTGGACGGACGCCGACACGCGGCTCACGGAGCTGTCCGGCTGCACGTTCGACCAGATTGGCGGCACGGCTGCCGTACGCACTGGGCCGGAGGTCGCTGGAGGCATCCACACAGACAACGTGTTTCCCAAAGACGACAAGGGTGCTGTCATCATCGACGGCGGTGGCATCGACAAGGCGACGCGCTGGCGGGCGCTCGGAGTTCCGTACGTCGTCCTTGGCGAGCTGTCGATCGAAGGAGCGCAGGGAGCGAGCTCCTCGCTCGAAATCGAGGCGGGCGTGGTCATTCGTCTCGACAAGGGTATCAACGTCTCGGTCGGTTACGCTCAGCGCGGTACGCTCAAGGCCATCGGGACGAAGGACAAGCCCATCACGTTCACGGCCCACGGGGGTACCGACCCCGGCTCGTGGGGCTCGCTGCGCGTCTACAGCCACGCGACCGTCGAGCTCGAGAACGTGGCCTTCGAAAAGGGCGGCGGCACCGAGGCGGCGCTGGCGACGTGGTCGGAGTCCGAGCTCAGCGTCAAGTCCTGCGCCTTCCGCAACAACGCCAAGGGCATCGACATCGAAGAGGGGACGAAGCTCAAGACGCTCGAGTCGACGAGCTTCATCAAGTCGACCCCGGCGATCAAGGTGCGACCCAACACCTTTGGCGGGATCGGGGCCAACAACACCTACGATGCGGAGTCCAGGATTGAGCTCGAGGGTGGCGAGGTCAACAAATCCGCGACGTGGAGACCCCAGGCGACCGCTATCGAGGTGACTGGCGGCGTCGAGGTCACGGGGAACGCCACGTTGACCTTGGAGTCCGCGCTCGAGCTCACCTTCCGCGAGGGCGTGAGCTTCGGCGTTGGCTATGCCAACCCTGCCACGCTCATCGTCAAGGGCGCTGTCGAGAAGCCGGTCGTCTTCAAGGGCTCTCGCGACGAAGCCGGCAGCTGGAAGGGCATCCACCTCTACGGCAACGCGCGCGGCAATATCGTGACGGGGCTCATGCTGCGGAACACGGCCGACGCCGGGATCACCGTGGATGAGCCGGTCGACGTCAAGGTCGACCGCCTCAAGTGCGCCAAGTGCCAGGGAGCCGTCCTCGAGTGGAACTGCAAGGCCAAGGTCACCTCGACCGACGTCCAGGCGACCGACGGGACGCCCGTTGCGGAGAAGAAGCCCGAGGCGTGCGACCCCTGACCCGCCTCGCACGCGAGTCATCGCAGCACATCCGGTCTATCGTTCACGGGTGGTTTCGACGCCCAAACCCACAGTGCAGCCGTTGCGCGCGATGACCGCCATCGAAGCCGCCGCCGCGTAGGGCACGGCGAGTTCCGTCGCCTGCCTCGCCCCTGAGCCGTGGGCCGGCGTTCGCGGCCTTCGAAGGACGGTTGCCGAAGCGACTCCTAGCTCGACGCGCGGAGCCTGGCAGCGCCGCCAACGCCGGCCTCACGCCCCAGAAGGAACTGCGCAGCGCGCAGGTCGCGCGATTGAGGTTCGCCGTGTTGCTGCGAGACGGTCGCGACAAGGCGCTGAGCACTGGCCATGGAGCGAATGCAGCGTATGGGACCCTCAGGCCCCCGTTCAGCCGCCTAGCAGTGCGCGCACTGTTTCCAGACGCGGCAAACGCCGTAGCTGTCTGCCGTCTCACAGCCACACGCCGAGCTCCGATCCTTGTACCGGTAGCAGCGAGACGAGCCTTGCCCATGCTCGCAGAGGTTGCAGCCCGCAGCGACGGAGTTCGTGTTGCACGGAGCGACGTTCGGGTTCGTATTGCACGCATAGCACGAATTGAGCGACGCGCTGCAATCAGCGTCCGAGTCACAGGTGCCGCTGCAGCCCGTCTTGGCGCGGCAGGTACCGCCGAAGCACGAGCCACTGCAACAGTTGGAGTCTGCCGAGCAGCTCGACGTGCAGGCCGTGCCGGAGCAGTAGTTGTCGCCGCAACCGGTCGTGGCCTTCACGCTACAGGCCCCGCCGCCATTGCAGTATGACGTAGGCCGCTCACTGCACGAACCGGAGCAGGCCGCGCCGAGGCATGCGACACCGGTGCCCGCGTCCGAATACGTGCAGCCACCCGACTGACAATAACCATTGCGGCACGGCAAATTGTCGTACAATGAGTCACAGTTCGTGACGGTCCCGTCGGTACAGTTGCCGCTCTGACACGTATCCTGCGCATACCAGCTCGTCGCGTCACACTGATTGCTCAGTCCGTTGGTACAGGCAGTCCCGTTGTTCTTGTTGCTCTGACCGCAACCGGAGCCGGCGGTACATGTCGGGTTCTTGCACTGTGGTACACCCGCCGTGCAGTCGCTCGTAGCCGGCGCCCCCTTCAGGTCATTGCACAAGCCTGACCCGTTGCAGTAAAGCTTGTTGCTATAGGACGTGCTTCCGCTGCACGTGCCCGCAGCGCACCAAGTGCTGTTGGGCTGATACGAAAGAGTGCAGCGATTGTTTGGCGCATCGCATGTCGCTGACGCGCAGGACCCAGACAGCCCCTGACTCGCGACGTAGCCGTTGCAGTCAGTCGAGTTGTTTTCCTTGCACGAGCCGCTGAAGCACGTGTCGGCATAGTGGATCGACGACCCGACGCAGGAGGCCGCGTTGCACACGTACCCATCACCACGATAACTGCTCGTGCACGCAGCCGGGGTACATCCGTAGGAGTAGCAGATGTTGCCCTTGTTGCACTCTTCGACCACCTGATTGGCGCACGCCTGCGTGCCGTTGCCGCAGAAGCTCTGCGGCTGCCGCTGCGTGCCGTTGCAAGCTCCCGGGATGCACTCTCGGGTGCTCGCAGCGCCCGACCAGCCTGTGTTGTTGGTCGCCGACTTGCACTCCTGGCACGCGGCCGTGGGGTTGCTCGCGCTGGACGGCCCGGCAAAATCGCCATTGTTGTAGCACGTCCCAGCAATAAGGCACTTGTTCGCCTGAATGATGAAGTTGCAGCCCCACGAGCCGGGGGTCGTATACGTGTTGTCGTAGCACGAGTCATCGGTGCACGTCTTGGAGTCATTGCACGTGAACGTGTTCGCCACCGTCGCCGCGCAGGTCGAGTTGTCGCCGCCGCTGCACACCTCGTCGTGCGAGCACGCGTTGCTGTCGTTGCACTTGGTGTTGACGGGCTTGCCGGTCACGTTGCAAATCGTCGGTCCCGTCAGGTTGCCAGGGTCGCAGACGAGGATTCCGGTGTTGGCGCAGCCGTTGACCGTGCTGCCATTGCCCTTGGTGCAAGTGCCGCCCTTGCTGTAGCCCTCGTCCGTCAACGTATCGCAGTCATCGTCGACGTTGTTGCAACGCTCGGTCGCACCCACCTTGATGCTGTTGTCGCCGTCATTGCAGTCCGTCTTGTTGGTCACCTTGTAGGTCGCGTCAGCCGCGCACTTACAGCGTCCGGTGTCGTTGATGTCGCCCTGACCGTCGTTGTCCGCGTCCTTGTAGTACACGATGCAATTGGCCGCGCCGTCCTCATCGGTCGCCGCGTCACAGTCGTCATCGACGCCGATGGTGTTGCAGTTCTCAACCGCATTGGGGAAGACGGCGCTATTGCCATCGTTGCAATCCTTGGGCGGACCCGCATTCAAGGTCCGGTAGATGGTATCGGCAGAACATCGGCACTGCGAGGTGCCGTCATTGTTGGAGTAGCCGTCGTTGTCGAGGTCCTTGTACCAGACCGTACAGCCGCTGGCGCCCGGCTCATCGACGGTCCCATCGCAGTCCTCGTCCTGTGACGACGGAGGACCGCAGGTCTCGGTCTGCGGCACCTGCTCGCCGCTGCAGGTCGCGGGCAAGACACCGCCAGAGCAGGTCTTGGTGCCCGTCTTGCAAATACCCTTGTTGCTTGGGCTCACGGACGGATCACTGAGACCCAAACCGTAGGAGTAGCAGGTGACGACGACCGAGTTCGGCGCGTTCGTACACCCACCGACGGCCGCGCAGGTATCCGTTGTGCACACGTTGCCGTCATCGCAACTGGTCGTCGCCGGCGCCGGGCTGGTGCAGGTCCCCGTGCCATTGCACGTCTTGGGCTTGGTGTAGGTCGGGAACGAGCACGAGCCGTTGAGGCACTGATAGCCGGAGGTGCGATTGGACCAGCTGTTGTTCGACTGACCTGCGCCCGCGCCCGGATTGCAGTAGGTGCACGACACGTTGTCGCTGTCCGTCGAGTTGGTCGCCTTGTTCGCGTCCTGACCGGAGTTGTAGCACTCACCACCGACACACAGCCGATTCGTCGGGTCGCAGGCCGCGCTGCTGTTGATGTAGCACGTCCCTGCCGTCAAGGTGCACCCACCGAGGCCGTTGCACTGACGGCAGTTGCCCGTACCGCTGTGACAAGAGTAGGTCGTCTTGCCGAAACCACATGCCGACGTGTCGCCGCCGCTGCACTTCTCGCCGAAGCTACACGCGTCGCCGTCGCTGCAGCTGGTCGTCTGAGGCTCGCCCGTCACACTGCACACGGTGACCTCGCCCCACGTCGTATTCGGATCGTGCGGGTACTGGTTGCTGTCGCACTGCAGCGTCCCGGACTTCTGGCACGCCGCATCGGCGCCCCGCGTGCACGCGGCGTTGACCTGCGCCGTGAACGGCGTGTCCACGCCCGCCGAGCAATCGTTGTCGATGCCCTCGCAGTACTCGAAGTTGGCCTCGGCAGTCGGGAAGGGCACGACCGCGGTAGCCGCAAGAGTGCTGATCTCATTGTCGGTCAGCTTGACGTCATAGACGGCCGCCGCAGCAATGAGACCATTGAAGTACGAACCCGAGCCACGGCGACCGATCCGGAGACTCTCCGAGGTCGTCGAGACGTTCCCGCAATCCGACGCCGTGACCGAGTCCTTCTTGAACCCATTGACCCACAGTTCGATCTTGCAGCTTGCGCGCGAGTAGGTGCACGCGACGTGCGACCACGTGTTCGCCGCCACCGTACCTGTGCTGCCTGCCCAGAACCAGCCACCAGGACCATCGGCCTCGACGGCACAGCGGAAGTTGCCGCCCAAGATCGCCATCGAATAGCTGTTCTCTTTGTTGACGATGACTTGCTCGGCCGAGGCAATCGTCGAAGGACGAATCCAGGCCGACATCGTGAGCTGCGGAGTCGCGACATTGTACGGCTTCGTTGCACCGTGGGTCACTGTGACAAGCTGGCTCGAGCCATCGAAGCTCGCGGCCGACGGATACGCCGCCGTGCTTGCGCCCAACGGCAACTTGAGGTTGGGCACGTTCGTCGCGTCCCGCCCACCATTGAACGTACCGTGATTCCCGTAGCCGGAGATGTCCTCTGCCGTCGTGTCGCCGCCGAGCAGGTAGCTGCCCCAGACCATCTTGTTGGCGCAGATCGTGACGTTCCCGGCCTGCGAGCAGACCTTGAAGCTGTCACCCGTGCACGCATCCCCGTCACCCGTCGCGCCGCTCGTGTCGCACGAGGAGCCCTTGTCGCCAAACGACTCGTCGATGGCCGCCGGAGTCAGCGCGCCACCGGCAGCGCCCGCGGAGCAGTTGTCATCGACGTCGTTGCAGAGCTCGGTCTTGCCCGGGTTGATGTCCTTCACGTAGACCTTGGTGCCCGTATAGCCGTTCGGATTGATAAGGTAGCAAGTCGTCGTGTCCGCCGGGTTATCGCACGTCGCCGTGGTGTCGAGGCAGTCGTTGCCGCCGGCGACATAGCCTTGCGGAGGCGAACACGCCTGAACCGTGACGTTGGGATCGCCGTAGCCGTCGCCGTCCTTGTCGGCGTAGTAGGTGGTCTTCACGCCGTCGTCGACGACGTCGTCGCAGTCGTTGTCGAGGTTATCGCAGGTCTCGGCCACGGGCACGACCTGGCCCTCGCACAGGCCGGAGGGACCGCCGCCGGCGCACTTCTCGGTGCCACCCTTGCACAGGCCCTTGCCTTTGGAACTTGCCGGGGTGCCCGTGTAGCAATCCGTGTTGTACGGCAGCGTGTTGTTGCTATGACCGCATCCGCCCGACGCCGAACACGTGTCGTCGGTGCACACGTTGCTGTCGTTGCAGTTCTGAGACGGGGTGTTGGTGCACCCGCCGCTGCCGTCGCAGTAGTCCGTCGGGTTGAACGTGCCCACCGGGTTGCAGTCCGGATCGGCGCAGGCCCAGGCCGTACCACCCGGCCGATTCGAGAGCACCTTCGGCGTCGCCGGATTGCAGAACTTGCAGCTCACGTTTCCGGCGTTGTGGCTATTCACGTTGTGGCTGCCGTCCTCGTTGGTCTGGTAGGTCGTGCCATCGCAGCTCGGCACCGACGGCTCGCACCCGGAGGTGACGTAGCAACCGGTCGTCACGCTGCAGGTCCCATCGCCTGCGCACGCGCGGTTCGTTCCGGCGCACGCGTAGCCCGTGCCCTCGCAGACAGAGTCAGCACCCGTCGACAGCAACTCGAGCTCGCTGATGGCCGTGACGTTGCCCGCGGTTGCGTTCGCGGTGACCTTCAGGCGGTAGGCCTTGAACGCGGTCGTGTTGTTCATCGTAAACGTGCGAGCCACGTTGGCCGTGAACGTCTCATTGTTCCGCAGATCGACGATCACCCACGCCGCGCCGGTCCAGCCCTCCAGAGTCCAGTTCTTGGGCATCTGGTCCGAGCCGCCCGGGGTCGTGATCTTGTAGGAGCCGATGACCTTGCCAGTCGAGAAGCGATAGCCAAGGACCCACGGGCCAGTCGCGCTGCCGTTGAGGCCTTGCCACTTCGTCGCGGTGCTGTTGTCGAACGCCAGGTTCGGCGGCGAGCTCTGATCACCTTCGCCCGCCGGACCGAACGCGTAGTTCACGCTCGCCTTGAGCAGCTCGAGCTCGAGGATCCGCGTTGCATCTGCGCCACCGGCCGAGGCCGTGATGTTCAGGCGGTATTGCAGGTACGCGGTCGAGTTCGAAATCGAGAACGACTTCCGCTCTCCAGAGCTCGTGAACGTCTGGCCCGTGCGCGTGTCGAGCGTAATCCAGCGGACGCCGTCGTGACCCTCGAAGGTCCAGGCCGTCGGATAGCCCCCCGAATCGCCCGTGATGGCGTACGCGTCGAGCGCCACGCCATTCTTCAGCGTAAAGCCGAGCTGAATCGGGTAGGCAGCGCCAGCCCCCGGACCGGCCTGCCACCGGCTGTTCATCGTCGAAACCCCGTCGAAGGCGTACTCAGGCAAGAACGACGCGTGGCTGTAGTTTGCAAAGGCACCGGTCGTCTTGGTCTGATCGCCAATGCCCGTGCACGCGTCACCCGACGTGCATGCCGTCGCGTCACTGCATGACGTGGGCATCGAAACGACGCTACACGTGGTCCCGAGGCCATCGACGGCGCAGGCCGTCGTCCCTGTGCCACGGCATGCCGCGTCGCCACCGAGCTGACACGCAGCACCCTTGGTAAAGGCGTCGTCGCTGCCGCCCTTGCAGTCGTTGTTGGCGCCGTCACAGTACTCGCGATTCTTGCTCGCCGTGACGATGCCACCCGTGTTGAGTGCGCCGACCTCGGTCGCCGTCATCTCGTAAGGATAGATCGCGATCTCGTCGAAGAAGCCGCTCGAGGCCGCGTTGGCAAACGGACTGCCGGTCGGATCGGCGCCAATGGCGAGCTTGCCGACCGTCGAAGGCGTCGAAAGCAGCGAGATCGTGTCGGTGCACAGCACGTTGTTGACGTACATGCGCGCTGTACCGCCGACCTTCCAGGTGACGACGATGTGATTCCAGGCGTTGAGCGTGAGGACCGTCGAGGCCGGCGCGGCGCCGGAGCCGTTGATGGTGCCGGTCACGTTCAGGAACTGGAAGCGCGGCGTGGTTCCCACGCTGTAGATGCGCCAAGAGCCGGAGTTGGTGTCTCCGGTCTGCCCCATGCGCACGATCGTGCGCGCGCTGGTCCCGCCGAGGCTCGTCGGCTTGAACCAGACGCTGATCGTCTGCGCCGCATTCGCGAAGAGCCCGGTGGTCTGGTGCTGAATGTAGCTCGTGGTGCCATCGAACGACGCGCCATTACCCGACTTGCCGCCACCGGCCGCGACACCGACCGCGACGCCGACGGCGTCGTAGCCACTGCCGGAGGAGTCGGTGACGTTCAGGCCGGTACCGTACTCGAAGTCGTAGACGACCTTGGGACCGTCGTTGGCGCACGTAAGCGCGGTCTTGCTAACGGCGCAGACGAGCTTGCCCTCTTGGCAGTCGTCGCCGTCGCCGGCGCCCGAGGCGTCGTCGCAGGCGTTGCCCTTGGCAGCGTAGGCGGCGTTGTCGGTGTCGACCGTGCCGTTGCAGTTGTTGTCCTTGTCGTCGCAGACCTCGGTGTTGCCCGGGTAGTTGGTGATGTCGTTGTCGTCGCAGTCATCGTTGAGCGACGAGTACCCGTTCGGCTGCTCACACGCGAGCAGGGTCCCGCTCGACGCCTTGCCATGGTTGTCGCCGTCGTTGTCTTTGTACCAAGTCGCCTTGTCCGGCGGATTGTCGATGAGCCCGTCGCAGTTGTTGTCGAGCGAGTCATTACCGTTGAGCGCCGCGCAGGTCTCCGGAGTCGGCGTCTTCTCGTTGAGGCAACCGCCAAACGCGCCATTCGAGCACTTGGTCACGCCGTCTTGACAGATGGGGATGCCCTTCGTCTCGGGTGGGCCGGTGTAGCAGGACTTCTCGAAGGCGTTGTTCACGTGACCGCAGCCATTGGTGTCGTTGCAGTTGTCGTCGGTGCACTGATTGTTGTCGTTGCAATCGGTGATCCCGCCGTCCATGCACTTCTTGGCGTTGACACCCGAGCCGCACTTGTCCGCCTTGTTGTGAATCGAGCCCGCGCACACCGCCACGTTGCACGTGGTCGTCACGGGCGCCGCAGACCACACCTGCTGGCTCGCCGGCGTGGCCGAGTTGCACATCTCGCACTTGGTGTCGCCGCTGGCGCCGCGGAAGACGCCCTCGTCGTAGCAATTGGAGGCCGCTCCGCAGTTCGGATCCGTCGCATTACAGCCTGCGATGAAGCAGGTCAGCGCGTTGACGGTGCAGCCACCATTGCCATCGCAGGACCGACACGAACCCGAGCATGGCGCGTCGATGCCGTCGCACTTCGAGCCATCGCCGCCGTCGCACTGGTCGAGGTACGTGCACGGGTCCCCGTCGTCGCAGGTCGCGCCGGCGGGCTGTCCGGTCTGGGAGCACTTCGTTTTGACTCCGGAGAGGTCACAGATGCGCGTCCCGCTCTTGGCGCAGCCGCCGACACCAGAGGTGCAGGCCTGATTCAGGTCCGGGTAGGTCTCGTCGACTGCGCTGCCTGCGTCACAGTTGTTGTTCAGCCCGTCGCAGATCTCGTTGTTGCGCTGAGCGGCCGGAATCCCGGAGCTCACAACGGACGTGACGTCGCTCGCCTTCACGGCATAGGGGTAGAATGCAAACTCGTCGATGAGACCGTTGAGGGCGGCGTCGGGACCACGCCCGATTTGAAGCGCCACATTGTTCTGAGCGATCTTGCCAACGTTGGAGCAGGACTCCGTCTCCACTCCGCCCTGGTAGACCTTGACCGTCGTCACGCTCGTGACGGAGTTGTAGTCATAGGTGACCGCAACGTGAACCCACCCGCTGGCCACGTTCACGGTCCCCGTGCCGCAATTGACGCTCACGCCACCCACATTGTAGTTCGCGAGCACACGGCCGGGATTCGCGGAGCCGGTGCCACGGTGGATCAGAGCGATGGTGTTCGAGGTGCCGGAGACCTTGTAGAGGTGATGCGCGTCCGCGGCCTGCGTCCCAGTGATCTTGACCCAGTACATGAACGTCGCGCCAGAATCCTGGACATTGAAGGTCGTCCCGTGTGGCACGGACACATAACCGCCGCCGCTCACATCGAAGGCGCTGTTTACCTTGCCACCGCTCGCGATGGACATCGTTCCCGTGAGCGTGCCGTTGAGCGAGCCCGTCGCCTCATTGACGATCGTGGTGCCATCGACGCGGTCGCCGGTCAGGATCACCGAGGGCCCGTCCTTGACGCACACCACCCCATTCTGAGCGCCGTTGCAGATGTTCACGCCCTCTTTGCAAAGGTCGTCGTCAGCCCCGTCGCAGGCCTGACCCAGCGGATAATCCTCGTCGGTGCTCGTGTCGCAGTCGTTGTCGACCGCATCGCACTTCTCTGGCGCGGTCGGATACGTACTGTTGACCGTGTCGTCGCAGTCCTTGTCCGCGAGGGTGCGGTACAGGCCGGTTGCCGCGCAATAACACTTGGAGTCGTTGGTCAATCCGTAGTTATCCAGGTCGACGTCCTTGAAGTAGGTCTTGCAGCCCAGGGCACCTTCCTCGTCGATCACGTTGTTGCAGTTGTCGTCCTTGTTGTTGCACGACTCAGGGTTCGTGGGGAAACGCGTGTTGTCGTTGTCGTCGCAATCGCCAACGTGATCCGCGTCGGCCGTGTACGGCGCTGACGGCGCACAGAGGCACTTCGAGGTCGTCGAGACCCCGTAGCCATCCGCGTCGAAGTCCTTGTAGTAGCGCGTGCAGCCCTGCGCGTCTTCCTCATCGGTCACACCGTTGCAGTCGTCGTCCTTGCTGTTGCAGGACTCGCCGACGGGGGTGACATCACCGACGCAGTCACCGAACGTCCCACCGGCGCACGTCTTCGTTCCGTCCTTGCACTGGAGCTTGCCGCGCGTCGCCGGAGGACCGTCGTAGCAGGCCTCCGCGTAGCTGTTCGCGGTGTTCTTGCAGCCGCCGGTAGCCGCGTTACACGTGTCATCCGTGCAGATCTCGGAGTCATTGCACGGGACGATCGCGCCACCTTGGTTGCAGAGGCCGGCGCTGCTGCACGTCTTGTTCGCTTGGAATTGGAGGTTCGGCGATGTACCGGTGCAATTGGCCGCCTGGCAGACTTGGCCCGTGCAGCCGGCGGCGTCGCTGATGACCGCCGAGGCGCACTCCTTGTTGCCGTTGCACGTAAAGTCGGTCCGCTGACCGGTGCAGGTCGAGGCGGTGGTGCAGGACGGCGCAATGTTGAACTTCGTGCAGTCCGACGTCGCCGAGCAGCAATTGCCTGTCGCACAGCAGAAGCCGTTCTGGCAGTGCGTCGACTTGCACTGGTTGTCGGCGCCGCACGGATCTCCGTTGTCCTTCTTGGGGACGCAAGCCTGTAGCGTCGTGCAGTAGTGGGTCGAGATGCAGTCGGCATCCGTGATGCAGAAAGCCTTGCAGGTCGTCGGACCGCAGACATAGGGATCGCAGGGCTCGATGCCACCATCGACGCACGAGCCGCTTCCGTTGCACTTGTCGGGTCGCTCGTGCGAGGTGCCGGTACACTTGTCCGTCTGGCAGACCGCCGTCGTGTCATGGAAGGCGCACGCGCCCGACCCGCTGCAGCTGCCGGTGAGGCCACACGAGGCCGCTGCCGAGGCGTCGCACTCGTTCTTGACGTCGGTGCCGGCGTTCGCGTTCTTGCAGATACCGTTCCCGTCGCACACCTGGCACTTCTGGCCGTTGCACTGACCAAGCGGATCGGTGTTGACGGCGACATAGCCGCACGCGCCGGCTCCGGTGCAGGTGCGGCACGTACCACACGAGACCGTTGCCGCCGGGTAGCGACACGCGCTCGCTCCGTTGCACACGCCGCCGCAGGTGTCCGTTCCGGTGCACTCGTCGGCCGGATCGTTACCGTCAGCGACATTGGTGCATGCGCCCTTGGTCGCGGCCAGGTTGCACGCCTTGCAGGTCCCGGTGCAGTCGTTATTACAGCAGACGCCGTCGGTGCAGAAGGTGCTCTGGCACTGGTTGCCGGCCGTGCACGGGTCGCCAGCGGGCTTCTTGGGCTGGCAGGTGTTGCCGTTGCAGAAGTTGCCGGTCTTGCAGTCCAGATCGGCAGCGCAGGTGGTGCTGCAGGCGCCCGTCCCGTTACACCAGTAGAGTCCGCAGCTCGTCTCGACGTCCGTCCCACTGGCGTAGGAGGTGCACTGACCCTTCGTGGCGACCAGGTCGCACGACTCGCAGCCGCCAAGGCACGCGCTGTTGCAGCAGACGCCATCGGCGCAGAAGCCCGACTTGCACTGATTCGACCCGCCGCAGACCTGGCCATTGTCCTTCTTGGGAGTGCAGGACGGCGCTGCGCAGTAGTGGGTTCCCTGGCATTCGAAGTCCATCGCGCACTGGTCGTCGCAAGCCGTCCCGCTGCACTGGTACGGATCGCACATCTGGACGCCGCCGTCGTTGCACGACCCGTTGCCGTCGCAGGTGTCGGGCTTCTGGACGACGTCGCCCGAGCAGGTCTGGCCAACGCACTCCGTCCCCGCGACCCACTTGCGGCAGGCGCCGCTACCATTGCACTTGCCGTCTTCCTTGCACCCGGAGGCGGGCGTCAAGGCGCACTCGTCGAGCGGGTCGAGGCCGGCACCGACGTTCGCGCAGGCGCCGCTGCCGTTGCAGACCTTGCAGAGCGTGCACTCGTTGTCCGGATCGGAGTCTGCGTCGTAGTTCTTGCACTGCCCCTTGCTCCCTGCGACCGCGCACGAGCGGCAGGTACCACCGCACACGTTCTCGCAACAGACGCCGTCGACGCAGAACGTGCTCTGGCACTGCACGATGCCCGTGCAGGGGTCGCCGTTCGGCTTCTTCGGCGCGCACGTCCCGTTGTCGCAGTAGTGCGTAGTCTTGCATTCAATATCCGCGGTACACGTTGCAAGACAGGCATTGGGTCCACAGATGTAGGGATCGCACGGCGCCTGCGTCGCGGGCTGGCAGGTCCCCGACCCATTGCAGGTGCGCTTTGCGTAGGCGACGTCCACAAGGCACTTCTGCGCCTCGCACTCGGTCCCGGACGCCCACTTGCGACAGGCACCGAGGCCGTTGCACTCGCCGTCGTCTCCGCACGAGGCCTGAGGCGTCGTCGTGCAGTTGCTCTTCGGATCCTGACCCGCCGGCACCGCAGAGCACACGCCGCTGCCGTTACAGGACTGACACGCCGGGCACTGTCCGTCGGGATCGGTACCCGCGGCGACGTTTTGACCGCAGGTACCGAGACCGTCACAGTGAATGCAGTTGCCGCAGCTGACCGAGGTCGCAGGGAATCCGCAAGCGCCAGCGCCATTGCAGGTGCCACCGCACACGCCGCTTCCCGCGCACTCGTTGTCGGGATCCTGACCAGAGCTCAGGTTGCTACAGGTGCCCTTGGAGCCCGTGACGTCGCAGCGCGCGCACAGCCCGGTGCAGGCGTTGTCGCAGCAGACACCGTCGACGCAGAACCCACTGGCACACGCCAAGCTAGACCCGCACGGGTCGCCCGCAGGCTTCTTACCGCTGCACTCGTGGGTCACGGCATTGCAGAAGGCGCCGCCCTCGCAGTCCAGGTCGACGTCACACGAAGTGCCGCAGGCATTGCCCTTGCAGACATAGGGTGCGCACGGTGTCGGCGACGGATCGACGCAGGCGCCGCTGCCATTGCAGAGCGCGGCGGTGAACTCCTCGCCAGCGATGCAGGTCGCATCCTTGCACTTGGTCGTCGCGCTGTAGTTCTCGCACGCGCCGGAGCCGTCACAGACACCGTTGGTCGTACAGGTCACCGCGGCAGCTTCCGGACAGTCGTTCTTGACGTCGCTGCCTTGCGCCTGATTCCGGCAAGCGCCAGAGCCGTTGCAGACCTGGCAGGCGGGACAGTCGGTGTCGGGGTCGGTGCCGTCGGAGTTCATCACACCGCACGTGCCGGCGCCGTCGCAACGGCGGCAGATGCCGCAGTCGACGGTGGTGGCCGGGTACTGGCAGGCGTTGTTGCCATTGCACGAGCCGCCACAGACGCCGTCACCTTCGCACTCGTTGTCCGGGTCCTCACTGGTCGCCACCGGGGCGCAGGTGCCCTTCGACGACGGGAGGTCGCAGCGCGCGCACAGCCCGTCGCAGGCGACATTACAGCAGACGCCATCTACGCAAATGCCGCTGCCGCACTCCGTGTTCTTGGTGCAGGCCGAGCCATCGGGCTTCTTGTCCACGCAACCCCCGGAGCAGGCGCACGAGGCGTCGCACTCCCCATCGAGAGCGCAGGTCGTGCTGCAGGTCGGAGCCGTCTGCGTGAGCTCACCGTTGCAGAACTTCGACGGGTAGCAGCCACAGTTGGAGGCCTCGGTCGTGGCCGTGCACTTCGTGTCGTCGGGCACGGTATTTGTGCCGCACTTGAAGGTCGTGCAGTGGGGATCGCCGCGCTCGCCCATGCACTGCGTCGGGTCGATGCACGTGGCCGTCGAGGTGAACGAGTTCGGGCACTGGCCGACGTGGGCGCAGCACGTGCCTCCAGGACCGCCGCAGCAGATGCCGTTACTGCAATAGTCGGACTGGCAGACGCCGTTACCGGAGACATCCGGACAAGGGTTTCCGTCCGCGCGCTTCGCGATGCCCACGTCCTCGAAGGGCTTGACGACGAGGCCCTTGACCATCTGGACGATGTGGTGAGCCGTCACTGGCTGGGGCAGGACGACAATCTCATCCATCAGGCCGAGGAACTGCTCGACATTGGCGACAGCGCCGCCAAGCTGACCGAGCACGATATCGCCAAGTGCGGCTCCGGGCAGCCCGCTGCACGGAACGCTGCCCAAGAGCTCCCCATTCATGAACAGCTTCATGAGGCTGCCGTCCCACGTGCATGCCAAGTGGACAAAGGCGCCCACAGGCACGGGGGTCAGGCTCAGCGCGTCGAAGGCAGAGGCGACCGCCGGATTGCCGGCAACCGCACAGAAGGGCACGCCGCCCTTGAGGCCGAGGCCGCAGAGTCCGGGGAAGCTGATCGGCCACTGGACGTTGGAGTCCCCGACGCCGCTCCAGTTGATCCAGCCGCCCATCGTGAAGCCGCTGGCGAAGTCGAGGGCCGCCGAACCGACGAGGGTCAGGGCGTCCGTGAGGGCGCCGCCGATACCGCCTCCCTGGCCAAACGAGAGACCGCCGCCCCACTTTCCGCCGCCGAGGCTCGGACCACC
>SXGT01661331.1_pt1 | contig 20776 bp, 34 predicted proteins | sample 3176221 | NCBI WGS metagenome assembly SXGT01 (sample SAMN11356862, study PRJNA531348) | freshwater metagenome | isolation source: freshwater sample F1-120 | place: China: Fuxian Lake, Yuxi | collected 2017-12-25
ATCAAGTCGGCGGCAGATGGGTCGCTAACAGACAAGGAAATTGGATTACTGCGGCGAAATAACATTCAGGGTTATGATGATGTTATTAAAAAAAGCCAAGAGGCGATAATTGCATCGGACGCAAACAAGGCGTTCATCTACCAGAACCAGCGTGACAAAACAAACGTTGATGAACTGAACAAGAACTACAACATCGCCGTTAATTCCGAGATGGTACTCAAGGTACAGGCGGAGATCGACAAGTCCGCTCCTCAGTGGATGAGCGAAGCGATGAAGTTCCTTACTCAGCAAGTTGAGCGCATTAAAAAGGAGACGGCGGACCTAATCAATCAGCAGTTCGATAACGCGGCCAGACGGGGAGAGCAGAACAGTAAGGCTACCAGCGGCGGATCTGGCGGTGTAATTCCAGCAAGTGCAGGACCGGGGATTAAATAACCATGTACCTCAAGTACGGTAACTACACTCACGAAGCTGGCGAATGTTCGATTGTCATCCAAAAGGAATCCGTCCTCAACGCTGACAATAACAAGGTCGGATGGAGGGAGACTTGGCAGATATCCGGGATGCTTCGCGGTACTAGCGCCTCGGACTTAACTACCAAGATTCGCGCTCTTGAATCTGCCTACGGTGTCAATGGCCGCGACTTGAAATTACTCAATGATGACGGCAGCGAGACCGCGCACAAATTGATTAGCAATCAATCGCGGTCTGGTGTTATGATTAGCAGCCTGAATTATCCGGTTGGCGAGGGGGCTGAATACACCACGTTCCGAAACTACCAGATCATCGCAGAGTGCGATATCTCGATTCTTGAGATAGTGGATATGGTGGGCGGGCGAGGGCGAGGGCGGAATCAACAAGGCGGAATCACGCTCTCCTATACCGAAGTGATTACGACTCGCGGGACTGGCGGGCCGAGAATCGTGGTACTTGAGACAATGGGCGGTCCTCCGGTTAAACAGGTGGTGTCGAAACAAACAACGGTTTACAAGACTCAGAGCGGTAGTGCTACTGGAATGTATGGCTATCCCGCTGTACCGCCTCCGCTTGACCCGGCGAACGAGATAGCTGACAGGCGGGTGATTCAGCAGGAATTACCCACAACCGTTAGCCAGAACGGCAGAGAGTCGATTTACAAGGTTAATTGGTCTTACGAGTTTGTGAGTTAGCAGATGGCAACAGTAGTTTGGAAAGGCGCGGTAGCCGCTACAAGTCAAGTAACTAGCTGGGCCTTTGGCGGTACTTGGGAGTCCACAGACGTTATCACGGTAACGATTGGCTCCAAGACCATCTCGACCACGGCAGGCTCTACCACCACGGCTACGGTGGTGAGTAATCTGGTTGCCACATTGCAGGACGTAGACGAGCCTGAGTTCTACGCTATTACTTGGAGTGCCTCGACTACTACGCTCACGGCTACCTCTAACGTAGCAGGCGCTCCGTTTACTTGTACGATTGCGACCACGGAGACGGGCGGAGGTGCGGCAGACGCTCAAACGATTGACGGAACCACTAGCTCGACGGGAACGACTACTACCGCTTGCACGGGGCCGAACTTTGCAAACCTTGCCGGTAACTGGGTGGGCGGTTCGCTCCCGGTTGATGGTGATACTGTGGTGTTTGCAAACTCCAGCGTATCGGTTCTCTACGGGCTCGACCTCAACGGGGTGACTCCAGCGGCTATCTATGTCGATGCGAGCTTCACGGGCTCGATTGGACTGCCCGCTTATAACACGTTGGCCGGTGGCGTTTACTACGAGTACCGGGATCGCTATCTCAAGTTTTGTAACTCGGGAGACGCTTCGACCACTGAAGTTTACATCGGGCAAGGGAACGGCTCGGGTAGTGGCCGGATTCAACTCGACTTCGGTACTGGGCGGGTGAATGTCTACGTTTACCGAACTGGTATCAGCGACGATTCAAACCAAGGCGCCTTTAAGTTCCGTGGAAGCCATGCCTCAAACACGCTCTCGGTTCAGCGCGGTAGCGTTTACGTGGGAACAGACAGCGGCACAAATCCCGTTCTGGCTACGCTCAAGGTAGGCTACGTTTCCAACAAAGACGGTGACTCCGCAGTTGAGACCGATGTAGGCGTCTCACTCACTACGGTTGAGGTGTCGGGTGGTGTGCTGACAAGCCGTAGCGCGATTACCACGCTTACAATGACGGGCGGAACGGTGAATCATTACGCGGGCGCGGTGACTACGGCTACCGTCGAGCAAGGTACTCTCAACTACCTAAGCTCGGGGACGATTACTAATCTGAAGGTCGGCGGTGGCGCGGTGTTTGATTGCCGGGGGTCAATGGCTGCGAGAACGATTACTAATCTTGAACTCCACGCCGGGAGCGAGTTCCACGACCCAGCCGGTACAGTGACAGCCACTAACGGCTATGATTTCTACCGCTGCTCGGTTGCGGAAACGGTGTTTGATGTAGTACCTCACAGAACTTGGACGCCAACTAGCATCTAATGAACGGGGCGCAGGTAGTAATTACTGGGGTGAACCAAGTTCTCTCCTTTCGCGGTACGCTCAATCACGGTATTCAGCCGTCTACGTTTGTGGCTGAGATTATTCCGCAAGTGATAAACGAGTCGAATGTAACGATAGCCGTTAAGTACCCCGATCCGGCTACCGCCTTTGAACTCAAGGAATGTATCATTGATTCCAGTTCATACTCCGCCACTCGCTCGGGTTTAATCTCTACGCTCTACATTAAAGATTTTCGGTGGAAGTGGGCGTACAAGCGGATTACCTTGCTGGCGAATGTCCGTAAGGGTAACGGCGAGATAATCATCGACGAGAAGTATAAGTATCACAAACGCAAGATGAGCGTGAGTGATATTCTTGATGAGATAGAGAAGTCGCTCGGCGTTAGAATTGTTCGCGCTGCTACTTTCCCAGTGGACTACTACCCCGAGATTATTTGGGATAACTACCCTGCCGCTACAGCGCTAAGCGACCTACTAAGCCCGCTGGCTATTCGTATCGTTCCAAGCTACGAGCCGAATGTAGTTTCAATCCACAATGCCGGGAAAGGCTCTCCGCTTCCGACCGATGACCTTGAGTCCTACGGGACTGACACGAACCCCAAAGAGAAGCCGAGGCAGATTCGGATCGTCTCCGCGCCGGTAATTAAGACGGTTGACATTGGCCTCTATCCGGTGGTGAAAACGTCAAACAGATTCGAGCAAGCCAATCACAGCAAGTACCGCCCGAGCTTTGGCCGGTGGGGCGCGGCTGTGGATGTTTCAGACGAGATTGCTTCCTATCCAAACAAAACTGGCAGAGACTTAACAACTCAAGAGTGCGAGTTTGTTGAGCAGTCCGTTTTTAAGTGGTACAGGATGATGCCCCACCCAAGCCCCACTAACGAGAAAGCTGATGGATCTATCCAGATAATTACAGCGGCTTCAACCTATGTAGAGGGCTACAAGGATTACATTAAAACCACCTACGATATTCTTCGTGGGCTACAGAATTTTATCTGCGAGCGCGAATCCAGAACAACGGTAGAGCAAAATGGCGAGGTAACTTACGTCCTGTCCGCGCGACCTCCGTTTGTCTATGGCGCTTTCAAGCATGAGCAGGAAACTGACATAGACGCGCAGGCCCACCTAACGGCATCTGGCAACTCTTGCGACTCGTTCAAGGATATCCCAGAAAACTACAAACTTGTATTTTCGTATATTGAGCCTGATACAAACGAGGACAATCAGACTCCAAATGATGTTTTTAGGAAGTACATCGTCCCTGTTCCGTTCTCAATCGACTTCGATGCCGGTCTGGTTAAATTCTCGCGCCGGGTTTTCCTAGAGCGTGACGGCGAGCCTTACTTCCCTGAGCTTTGCCTCCGTATCGCGGTCAAAACAATTAACGATAAAGGCACGTTTAACCGGCTTGAGCATGTAATCCAAGTGGACCCAAACAGCCCGGCAGACGAGATTTACATCGAGCTTAATGACGTTGTGCCGATGTGGGAGTACGGTGACGGGTTCAAGAGCCGTGATGACTACATGCGACAGCTTAGCGACTACGGCAGTCAGATACTCGCGTCTCTATTTCTGCCAGATGAAGCGGGCACGGCAACCTACGCCGGTGTCAAGCAGATATACCTCGACGGGACCATTCAAAGCGTTAGTTGGTCGATTGGGCAGGGCGGCGCGCGCACCTCAGCTACGTGGAATCACGACACCGGGACAGATACAACGGTCAGTTTCCTAGCCCGCCAGCAAGCGATTGAGATGGGCAAGAGCATGAGGGACGCGGAGCTACAGCGGAACGCAGACGCCAGACAGAAAATTGGACTACCTCTGTTATGAGTAAGAGCATTTACGATAACTACTTCTGGATACCCTTTCGTAATGACTCGGGCGAGACTATTCCGGCGTATAGCAGTCTGAGAATAACGGGCGTGGTTAGTGGTGGGGCGCGGATTACCCTGACTTGCGACAAGCCAAGCCAAACGACTTGCACTTATGCCTCAAGCGGTCCATTTGCGGTTCCGGCAGACGGGTACGGTAGCGCGTGCGTTTCCTCGCATCGAATCGTAAAGGTAACGGGTACAGTATCCACGGGAGATGAGATTGGGCCTGTAGACGGCTCATGGGAGGCAAGCGCTGACGGTAACGGCATGATGGTTTATGGCGTGATAGACGCTACGAATAATCTGGCCCTCGTCAGCCTACTGCCGAAGGCTGAGACTTGCGGGCAGGATTCCAGTAGCTCTTACGGCTCAAGCTACTGTGTCTCTATTCCGGGTGTTGACTTGGACGCTATCGAGCTTGTGGATGCGGTGGACGCGGACTACGTGCTTGCGATTCGCAACGGGTGTTTGGTTAAGGTTGCTCTAACTGACTGCGCTCAGTCTGGATCGGTGTAATGGCTACGCTTTGGACAAAACTCGGCGGGCTGCTTCATAACGGAATTAGCTTGTACGCCTGTGACGTTTGCCCATGCCCGGATGACAGTAGCAGTTTTGGGAGCAGTTTCGGAAGCAGCAGCGTTGTTTCTGACAGTTGCACTAGCAGCACTTGCGTTACGGTTGATTGCTGCCCCGGTGTCTTGATACCGCAAACGCTAACTTGCACTATCACGGGCGGAACCTGTCCAGAAACATTCCAGCTTACTTGGGATGGCACAGCATGGCGCGGAGCTGGAACTTTAAGTGTAGATATTAGCTGTACCGGGGCGCCTCCCGGGTGGTACTTGCAAGTGGGATTTGACGCGCAATCACCGACAGTTATAAGCTGCGATCCTCTGGAAATAACCTACGACTTTTACGGCACTCTCTGCGGCGATGTTACGGTGACGATAACGGAATAGACATGAGGATAGGATTTGTCTGGCCGTTCTGGCAGCGACCCGCAAAATACGATGAACTCCGCTGGAGCGTCCGTAGTGTTTACCAAAACTTCGTAGAACCTAACTGCGAGATAGAGACAGTTGTCGTTGGTGATCAGCCGATAATCAGAAGGTACAAGCATAGCTGGTATAGCGGCAAGGTAATCAATGTACCGAGGACAACTCGCGGTAATGGCGGCGCCGGTTTAGAGGATCAGTGCCGCAAGTGGATGATAGCCCTAGAGGACGACACATTACCAGACACGCTCGTCTGGATGATGGATGATGTTTACTTTATCAAGCCGGTTACGCTTGAGGACTTGCGTTTACCTCGCTCGATGGGGCTTTGGTCGAAAGAGCGTTTAGAATCGTGGGCGCCTAATACTTGGTGGCTCGACGCGAAGAAAAGGACGCTTATTGAGTTGCAGTCTCGCGGCCTACCGACCTTTGACTTTGCCACCCATCTGCCGCACGTAGTTAGCCGGAAAAGATGCCTAGAGTTGCTGAAGGAATACGGGCTCCCGGAATCCCGATTACTCTGGGAGGTTATCTACGAGAACGCAAACCTTGCTGAGTCACCGCAGCCAGCTACGCCATTTCTGAGAATCATATCTCAAAAGAAATGCCTGAAATCAACCTACACCGCAACCGAAAAGGCGTCCGTCTTGGTAAGCGCTGGCGATTCTTGGAACGAGGCTCATAGGACTTACCTATACCAAACTTTCCCGAATCGCTCGCCCGTTGAGGTAGACGACCCGATACCGCCAAAGCGAATCGCGCCGCAGCCATCTCCTCAGCCAGCCGCCCCGGCGATTCACGATAGTAGGCCTAAGGTTACTTGCGTTATGAACGCTTGGGGCAGGCCGAACGCTTTCCCTTGCCAGTTCAACGCGATTAAGGGCCAGAGTATCGAGAACGAGGTTTTGGTATGGCAGAACGCGCACGCAGATACAAAGGCGGATTGGAAGCGGGACTGGTTCGACGAGGCCCAAGTAACGCACGGCACTTGCAATAAGAATCTCGGTGTATGGGCTAGGTTCGCGTTTGCACTAAACGCCCGGACTGAATTTGTTTGCGTATTCGATGATGATATCGTTCCGGGAAAGGATTGGCTGGCTAACTGCTTCGATACGTTTGCCAAGTATCCCGGACTGCTGGGCGGGAATGGAGTTATCTTTCACAGTCTGAGCGACTACAACAATCGAACAAACTACGGTTGGGCCTTCCCGAATCGGTACGCAACTCAGGTGGATATTGTCGGCCACGCTTGGTTCTTGCGTAGAGAATGGCTTGGCCTTTATTGGTCTGAGATGCCAAACCTATCGCAGCCAGTCATAGCCGGGGAGGACTTCCACGCTTCTTACATGCTACAGAAGCACGGAATCAATACTTTCGTGCCACAGCATCGCAAGCACACGCCGAATCGGTGGAGCTGCAAGAGCCGTCAGCAAGGGATGCAGTTTGGCAGGATGAGCGTAGCGCTAAGCAAACACGTTCAACATAGCGCGGCTATTAGAGACGGGCTCTCGCTTTACGTCTCAAAGGGGTTCCGACTCTTGGAACACGATAAGCTAACAAAAAAGCCCGGCGATTAACCGGGCTGGGTGGCTGGCTATTTTAGTCCTAGCTTCTCTCTGAGAGGAAGCATCTTTTTCCAGATCGCTTTAGCGTTATCGTTGTGCAGTTTCTCGTACTGCACCGCGTCCGTGTAGGCTTTCCAGAGGTCTTTGTCTCGCCCCCTTAGGTCATCCCACCTGTTTGCCTTGATTGCCTCCTGCCCTTCTCTTGAGATTCCGGCTGGCCCCGGCATGATATCGAACTCATAGCTTTGCCGAATCTTGCGATAGCCCTCCCAGTGTTCAATCTCCTGATCGTGGATTTTCTGTAGTGTCGCAAGCTGCGACTCTATAGATTCTTGAGTAGAGCAACCAGACAGAGCAAGGACAAGCACAATCAAAATCGCCATTCTCATACCAACACGCCTCCCGCGCCCGCTAGGGCGACCACTTGATTCTCTAACTCCTGATACCGAGCGTGGAACAATTCCAGCGCCTCCCGAAGTTTCTCGGTGTACTCGTCTGGCGTCACCCTGATAACCAACTCAGGCAACCCCGGACAGTACGCCACGAAGTCCCACCATTGGCGCCCGGTAACGATTAGGCTACCGTGAACCTGTGCCTTGTAGTCATTCGGCAAATCACCCGAGAGCAGCCAGCCAACCATCGTATGAGGCATCGGGCATTTAATCTCAATCCCGCCGTCCTCGCCAATGAGCCCATCGGGTGAGCATCCAAACCGACCGCACTCACTGAGCGCGAAACCAACCTCGCGAACCTCCAGCCCGTGGTAAACCGCGTACCAACTTCGGGCCGCAGTCTCCATCGCTGTGCCGCGTTCCATCGCAGCGGTCGCCGGGTTCATCGTAGTAAGCGGGTACTCGGTAGAAAGCCGCTCCCCGATAAGTTGGCAAGCGTAGCCGTCAGCGCTCTTGGAGAGTTTCCCTGTCGCCGGTGTCAGAATCCGGTCGAACTCTGAGGCGGTTGGTATCCCTCGCCGCACGTTCCACCATTCCGGCGAATACTGAGCGAAATCAAATAGCATTATTTTACCCTCCAGACTCGGCAGACTTTCTTGCCGTTCTCCTCGACGATTCGAGTTGCAAACCGTTTGGGCTTGAGCGCCGAGGCCACAGATGCAACCGAGGAACGCTTGCCAACTTCGACGCAAAACGAATCGCCAACCTTCATATCTCGCAGCGGGTAGAGCTTTGGACGCCCTCCACCGCTTTCCATTACCGGGATGCCCTTCTCAATCACGTACATTCACTCGCCCTTTCGCAACTGATTAAATCAACACCTAGCACGTTCGCCACCTGTAACCAAAACTTGAGGCTACAGTAATCGTTACCGCGCTCAATCTCCTCGACGGTCTTGGTTGTCAAGTCCGTACACCACGCCACCTCCTCGGTGCTGAAACCAAGAGCCTCGCGGCGCTGCTTGATAGCTTTGCCGAGTGTGGCGGCTTCGGAGATGATTTTGGCGCAATCGACCTTTGACTGGCGAATAGACTGAATCACTTCTCTGGCTTCATCGTTAGAAAGGAATTTCGGCACTATTCACCTCTGCTTGTACGACCTCACCTCGAACCGAAACACGCTCTGGGTTGCTGGCGGTCGGCGCACCTCCGCCCTTTTTGCCGCCAACCATTTGAAAGTTATCGCAGTTGACGCGAAGTTTGCTATGCTTCTGGCCGTCTTTCTCCCAAGTGCTGAGTTTGAGCTTGCCCTCGATGAGGACGCTGGAGCCCTTGCTGCAATACTGAGCCGCAATTTCCGCCATGCGCCCCCAGAGAGTAACGTCAACAAAGGTGGTCTCGTCTACCCACTCGTTGTTTTTCTTTACCCGGTCGTTGACCGCGAGCGACACTTCGGCCACAGACGTACCCGAGGCAATTTGGCGAACCTCAACATCACGGCACAGATTGCCAACCAAAATAACCCTATTGAAACTTGACATGAAAATCCCCTACTAAAAAGAACCTACGAAACCCTATACCACTAACCAGCCGTAACGGCTTCAACCTTCTTCTGAGTGAGCTTCTGATTGAGCAGACGAACCGCCTCGGGGAATCGCGCCGGGGGCAGTTTGTCGAGACTCTCAATCTTGAACACTCCCAAAAACCTATCGAAATCGACTGGGTTCCCAGCCTCGCGGCACTTGTCGAGCAGAATGTTAATCTGCTGGATTTGGTCAGCGCCAATGAACGCCGGTCGCCAGTTCCCATCATTGTCCTCGTCAGCGATAGCGAGATTGAAAATCATCCGCGTGAGATACCGCTGGCCGTAGGTGTACGTCGAGCCCGTGGCTTGCGTGGCGTTCATTGAGGACTTTCCACCGCGAGCCCCTGCACCGTCGAGAGGAATATCAATCGCCTCGGTCTCGAAGTGACCGTCTCTGTGCATAATCTTCGCGACGATGCGGATATGCTCGGAAATGTTGCATGGCTCAGTACCGAACGTCAGCGAGAATCCGTACTTGGTGTAAACCGGCTTGATTGCCTGAATCAAATCCTCCAGCCGAGCAAACTTGCTGCGAGTGTGCGGATTGTCCGCCGACTTGATAACGGTCGGCATTTCAGACTGGGCCGCGCACATATCACGGTGATAAGCCTCGCGGCGCCGTTCCTTGGTCCAGCGCTCTTGTAGGTCGAGCAGTTGCCCAAGCTGTTCAACGGCCACGCCCTTATCAAGGGCTCGGTCAATAATCGCCAAGGGGCTGTCTGCCACTTGCTCTTTCTTAATCGCTACGTCATTCATTCTACTTCTCCAAAACGTGATGCTTCGTGTAACCACAACCAAACGGCTCGGGGCTTCTCATCGTCTCCGAACGAGATTTCAACCGAGCCTCGGCACTCCACCGCCGATATCCAGCAGACACGATTCCTTTCCGAGTCCCAAAACTTCTTGCGTTCCATCATGGCTTTGCAAGCCTGTTCAATGGTCATCTTAACCGCCTCCAAAAAATAGACAAGATACCCTATGAGTTAATTTCAAAGATTACCTCGCCATTGTCTCGGATGCAGACCAGCCGGGCGCGGTACTCTACCCGGAACGGGCCAATCGAGATGATATCGTTGACCCCCTCCTCGTAGTCGCCGTGAGTCTGAACCGTGACCCAGCCGGGCAAGTGAATCTCGCCGCTACGGACTTTGGCAAGCTGTTCAACTCGCCGTGAGACTTCGTCTCTTACGCTTGTTACCGTTGACATTTTCAAACTCCCCATAGAAAAAACCAGAAAACACTAATTAGAACTGCCACTGTCAGAATCCCCGCAATCCGTTCCTCTAGGTACATCTACCAGTTCTCCTCTAAGAATCCTTACTTCCTTCTCCGCCTGAATCCCGATCCTCACTCGCCCGCCCTTTACGCGCACAACGTGAATCACCACGCCACCGGCATGAATTGTTTCGCCTTGATTTCGACTCAGCACTAACATTGCCATTCTCCCTAATGAAATTAACCAGCTTCCTTGATAGTTCAGTCTCGCCGCTAACCGAGATTAAGTCGCAAGCGGCCTCCGCAATCAGCCGCACAGCCTCAGTTAGTTTGCTGTTCTGTCCGTGCTGCTCCGTGAAATCGCACATGGTAGGTGTTCTCCATTCTGCCAACATAAGCCCAAGTCTCGAAGTACGCGCAAAACACGTAGCGGTGTCCGCGAGTGTCTTGGTAGATATCGCCTCCTAACGGCTGGCACTCGGTCCAGATGTAGCCTCCATCGTTTGGGCCGTCGATACATTCGTACTGGTGCGCGTCAAAACCTTGCATTGCTGGCCTCCGTGTCTGATTGAAAATTGAATAGTAACCACTTGTTTGACGCCTTTGGTCTGACTGGCTAGGGCCATGCTCAGGAAGGCGATTTCTCTCTCTACTAGCGGGGAGGGTGGCAAGCCGTAAAGCCTGTCAAGCTCCTCGCGGATGTGTTCGTTTGTCATAGAAGCGACGACACCCTATACGTTGAATGACTTGATAAGCGTCCTCAGCTTGCGAATCTGCCCCCGCCCATCCTTACGGACCTCGGGGTCGTCATCATCCAGCATTTCAGACTGGACAGTCCCGCCCTCAAGGAAAAGGCTCAGGACGTACTCGGCCTCTTTGATGATTTGCGCGTCTGTCATATCCTCCATCTTGGTTCGGTCGTCGGCTGCGATGTTTTCGAGTGTGTTGTTTAACTCGCAAATCGCGTAAACCTTCTTGAGTAGCTTTGCAGATGCCATTTTGAATCTCCGTTAGTGTGCTTGGTATCTAGTGTTATTCGTTGGCCGGGATAGGATATTGGCAATCGAGTTAAAAAATTCTTTCGATTGTCACTTCATCATCTGGCTTGCTGGCAGCGGGTACTTTCTCGCGGTGATGTAGCCATTTCGGACGAGGTAGTCTTGAGCAGATACGCGGGAGGCAAACTCCATTGCCTTACCGGCTCGCGTGATGATGTAGTAGACGGTATTCCCTTCGCGGCACAGTTCGCCAATCAGGTATTCGCTATTTCGCTCCTCTGCCTCCATGCGGTCGCAAGCGCGGTCGTCAGCCCTAAATCGGCGGTTCTCTCGGTTGTCGTACCAGTCGGTCATTTGTGTTTCTCCGTGTGTTAGACTCAAGTAAGTTTACTGAGAGTTATTCGCTTGACAATATAGGTTATCGGGAATTGCCAAAGAAAACTCTCAATAAACTTTTGAGATGACACGAAAAAAGCCGTAACCCCACGAGAAATCGAGAGTTACGGCTTTTGGTTAGCTGGGGAAAGAAACCCGGAAACCGCACGGAATCTACAGAGTTTCGGGCATTGGCTTGCCCATTTGGGCGATTGCGGGGTTCAGGTAGAACCGGATCGTTGTACTGGAGTTGGCGTGTCCGGCTTGTAAGTACCCGGCTCCCGGCGCTTGCTGCTCTACGGCGGTTATGCTCGACCGGCGTAGTTTCTTGAACGGCTTGGAGTAACCCTTCAAACCTATGTCCTTCGCTGCCTCTGAGATGATTCTCGTTAGACGCCGAACCACAGCGGGACCGCCGGGCCAGATTAGCTTGCGCGGTGGCGCCCAGTCGTCGTAGGTGCGGAGAATTATCTTTTTGGTCTCTGGCGAGAGGCGACACAGAACTAACCTGCCTGTCTTGCGTTGAATGACTTCGAGCCAGCCATCATGCTCGGCGTGAGTTCGTTCAAGGCGAAACAGATCGCTCCGTCTCATCCCTGTATCCCACGCCGCGCGAACGAGAGCGCTCAGAGCCAAGCCAGTTTGAATCTCAGACCGTGGTAGACGCGTCTCGATTTTCTCTAGCTCTGCAACCAGTCGCCTCACTTCATCAGCACTCCATACATCGCGCTGAGTCTCTGGTAAGCGAATGGCTCTTACACGCTTGGGCGGCTGGCAAAGCCCTTCCTCTGCTGCTGCCCTCCAGAGAGCGATTAACTGTCTCCTCTTGCTCGCTACCGTGTGAGGCTTGGCGCCTCTCTCTGAGTAGTCGCGGAGGAATTTATTTATCAGTTCATCGCTCAACGAGGCGACAAGAATATCTCCCTCGTTCCAAGTAGACAAGACCCGTTGAGTGGTTTTGTATTGCTCAACTGTCGATGGTCTTATGTCATGAGACAAAGAATAAGATTCAACAAAATCTTTCAGTAACACGGCGCGTTCCCCTTCTAGTTTTTACTGACTCCTTTCCGCACACTTGGCAAGCAAGAAATTTACCGGCCTATCGACTTCCTGTGTGCCGAACCGCACGGGCCTGTGCCAGTTCGGCACAGTAACTATACGAGTTTGGTGGCTGAAGTCTAGCCCCGATAGCCTATCGCTAGACTTAGGATCTAGTACCGCAAGGTGTGTGCGTTCAAATCGCACCATCCCCACTTTGTTACTTTTCGCTGTTTTTACGGGGGTTTTATGTGATGATAGAGCGCGATATAGCTAACAATCCTTGGGTTCAGGCGTTTAGCGCCAACCTTAGATTGTTTCGGAAAAAGAGCGGGCTCAGCCAAGTGGACTTTGCCAAGAAGCTCGGAACCAACCAATCAAGCCTCAGCAAGCTGGAACTCGGGAAATATGCCCCCACTTTGTGGCAAATTTACCGGATTTCGCAGCGATTGAAGGTAAGTCCGGCCATTCTTTTTGGTCGGGCAGCAGGAAAGCCGTTGCCGAAAACTTACGAAAAATTTAGAAAAACTTTTTCAGAGCGTCTTAAAGCTGCCAGAGAGGAGCGGGATTGGACGCAAACGGAACTGGCTGAAGCGATTAACACCCACCAGCCCACGTACTCAGATATCGAAAGCGCGGTTGTGATTCGCGGGAAGTCCAAGCTATCCAGCCCGGACCTTGAGACGATCCGACACATAGCCACGGCGCTGAAGATTGACGGGCTGAGCTTGTTTCTCGATTAGGTTTTTCTGGCGTCTCCAGTCTTGGCGGAGATGCTCTACGTTGCCCTCGTCCCTAGACCACTCGGAGTCTAAATCTATCTCGCGCTTGATGATTCGCGCCAGTTCGTTCAGCCGGTCGATGGTGTCGGCTTCTAAGATTGCTTCGTTGAGGAGGCAGAAGTCAAGCGGTTCCATTAGCGTAGCCCGTAGCGTTTCTCGAAGCGGTAAAGCGTTCCCCAGTACCAACCAAGTCGCCGTGATATCTCGCGCCGGGCTATTCCTTGCCCGAGCATTTCGCGGACTGAATCAAGGAAGCTCTCGTCATACTTGACGGTGTGATTCAGCCGCCCCTTTCCCTTACAGTCCTGCATGTTCTCCGAACGGGTCCCCCGGAATAGATGCTCTGGGTTGCAGCAACGCCGGTTATCGCAGCGGTGGCATACGTCATAGCCTTTAACGTCTACTTCCGGGTTCGCTAACTGGAACGCGAGCCGATGGGCCGATTCCAACTTTCGGTTAATCTTTAGCCGCCCATACCCCGCAGCGGTGGCGCCTTGCCACTCCCAGCACCCGGAGGCCGTTAGCTTGCAGCGGGCTTTCAATCCGTCCAAGTTCATAGCGACAATATCCTATTCTGTGAAGATGGAAAGCTGTTCGGGCTCTGGCTGTTTCTCAAGCAGCGGGAAGCGTTCTAGTTCCTCGCGGATACGGCGTTTGGCGATCTCGAAGTAATGCGGATTTATTTCTATTCCGATGAAATTTCTTTGATTGCGAATCGCCGCCACCCCAGTTGTTCCGCTACCCATAAACGGATCGAGGACCGTTTCTCCGCTGTTTGTGAATCGTGTCACAAACGAAGAAACCATATCGACCGGCTTTCCTGTCGGATGTAGCCCGTCAGTGATCACCGGGCCAATCCAATTACCGTGACAGCCTCCGCCGTACCAGAATTTCTTTTTGTCTTTAGGGAACAGGTAGGCTATCCCATCCCAACCGTTCGCTGGCCTATCGGCAGAAATCTGAGGCATAGGGTTAGTTTTCACCCACACTCCAAACCTAACCAACTCTAATTTTTCGTGTCCATTAAATTCGAGATTGGCAATATGCCTCCAATCCATGTTTGCAATTATCCAGCCTTGGCAAACTGCTGATAGCTCGCTCAACAAAACGTCGATAGCCTTGAAGTCGATAGCCTTGAAGTCGATAGCCTTGAAGTCGATAGCCTTGACTCCATGCCCAACGCCTCGATTGCTCTTTGCGTTTGAATGTGTTGTTTCGCTAAACGGAGGATCGGTGATAACTGCCGATATGCTTCCGGGCTCAACAAGGCGGACTAGCTCAAAGCAATCCCCGCAGATCAGCCTGACGCTACCGCAATCAGAGGTCCATTCCATATCAGATATCCTATTCCGCAGGTACTTCCTCAACCGCGCCAGCCAGCAGCGTGCAATATCCAATCTCCGCCAGCATCGAGAAGATTCGTTTCGCTGGCTCCTCGCTCTGGCAACCATCGTGGATAGCCTCGCTGAGTGTAGCCGCGTATTCCTCCCCGGCGAGCATCAGAAACCGCAAGACTTCCTCGCGGTATTGGTCCGCGTGACTTGTCAGCAGACTGGCTTTTAATCGCGTATCCTTATCCATCGGCAGTCCTCCTACCTGTAGACCTACCCGGTCGGCTGTGAGAGTGACAACAAAATTCGATTTATCTCTGAATGAATTTTGTCCTGAGTTGCCGAACCTAACTTCTCAACAACCAACAAAACTAAAGCCTGATTTAGCAACTTCTCCTGCTCCCGTAGCCTCAGGATCTCCTCAGCCGCGATCCGCTCGATTGGCGTACTGCCGGGCCGAGTGAGGAACTTAATCAACTGTTCGTTTTCCATCGCCTATAACCTATTCCTTTCCGATAGCCTTTCGCACATCCTCTAAAGCTGCCGCCATAGCCTCTACGTCGCCCCGTGGCGTGAGATTCAGTACCCGGATGGCGTTTGATACCCGCTTATCCGAAAAGCGTTCCTGTAGCGATTTTAGGAGGCTGTGGAACACGCTTCCCTGCGCGTCCACTTTTACCCCCCTCCGGGCAAAGAACTCCACCGCTTCCTTGCGGGAGTTGTCCCGGATCGCCTCCAGAACGAGGTCAACCTCTAAGTTAGAGACGCCATCCTGTAGCGCCGCTAGCACCGCCTTTCGCTCGCCGGTCAGGCACATCCCGAGTACCACCATCGCAATATCCCGGTCGTGCTGCCGCTGCTTTTCCTCTAACCGGCGCCGTGCCTCAGCGATTCCGACCATCGCGGCTTCGTTGTCCCGTTGCCGCTGGATATCTTCTAAAGCGTTCATTGGTTAAACCTCCGTGATACGACGATATCCTATAGCCTAGACAGCCGGTGGTCTAGTGTTATTCCGGTAAAAGGGAAAGCTGTTCGGGGTCAGCCTTGCTCTCAAGTAAAGGAAACCGGTTTAGCTCGTCGATGATTCGCCGCTTGGCAATCTCAAAGTATTTCGGTTCCTTTTCGATGCCGATGAACTTGCGGCCTGTTCGGACACAAGCTACGCCGGTGGTGCCGCTGCCCATGAAGGGGTCAAGGATGGTTTGGCCTCGAACTCTCCGCAAACACCACTCCATTAAAGACAGTGGCTTTTGTGTTGGATGAACTCTCTCGTTGGCAATGGCGTTGTTGCTTAAATCCTTAAAGCAGTAGACGCCATGCCCTCGCGAAAACCACGCCGTCTCTGCATCTGATAAAAAAGAACCAAACGCGTCATCGTTTCTTTTAATCCAAACTAAACATGCTCCCTTTGGTAGTTTGTCTGGAAAGTTGTTCCATCCCCATATCAATTGCTCTTTTCCGATAGTCAAAAGCGGCGATGGATCAAAAGGCGTGCTGTCTCCAATGATCGGCAGACCGTTTGCTGTTCCAATTCCGTTTCCTCGCTTTGCAATGTTTCCAGCAGTTCCTCCGCTAAAGCGGCTATTGTCTGTATTCAAGTTAATCCCATAAGGCGGATCAGTCACCACCGCATCCACGCTTCCCGCTTCCAGCGTCGGCAGCACCTCCAAGCAATCCCCGCAAATCAGCCGCACCGTCCCGCAGTCGCTAACCCACTCCGTACCACCCATAACCTATACGCCTCCTAGCAATCAAAAGGACAATCCATCTGCTCAGCCGTAAACACCTGCCAACTCAACACCTCAGCCCGCGCTGCCCGCACAGCCTCCAAGAAGAATCGCGGGTGTCGCTTCTCCTCAACCAGTTCCGCCAGCCACCGAATATAACTCTCGGGTGCCTCGTCCAGAAACTTACCTTTGTGCTGCCCGAAAGTGAGCTTGTGTCTATACCCCGGAGGCTTAGGCTTGACCGGCTCGAAGCTCAGTATCAGGTCCGCGATCCGCCCGGCTTCCGTATCGGGTATGAGCCCGTTAGCCTTCTGAATCTGCTTGATGAGTTTCGCGCGAGTAGCCTTGGGGGTGGTCATCACTCAAAGCTGAACGTCTGCTGTAGTTTCTGGGCCTCTGTAATCGACACCCATTTTGCGCGGTCCTTTACTGGGTCGAGCCCTTTAGATTTGCATTGTTCGCATTGATCTTGCCCGTATCTAGCTAAATGGAAGCTACAGGTAACACACCAAAAAAGTTTATTCCCGTGCTTATCAAACTCTTTTCTTGTCTTAGGCATACTAAAGCTCCAAATACCAAAGCCAGAAAACCCCCTTTAGTAGAAGAGGACCGCGTTCATTTTACCGCCAACAACCTATAGACGCTAGGAAGATTTTAAGAGACTCGCCATTGGCTAGAGTGCCATTCAGGAGATTCTATCTCCATGATGCTTTCAACAATAAACTCACAAGCTAAACGGACATTCTCTATTTTTTCTTCCGTAATCTTCTTGAGTTCTTCGGCTGCTTTCTTGTCTCGCTCGCACTTGCCGCAAATCTTCTTTGTAATCTTGCAAGGATTCCTGTAACAGCAGGAGCAATACTTGACCTTCCTAGGTTTCTTTTTCTTTGTCTGGATCAACCCAAGCTCTTTCAGGTACTCAGTAGCCATCTCAGAAGCTCGCAGAAGATTCCCGTTAGCGCTGTGCTTATCGTACCCAGCAAGTTCCCAAAGGTATAACCTCGGAACCTCACTTAGTTTCTTATCGAAGAACGGTCTAAACCTGAGCTTGAACTCACTAGCTTTACTTGGGCGCGCCGTGTCTTCACTTCTAACAGGAAGGCTGTTCGGCTGTTTGGCTGGCGGCTGTTGCGTAGCTGGCTGTTTGGAAGCGCGGAATCGTTTGGTCATAGGTAGCATCCTGTAGGAAAGGAAGACGTAGGGGTGAACCGCAAACTCTGAGTCTACAGAGGACGTTCTGAGCGGGCGTGCTTACCCCCAGAGAAACAGCCAATATCAGGGCTGTTCTAGGGGGTAAATAACAAAAACCAAGCATCTGAGTCCACTTTCGGAGCCCTTCGCTTAGTACCGGCGAAACTTATTTAACGAGACAATCGCCACTCTTGCGAGCTTGCACCCCATCTCGACGACCTCAAGTTGATTCCCTTTCGAGACTCAACCCGCTGGGCTGTACGGTTCACCTGACCCAGAACGCTTACGCTTACGATGGAAACCAACAAGGCTTCCACGGTCGCTACGGTACGCCAGTTAAGGCCATCCGTCTTTGTCCAGCTCATCTTGTGTAGGTTGGCGTGTGCTGGGGTATGACCACCGGCTTAGTTAGGCCGGAACGAAAGTTAAAATTCAGAGAGAGCAACTCAATGCCGCCCACTCAGTCCTACCGATTCCGCCGATGCGCTAGAGAGCGCCAGAGATTTCGCAGAGTGAGCGGCATTGAATTGCCAGCTCAATCGACAAAATCAGTAGGTGCAAGAATCCTAGACAAGTCGCGTTCTAGTGTCAAGTGAAAATAACCTATGGACAATGAAAAGAAAAAGCCCGGATTGCTCCGGGCAGAAAATTAAAGTGGTTTGAAAGCAGCGATCCGCAGTTTGGTAAAGTCGTCTTGGTTGGCTTTGATCCAAGCTATAGCATGGTCCTTCTGAGTGAATCCGAACGCTGGCTCTAATTCTTTTTTGCCGTCGATTCGATGCCCGGTCTCGTAGACTGGCATATAAATCAAGCCTCGTTCATAGATTGGGCTAAGTCTAAAGCCGGTTGAGTTTATGGAAAAAAGATTCATGGTACTTCTCCATGCTGGGCTGAAAAAAGCCGCCCACTCGCTGAAGTACCGATAGACCTGCGCAAGGCAAGAACTAGCGGAACGAATGGGCAGCTTTCATCAGCCCTTTGGTTCGCCAGAGGCAAGGTCAGAATATCGGTACTTCGCTAATAATCGTAGCGTTGAGGATCGCACAGTCAACCCCCTTTTTTGCGTGGCTGTTGAAACTTTCCGTTCACTCGCATCGTCTTCTTGGTCATCATTCCAGCAACCGCGCGAGGCACGACCATTACCCAAGTCTCGCACCAATGACACCGGCACGCGCCGTAATCGTCCGCCGTGTTCTCAGCGTGGCACTTTTCGCAGTCCCACTCGATGACCGGGAATCCGTTTACTACTGGGAGGCTGCTCATCTCTTGGCTCGCTGGAATTGTGGGTAGACTTCGCGGACGCTCTTACCCCACTCGGAGGATTTGCGGTCTGGGATTCGGCTTGTCTTGGGCTCTACCGGGATGCCTTCCTTCTCCGCTTTCTTGGCGGCAAGGCAAAAGGCTTGGCTAACGCTGTGGCCTAGAATGTTCGAGGCGTACAGTTGACTCCGGTAGATATCGTCAAACGATTTGGGCGCCCTGTATTTGGTATCCCGCCCGGTCTTTTGGACTAGCTGGCCGTCCATCTGGCGAACGATTCTAACGCTCCGCTTGTGCATGTACCCGCAGGCGTGGCAGCTATTACCGTGAGTTCTCATAGCGGTGCATTGGGGGCAGCAGATCGGCTCAGCCTCGTCGCCCTTCTGTTTCTTGCGGCGTTCCTGTTCGGCCTTGTGGATGCTGTTGTTCGTACAGCCAAGCTCCCACTCGCGGTCCTCAGATGGAATCCCGTGGCGGTCGATGTTGCCGCCGTGGTCTTGGAGAATCTTGTGGTCGCTATCCGGGTGGAAGCGTTGCCCTCGACCCACGCTCTGAAGATAGGTAGAGATTCCGCCCATACTGGTAGCGAGGATAACGTGGTAGACGTTGGGGATGTTGATGGCTTCCCGGAGTACAAAGCGGTTCCATAGAATCTTGTAGGTTCCGTCACGCAGCCCCCCGACCACCTCGCGCCGCGATTCGTCGCTGGTCTCAGTCTCGACAATCTCAATCTCGGTCCCTTGGTCATTCCATCGGGAGTACACCACACGCTCGCCGTCAATGTGGGCGCATGGTACGCCGCGCTTGGCGAACTCTCGGAGGAACCACTTGGATTCAGCCACTCCGGGGGCAAACGCAATCGCTGGTTTCTGTAGCGGGTTCAGTTTTCGCCACCACTCGTAAACCCTGCCGACAATCGTAGGTACCGAGTTGATCCTCCGGTCATCCTCATAGGAGAAATCCCCGCCTTTCATCGCTCGAATCTTGCTCAAGTCTGGCCGGTCGGGGCCGTAGCAAACCATCGGTAGATGAGCCCGGCATTGGAGCATTTCCGAATACGTGCCCGCGTTTACCAGCCCCTCATAGAGCCCGCCGATATCGACCGGGGTAGCGGTAAACCCAACTCGCCGGGCGCCTTGCAATCGGTGACACTCAAACACAGCCCGAGCCTTCTCGCCGGTCTGCTGGTGTGCCTCGTCAACGATAACCAGATCGGCTTGCGGAAAGTCAAAGCTAACTTTGTCCATCCGGGCGTAAACGGTGTCGAGGGAGCAGATTTGAATCCTAGCCTCTGGCCTCGCCATTTCACCGAACCCCGAGGCGATAACGCCGAAATCCATCCCGGTAGAATTGAGCCCGTCGATAATCTGCCGGGTCAAGAGCACGCGGTGAGTGTAGATACAAACTCGCTTGCCAGCCGTAGCCGCAGGGATTGCCAGCCGGTGCATAATCTCGGTCTTACCGGCCCCGCACGGCGCAACGATAGCCCAAGCGTTAGTTCCTGCTCGGTACATGGCGCGCGACTGCTCAATCGCTCGGACTTGGTGTGGCCAAAGTTCCATTACCGAAAGCTCCTCATTATGGCTTCTTCGAGCGTCACGGTCGGTTCTTCGTCTTGAGAGAATCGCTCTCGCCTGTATTCGCGTTCCTTGAGTGCCAGCCGTTCACCGCACTTGAGGCAGGAGAAATCAAAGCAAGCCCGTTCCCGGCGCGATTGAACAAACTTCGCTAGAAAGAGATAGCGAGCAGCCTCATCCTCGAACTGTTTGCCGCAATATCTGCAATTCATTGACAATACCCTATCCTTTATCCGTTAATCCATTCTTCGACGTTTGCCCAGTATTCATCAAACCGCTTGCCAGCACCGAGATTTGAGAGAGCTAGTCGAAGCCCGCTGAGATGCTTTCGGGCTAAGGCAAGGTGTTTAACCTCGCGGCCTAGTGAGTCCTTGTCTTTTC
>SXGT01446774.1_pt1 | contig 20772 bp, 14 predicted proteins | sample 3176221 | NCBI WGS metagenome assembly SXGT01 (sample SAMN11356862, study PRJNA531348) | freshwater metagenome | isolation source: freshwater sample F1-120 | place: China: Fuxian Lake, Yuxi | collected 2017-12-25
CCTTTCCAGACCTCGATGCTGTGGGCCCAACCGAGTTCGTGCAGGCCGACATAGGCATCCACGAAGTCGTCGCTGATCCACCCATGGGGCCGCTTCGGATCCCCGCACGCGCGCATCACTGCCTCGAAGGCAACGTCGACGGTGACGGCGAACCGGTCTCGTCGGCGCCGCAACGAACGACTGGCGTGGAATCCGTCGAGCGGCATGATGCCGCGCGGGTCGGGCGACCACCACGCCAGCATGCCGCCCTTGCCGCCGAGGCGCATCGGGAACAGCCCCTGACGGTACGCACCGAGAACCGTCGCCGGCTCGAGGTCGGCACCGACGCAGACGATGCCGTGTTCGTCGGCGGTGTCGGCGGGCGGGAAATCCCACACGCACTCCCCCGGATCGAGCGGTAACGGCGATCGCGACATCGGCCTGCATCCTTGCCGAACTTGCGCCAGAAACCGTGCCCGGACACCGGTTTGTGACGCAAGTTCGGCCCGTAGATCTGGGGTTGACAACCAACTTTCTGAGCGTATGCTCAAGTCGTTCGCTCGGAGCAAACGCTCAACCCGCGGGCGACGGGACGACGAGGGAGGCCCAATGGCTACGGACACCCGACGAGATCGATCGAACGGCGAGGCGGCCCGACGAGCGCCGACCCTCGGCGACGCGACCAAGCAACGCATCATCGCCGCGGCGCTCGACTGTTTGCGCGAACACGGCGTCGGCGGCACCAGCGCCCGGGCGATCGCGCGGGCGGGTGACTTCAACCAGGCGCTGATCTTCTACCACTTCGGTTCGGTCACCGATCTGTTGGTCGCGGCCAGTCTGAGCGAGAGCGAACGACGCGCCGAGCGGTACGCCACTCGCCTCGCCGATGTGTCGTCGTTGCCCGAGCTCGTCACCGTCGCCCGCGCGCTGCACGACGAAGAAACCCAAGAAGGCAGCGTCGCGGTGCTGACGCAGATGATGGCGGCCGCGGCGCACTCCGACGCGCTCCGTCAGGCGGTGCTCGACGGTTTCGAGCCGTGGATGCGACTCGTCGAGGGAGCCATCGATCGCGTGCTTGCCGACACGCCGTACGCCGGGCTCCTGCCGACCAACGATCTCGCGTTCGCCATCTCGTCGCTGTTCCTCGGCGTCGAGTTGGTGTCGAGCCTCGATCCCGATCGGGGCACCGAACAACGCCTCTTCCAAACGATCGAAGCGCTCACCAACATCGCAACCGCCCTGCTGCAACTCCCCCCGCGATGAACGACGACGGAGGTTCCAACCCGCCCGAGCGCCCGGAGGATCACTGGACCAGCGTTCCGAGCGGGCGCGCGGCCCGAACGCCGATGTTCGCGATCTCACCTCGGGAGCGGCTCGATGCCGGGCGCCGTCGAGGCATCGCGATCGTCCTGGCGCTCGCTGCCTCCAGCGTCGCGTGGCGCATCATCGCCGGGATTGGTGCGCGTGAGGCATCGGCGTTCTTCGTGGGAATTCCTACGCTGCTCGCGATCGTCGTCATCCTGTCGGACCGATCGAGGAGCCCTTCGGGATCGGTGTTCCGCGGGCTCACGCTGGGACTGCTGCTCGCGGGAATCGTCGCCGGCGAAGCCTTCGTGTGCATCGTGATGGCGGCGCCGCTCTTCTACCTCGTGGCAGTGCCATTCGCGATGGCGGCCAATACTCGCCAAGAGCGACGAATGGAACGTGGGCTTCGAGTTTCGCTGGTGCTCCCCCTGCTGTTGTTGTCGTTGGAAGGTGTCGTCGCGTATGACACATTCCCACGCGACGACCACGTGACCGCGCACGCGACGGTTAGCGGCGCGCCGGAGGACGTCGAAATGGCGCTCGCGGCGACTCCTGTCTTCGATCGTGAACTTCCGTGGCTCCTCGACAACGCGCGCTTTCCGCGACCGGTTGGGGCGGTTGGCTCGGGCATCGACGTCGGTGACGAGCGACTCATCACGTTCGTCATGCCGGGCGAAGCCGTGACCAGGTTGCCGAGCGGTGTCGTCGGACCGACGATGCGCCTCGAGGTCACCGAATCGACGCCGGGCAGGGTGGTGTTCGCCGTTCGCTCCGACGACACTGCGATCGCCAGCTGGATGACGCTCCGACGAGCCACCGTGACGTGGTCCGCGATCGGCGATGGTCGCACTGCCGTCCATCTTCGTCTCGATTGGCACCGCAAGCTCGCGCCCGGCTTCTATTTCGGCCCGCTCCAACGCCATGTCGCAACGAGCGCGGCCGCGTACCTGATCGGCGAGATCGCGACGCCCGAGCGATGACGATCTCGCTGCGCGACCCGGCGGTTCTGCGTGCGGCGTGCTTCTACGTCCCCGTTGCGATCGTCGGATTGTTGGTGTGGCGCCAGCCTCCGAACTCGCGTCGCATCGCGGCGGCATCGCTCGCATCATTGTGGGTCGCGTGCGCCATTTACATGACCCATCCGTTCGCGACGAGCGAGGCTTGGTGGTCCTATCACGTCGACGGTGGGACCGTTCGGGGCCTTCCCGCGGACCTGTGGATCGGGTGGGCCTTGCTGTGGGGCGCGGTTCCCGCGCTGACGAAACGCAATCCATTGATCGTGGCACTGAGCGTGCTCGCGCTCGATGCGCTGTTGATGACCCAACTCGAACCGATTGTCGAGCTCGGTCCGCGGTGGTGGACTGGTCAGAGCGCGATGATTGCGATTGGATTCGTCCCGGCGTATGTCCTCGCGAGAATGACACTCGCCAGACAGCGAGTCGAACTGCGCGCCGCGGGGCAGTTCGTGTTGTTCACCGCGACGCTGTTGGTCATCGTCGACCTCGTCCTCGTCTCGACCGGAGGGTCATGGGCTGACTATCGAGGTGGCGGAGTTGCCACCCAAGTGCTCGCTCAGGTCGTTGCGATCGTCGCGGTCCCTGGCGCCGTCGCAGTGCGCGACCTCGCCGCGATCGGCCGCGGCACGCCGTTCCCTTGGGACCCGCCCGAACGGCTGGTGACGACCGGGCCGTACGCGTACGTCGCGAATCCGATGCAGCTGAGTGCCGTCGTCCTACTCGCCATCACCGGTGTCGCACTTCGCAGCATCGCGATCAGCGCGCTGAGTGTCATCGGCGTCGCCTTCAGCATCAGCCTCGCCAACCGTCATGAAGCCGCGCGTCTCAGTGAGCGTCACGGCCGAGACCTGAATTCGTATCGCCGACGCGTTCGGTCCTGGGTGCCGCGCTGGCGGCCGCGCTTCGGCGTCGATGCCACCTTGTATATCGACGTCGATTGCACCGAGTGCAGTCGCATCGGTCGCTGGTTCGCCCGACGAACGGTGCACTTACAGGTCGCGCCGTGCACCGCCGAGATGGAACGCCTGACGTACGTCGGCCCTGATGGGGTTCGCGCCGCTGGCGTCAACGCCGTCGCGCGGGCGCTCGAGCACATCAATTTCGCGTGGAGCATCGCAGCGTGGACGTTGCGGCTCCCGGGCTTCGCCTGGCTCGCCCAGGCGATCGCCGATGCGGTCGGCGCCGGACCCCGACCTCTGAACCTCGACAACCAGCCATCGATCAAGCACTGACGATTCGGGCACACGCGTGTCCCACATCGCCACTCGTGCAAGAGTCGCCCGACCGCGCCACACCGACGTCGGCGAATTACGCTGCTTGAACCATGCGATTTCACGATCTCTGACCCCGTCGGCGCAGACGCAGCTCCTTGAAGTCTCGGTTCACCGGCCTGTGGCCGCTCGCGGCACGGGCGCCGTTCGCGCTCGTTGCTTCGGTGCTCGGCATGCGGCTCATGGACGAGTGGATGGCGTTCCTGCCATCGGGTGCGTTCGAGGCGTTTCGCTCCGAACTCGGTCTCTCCTATCGAGACGCCGCCACGATCATCACGCTCATGGGCGTCGGCGCGATCGCCGGTTCGGGATTCACCGTCTTGGCCGACACGCGCAGTCGCCGGGTGATCGCCACGATCGGTGGGTACGGCTACGCCGCCAGCATCGCGACGTTCGGCCTCGGTCATTCCCCCGCGGTACTCGCGCTCGGCGCGATCGGCATCGGCATGTTCTCGACGGCACTCGTCGACGCGATCGAGATTTCGCTCGTCGATGTCGCGGGTGATCGGCTCGAGGTTCTGCTCGCACGCATCAACCTCGGCGCGACGATCGGCGACTTCATCGGACCGGTGGTCCTCGCTTCGATCACCGCGTTCGGCGGTTCGTGGCGAACGGCGCTGATCGTCTCGGCAATCGCGATGGCGGCATTCGCGACGATCGTTGCCGCGGCACCGCTCCCCGCTCCGGGTTCGGTGCCCCATGTCGACGACGGCGGGTCCGACGACGAGGCCGACTCGCCCGAACTGCCGAGGGGACTGCCCGCGATCGTCGCCGTGCTGCGAGCGCCGAGCGTGTGGTGGGCGGGACTGCTCGGCGCCGGACTCGTCGCGCTCGACGAGTCGTACCTCGGATTCATCATCGCCGGATTCGAGGAGGAGCGCGGCACGACGCCGGCAGTCTCGGTGGCGCTCGGTTCGTCGAGCGTTGTCGGCGCGGCGATCGCGTCGATCTGGCTCGCGCGCCGGACTCCGTTCTGGGAACCCCGTCGGCGCATGATCGCCACCGCGCTGGTCATGGCGGTCGCAGCAGCCTTGTTCGCCGTCCTGCCGACGCTCTGGCTGCCGACGCTGGCGATCCTCGTCTTCGACGCGGCCATGATCGGGTTCTGGCTGCCGCTGCAGGCGCTCGCGCTCCGATTGGTCCCCGGGCGGGCAGGCACCACCAAAGCGGTGATCGGCGCCATCGAGATGCTCGGGCTCTTGATCCCCGTTGGCATCGGGGCGCTCGCGGACAGCACCGACCTGCAGGTCGGACTCCTCGCCTACGCCGTCGTCCCCACGGCAATGCTCGCCCTCACCCTCTCTCGCCGCCCTCCGCCAGTACCTGCGGCTCGAGCGCGCGTCCGCGGCGGCCGCACGTGACACCGACATGGAAACCGCGTTAGCTTGTGAACATGCGAAAGTCGATAGCGGGTCTGGCGGTCGCGGCGCTACTGCTGATCGGTGCGATCGCCGTCGCCGCGAACTCGGGCGACGACGACCCGGTCAGCGACCCGGGTTCGAGCGCACCGAGCCCGACCGAGGTCACGCCAACTGCCGAGCCTGGCCCGACCTCCGCAACGACGAGCCCATCGAGCACCACGACCACGAGCGGTGAACACGTCGGTCACACCGACCCAACCGATGTCGACGACGGCTCGACGACGACGGGTCACGACCACGACGGGACCGCCACGACCGACCAGCCCGGAACCACGCACGGTCACAACGACAACAGCGGCGCGGGCGGCACCTCGACAACGCACGATCACGGGTCGACCGGCACCACGACGGCTGGCGCAACCACGACCACGCACCACAACGGCCCGTCGACCACCCACGACCACGGCCCGACCACGACTGGAGTCGGCCCGACCACGACCACCGAGCCTCACCATCACGGTCCCGGTGACGACGATTGGGACGACATCGCACTCAGCGGCGAAGAGATCCGACTCCTCACGCCGCAGGTGCGCTTCATCACGACGTTCTTCGGCACTCGCTATCCGACCGTGGCCGACGCCGAAGCCAGTGGGTGGCGTCGAGCCGGTCGGTTCTCCCCCGGTGCCGGCGCGCACTACGTCAACATCGGCTTGATGCACAGCGGCGGGCCGCTCGATCCGGGCGCGGCGTTCGGACTCATCTACGACGGCATCGCGCCCGACAGCGAACTCGTCGGCGTCATGTACTACTCATGGGCCGCCGATCCGCCCGACTACTTCGCAGGACCGAACGACCGGTGGCACAAGCACACCGGGCTCTGTTACCAGTTCAACCCCGACGGATCGATCGACATCCCGTTCCCTGTCGACACCGACGACATCACGCGGTCGATGTGCGAGGCGCGCGGCGGTTCGTTCCTCGAGCAGACCGCTTGGATGCTGCACGTCTGGGCGTTCGAAGGTTGGGAGAGCGACTACGGCGTGTTCTCACACATCAACCCCGATCTCGCCTGCGCCGACGGCACCTGGGACGTCGACGAACTCGGCTTCTGCGACGGATCCGAAGTCACCTGACCGAACGCCCACCGAACATCCCAATGTGCGTCATGAATGGCAAATAGTGGTCACGACATGCCGCACATTGGGGTGCGCGGGGTGGAGTCAGGCGAGCATGGCCTTGGCGATGTGGGTGACCTGGATCTCGTCGGTGCCGGCGTAGATCTGGAGGACTTTGGCGTCGCGGGCGATCTGTTCGACCTCGTACTCCGCCATGTAGCCGTTGCCGCCGAACAGCTGCACCGCTTCGAGCGCAACCTCGGTCGCGGCCTGGGCGCTGTAGAGCTTCATCGCGCTCGCCTCGGCGAGTCCGAGTGACTTGCCGGCCGCACTCATCTCCAGCGTCCGGAACACGAGATTCTCGACGTTCAAACGCGCGACTTCCATCTTCGCCAACTTGAGCTGAATCAACTGGAAGTTGCCGATCGGCTGGCCGAACTGCACGCGCTCCTTCGCGTACGGCACGCAGAGTTCGATGCAGCGTTCGATCATGCCGAGCGCCATTGCCGCGACGCCCGTTCGCTCGATCGTGAACGTCGCCTTGCCGGCCTCGCGCCCGGCTTTCCCAGAGAACGCGTCGAGCGACTCGCCCAACAGCCGGTCGTAGCCGACGCGTACGTCGTCGAGGAACAACATGCCGGTCGGCGAACTGTGCATCCCCATCTTGCGCAGCGGCTTGCTCTGCTCGAGCCCCGGCATCCCCGAGTCGAGCACGAACTGCACGACCCGGCGGTCGGCCGGTGCGTTCCCTTCGTCGAGTTTGCAGATGAACACGATCGTGTCCGCGTACGGCCCGTTGGTGATGAAGGTCTTGCTGCCGTTCAGGATGAACTCGTCACCGTCGATGCGCGCCGTTGCCTGCATCGAACCGAACGCGTCGCTGCCCGAGTTCGGCTCCGTGATCGCCCACGCGCCGATCTTCTCCATCGTGAGGATGTCGCGCGCCCAACGCTTCTTCTGCGCGATCGTCCCCTTGCTCATGATCGCGGCCGACGTCAGACCGACGCTCACGCCCATCGCCGTCACCATGCCCGGCGAACACCGACACAGCTCGATGATCGGGAGCATCGTCAAACCATTACTACTGTCGCGCTCGCTCTCGGCGCCGGATACCGACGCCGAGTCCTGCGGAACGCTCGCCGCTCCCGCCGATGGCTTCACTGGATCACTGTGCGACGCACCCGCGTCGCCGGCTTCTTCGCGGGCGATGCGACGGTCGAAGCTCGCCGCGGCCATGGCGTCCATACCGAACGTCTTGTAGAGCTTGCGCAAGAGGTCGTAGGGCGCCAGATCACCGTGTTCGAGCTCTTCTCGATGCGGGCGGATCTCCTTCTCGACGAAGTCCCGCACGGCCTGGCGGATCATCTGGTGTTCTTCGGACCATTCGAACATACGTACCCCGCGATCACAAACGACGAACGACGTGTCATCGTACGCAGCGGCACCGGAAATTCTCCGGCCGCGATCTCACCGGGGGGACGAGATGCGACCCATTGACCGACCGAGGTTCACCGCACGTCGATGGGCGGCAATCGCCGCGCTGCTCACCGTGGTGCTCGGCGCCTGCTCCGGCGCCAACGACTCGAGCAGTCGCGAAGCAGGGATCGCCGACGACGCGGGCGGCGGGTTGAGCGAAACGCCGGCCGAAGCGGGCGATATCGATCCCGACTCGATCGAGCGCGACCGTCCGCAGGTCATCCACACCGCCGAACTCGTCGTCGCAACCAAGCAGGTCGACGACGCGCGCGCAGACGCGATCGCGATTGCCGAAGAAAACGGCGGCTTCGTCGACTCCGAACAGTCCCGACTCGGGTCGCGCCCGTCGGTCACCCTGGTCCTGAAGGTCGACCCGGAACGCTTCCGTGCAGCACTCGAAGGGCTGCAAGAACTCGGAACGGTGCTCGAACGCAGCGAGTCGTCCGAGAACGTGACGCAACAGGTCGTCGATCTCGACGCTCGCATCGAAGCGGCTCGGTCCAGCACCGATCGCTTGCGTGAACTCCTCGAAGGACAAGGCACCCTCGACGACATCGTGAAACTCGAGGCCGCGCTCGCCCAGCGTGAAGCCGACCTCGAATCACTCCGAGCGTTGCGACAAGCACTGAGTGCCGAGATCGATTACGCGACGATCACGGTGCAGCTCCGAACGCCGCCGAAGGCACCGTCCGACGGTGAACCGAGCGACAAGATTCCCGGGTTCCTCCGCGGTCTGAAAACCGGGTGGGCAGCATTCGTCAACGTCGTGCTCGGGATTGTCACCGTGGCGGGGTTCATGTTGCCCTTCGCGGTCGCGATCGCCGTCCTCGTGCTCGCCACGACCCCACTCCGGCGCCGCCTCATGCGCAGGCGCGCCGAGCGCCGGGCCGCCGCCGACCCCTTCGCCGACATCGACCGCGGAGCGACCCACCCTTCCGCGTGACGAATCCGGGGTTCAGGGCCCCGCCCACACCGACCGATAACGAAGGTCACCAGGGGAGGTGTGGAGGCCATGGACGGTCGCCGCGCCCGCGCGAGCGGACGGCACATCGAAGTGACACGGACCGTGCGCCTCGACGCGGCCGCGTTCGCGGATGCGCTCGTCGGACTCCGTCGCGAGATGACCGGCATCGATCACCGATTTCATCTTGGCGATCGCGGCACTTTCGAACTCGATGCGCGTCTGAGCCCACCGGGTCCGCGCTCGCTCGGCCGCGCCGAACTCAACGGTCGCCTGTGGAACCCCAACGGCGATTCGGTCGCGCCGGTGCGGATCACCGCGACGAGCGACGATTCGGTGACGATCGTGGCGTTGCTCCCGACCCGCGAGATCGCCGACTGGTTCGCCGATCATCTGGCCGAGTACCTCGACCTCGCGCACGCGGCACTCGACGAGCTCTGCGAAGAGCTGCTCTTCCACGCGGCAAACGAACGTCGAGCGCGCGAACACACGTGAGCGATCCGGCACACGTGAGCGATCTGGATCAGTCGTCGTCGGTCACGAAGGCATAGGCAGCGGACCCGGCGATCGGGATCGCACCAACCGGAGTGAACGGCGACGCGATGAGTCGCACCGAAATCGCTTCGGTCTCCTCCGGGCGATCGTCATCGAAGATTTCGACTCGAGCGCATCCGATTCGCGACCCTCTCGCGAAGGCGGCAACGCCGTTGCGGCCCTCGTAGTCACGCCCGGCGACGGCTTGCACGTCGACCGTGACGAAGGGGATCTCGAAGTCCCACGGCGCGGGCGAAAGCAAAACGATCGGAACGCACACGTCGCCGTCGGACTCGACCACCGACGTCCACCAACCGGCTGCACCCGGCCAACCTGCGGGACCGGGAGACAGCGCGAGCGAGCGCTCGTACCCGGGATGGTCGAGTGACTGCACGAGCACAGAACACGAGAACTCGAACGGACAGGGCCCGGGATGGGAGCCCGAAGCGGGCGGTTGCCAGATCGGCAGCGTGCGGACCACGGTGCCGCTACCGGTCGACAGGGTCACCGCAGCGCTCGGCTCCACGCACGAGTCACCGACGCAGTCGCGCGTGACGACGCGATCCCCCGCTGGCCAGCCTGCGAGCTCGACCTGTACAAGGGCGCCAGGACCGTGGGGTCCGGCCGAGGCCAGCGTGGCAGTTGCCGGGAATCGACGAAATTCCAGGTCGATCCGCTCCACCGGACCACCGAACGCGTACTGGCTCGCGACCAACGCACAGCGAGCGACCCGGCAGCTGTGCACCCGATCGTCCAACACCACGTGATCGCGAAGCTGGATCTGCGCGTCGATCCGTCCGTTCGGAGTTGCGATCGCGCCCACCGTTCCGTCGTCGCAACGCAGGTTGCCGCGGACCCAGACGCAGAGGTGAACGGCGACGGGCGAGTAGGGAATCCACCCGACGCCGCTGATGACCGCCGGAGTCCGGTCACGTAGGCCCGTCGACGGAACCAGTGCGAGCCGAGACGACGCGAACCGCAACTGAACTGCGACGGTGTCGTGTACCCGCGAACGCACTTCGAGGACGCAGTATCCGACGCTGATCTCGCCGAGCGGCTGACACTCGAACGGCCCGCCGGACTGGCGCGGCAGCAGATCGTTGAACGTGTAGGTCGCGACGAACGCACCATCGGCATCGGTGGTGGCGTACACAGCCGGAGCAACGCCCGCGCACCCGTCGTTCACGTAGCACTGTTTCAGCGTGACGCGCTCGAACGGCGCGAAGTTGGAGCCACGGACTGTGGACGTTTCTCCGGACACGATGGGCGAGGGCGGCGTCAACGAGACCGAGGCATCCGTGTGGAACGCGCCGTCGAACGAGATGGGAATCGATGGGGTCGGGCCGCTTACCGAACCGATTGCGCGCACGAAGCACGGTCCCGTCGCGGCGCACGTGAGGACGCCGGAGACGAAGGCGAAGGAATGCACCTGCACTCGCGTCGTGAACGTGCCCAGGGGATCCGGAGGTCGCTCGGATCGATGCGCGAACGGACAGGTGGTTTCCGATCCGAAGCACTGCTGGATCGTGACGACTTCACCGGCGACGAATCCCGACCCGACGACGGTGACGATCTCGTCCTCGGAGACGGTGCCGCCGCCCACGACGGCAATTGCTGGTGCCGCGGCGAGCGCCGGACGCGCGCCGACGACGCACGTCATCGCGACGGCGCACGCGAGGACGACCGTGCGGGAGGCCTTTCGCGACATCATCCGATCCCGATCAGTCGTCGTCGCGCACGAAGATGTAGGAGTCGCGACCACCGTCGACCAGCACGGCGCTTCCTGCGATCGCGTCGAGGTGGACTCCGATCATCTCGACGCCTTCGTCATCGCTGTCGTCGATCAGATTCACTCGCGCGCAGCCGAGATACTGACCTGCCTGAATGATCAGCGAACCGGCAGTTGTGGTGTAGTCGACTCCCGGCGTCGCGTCGATCGCGAAGGAGTGATACGCGACGATCACGTTCTCGCTCGAAAGCTTGGTCAAGATCACCGGGGCGCAGCCGAACTCGTCACCTTCCGCCGCGTCGTTGTAGTAACCAACGGCCGCGGTCCAACCCGACCGCGACATGACGAGATCGAGTTCGGCGGTACGCAGCGTCGTCACCCCCATGCGAGCCGACAGCCAACACCGATGCGCGTAGCAGTCCACCCCGCGCACCGAGCGACGCAGCTTGGCGTCGACGCTGAACGTGCCTCCGAAGATCGTGGTCGTCGTGACCGTTCCGCCGGCAACGAGGGCGGGGCTCACACAACCGCCGCTCGAACACTGCAATACCGAGACTGACTGCAGCGATGGCCAGTGGGCGCCGTTGACCGCGACGACCGCGCCGCCCGAGTACGGAATGCGCTGACTGATGGCGATCGAATGATCCATCGGGTCGTACACCACGGGGTTGAACAGCACCACGCCCGTCGTCGGTTGGTAGAAGTTCCACTGACAAGCGCTCGTCGAGCAGTTGCCCGACGGAGCGGGCCAGACGAAGTCGAACGAACCGGTCGCATCCGCGACGGTGCCCGCGCCGTAGGGCGGACTGTCGGCGCAGATGAGTCCACTCACCGGGTCGAGAACGTTGCACGGTTTGAACGCGACCGGTTGATTCGCGACGAAGCCCGACCCGTGCATCTGCACGCTGCCGTAGATCGGCGCCGGCGCGTTCGACTGGGTCACGGTCGCAGTTGTCGCCGCGTCCGCGGGCGACGAGCCGTTCGCAACGCCCAGACCCAGCGTCGACACCGCGAGCAGCACCCGGAGCACGATCTTCGTACGCGAGCGATGATGCATTCGATACTCCTAGGTCTCGGTAACCGGTCGGTGAACGACCCAATAGCGCAGGTCGACGATCTCGTTGCCGTCGAAGAGCACGACGATGTGCGGTCCGACGCCGAGGCCCAACAGCGCAAGCCCGTCGCCGCATTCGACCATGCGCTCCATGTCGACGAAGCAACGAATCGAGCCCTGCGTGGGTGAACCGACAATGGCGAAGCTGGCGGTGCGCTGGGCGACGACGCCCGCCGGACCGCCGCCCAGACGCGGGCCAGACGAAGTCGCGCCCGCGTACCAGACGCGGAAGTCTGCCGTGCTGGCGTGGCCCAACGCATCGACGGCCTGCACGACCAGCGCGTGCGTCCCGACCGACAGCCCCACCACATGCGGCGTGGACGAGCAGGGCGCGAACGCCCCGAGGTCGAGCGAGCACTGCAGTGACGAACCTGCCGGGACGTCGACGACGAAGTCGGCGGTCGTCTCCGTGACGAACCCGGTTGGGCCCTCGGTGATGCGCGCCCCCGCGACGCCATCGGTGCCCGGCGCCAGATCGAATCGCACCCGTGACGGTGACGGGTCGAGGTCGTACCGACTGCCGGCGAACACGCGCATGACCGCATGCGTACCGTCGAGGGTGACCCCGGTCAACCCGCCGCCATCGACGCGCTCCCACTGTCCGGCCGTCGTTCGGAGGTACAGGGCTTCGGGCTCGCGCGGCAGGTCGATCTCGAGCACCGCATGAACGGCAAGATCCATCCGACCCGTCAAGATCCCGTCGGGAAATGCGATCCCCGGGTGCGCGGGTACATCGGCGTCGTTGCGCAGCGCCATGAAACGCAGCGCCGACGAAACACCGAATCGACGGTGCACCGAGTACGTCCCGCCCACGGGCCCTGCGAGGGTCTGCACGAGACCAGACTGCGAATCCGAGATGCCGCCGTGGCTAGCGCTTTCGTCGACGTCGGCGAGACCATCGAAGTCGCTGTCGGGGCGAAGCGTCGGCGCGATCGTGGCACCTCCCGCGGGCACCTCGACGTCGGCCAGCATCGCGGTGGCCGCGCCGATCGGTCGCGGCGCACGAACCCGAACGTCGTACTCGCCGGCGACGACGGGTCCGACTTCGACACGGCCGTTGCGACCGACGACCGAGTACCAACACGTCTCGCCTCCGACCCGGCACGCGTCGACGGTCAGGACATCTTCGCCAGGTATCTCGATCACGAGGGCGAACAGTGGCGTGAGGTCGATGTCGAGCGTGCGACGTTCTCCCTCGCTCATGGTCACGGTGACTTCGGCAGGTTCGAACGCCACCCCGTGTGGCGGAACGAAGACCACCTGATACTCGTGGCCCGGCGCGAGATAGATCTCGTAGCTGCCATCGATCTCGGTCTCGGCATACTCCGTTCCGCAGTCGGAACATTCGGCCTCGATCGACACGCCTGGGACCGGTGCACCCGTCGCCGTCGATGTCACGATGCCGCGCAGGATCGCGGGTTCGACCGCAACCTCGAGATGTAGTTCGTCGAAGGGAGCGATGGCCACCGAACGACGCTGCTGGTCGAACGGCGCCACATCGGGCCACACATCCAGCGTGTAGGTCCCCGGCGGCATCGCCTCGGCGAAGCGGTAGGTACCCGGAACGTCTTCGACGCCGTACACGCAGCTCGCGCCACCGTCGACACACAGCGATGAATCACCTGATGCGGGTGAACCCCATACCAGAAGGTCGAACGAGACGCGCCCGCCGTATTCCAACTCGACGTCGAACGACGTCGTCAAGCCCGACTCGACGAACACCTCGAGGGCCTCACCGCTGTCGCCCCACGGCCGCGATACGAAGAAGCCGTTCGTGGGCGCGCCCACCCGTACCTCGACCGGGCCAAGGCGCACTTCCTCGATCCGGTAGCGACCGTCCGCGCCGGTTTCGACTTCACATCCGAAACAGTCCGCAATGACGACCGCTCCCGCGATCGGCGCACCATCGGGATCGTGCACGACGCCTTCGATCACGCCGAGTGGGATCGCCTCGAACGTCAGCGGGATCAGTTGGAACTGCAGCGGACCGCTGGTCGTCGCGACGGCGATCGTGCAGCGGCCGGCGCGTTCGGCGCAGTCGATGACCCCGTGTGACGTGTTGAGCGTGACTCGGACGGACAGATCGGCTTCGATGATCGCGTTGAATGGATTCGAGAACACCTGTGCGGTCGCGAAGTCGCATCCGTTGCCACTCGCGTCCGGAACGTCGTCGCATTGGATCAACGCCAGGGAAGAACCCACCTGCGACGGTTCGATCGTCACGTGTACCACGTCGCCGTCGTGCAGCCCGGTCGTTGCCGAAACCTCGACGCTCAGTGCGTCGGCCGGCGCGGCGATCATCGCCAACGCGGCAACGACGACCGCGCTCGCGGCACCGGTCCGAACAACCCGCCGTCGTGTGCGGAATCTCATCATTACCCTCGTCCCATCAGTTGACGGCCGTCACATCAGTTGACGGCCGGGACATCAGTTGCCGGCCACGGGTCGGTGGACGACCCAGTAGCGCAGGTCGGTCAGTTGTAGTTCGTCGTCACCGCTGAAGACCAACAAGACGTGCGGGCCCGCCCGGAGGCCGGCTCGCGCGAACGTCGACCCGCAATCGACGACCTCGACGAAGTCGAACACGCATACCGCCTCACCGGCGACCGCGAACGCCGCGCCGCGCTCTGCGGTGACTCCCGTCGGGCCGCCGGTCGCGCGAACACCCGCCGGCGCGCCGGCGAACCACCAACGGAAGTCGGCCACCCCGGCCCGTCCATCGACCCACGGCTGGACGACCAACACGTGCGGACCGTCGGCGACACTCATGTACGCCGGTCGATCCGAACAGTTCACGAACTCGCCGAAGTCGAACGAACATCGCAAGGTCGCGTCCGGCGGCGCATCGACCACGAACTCCGCATCGTTGCTGCCGACGAAACCGACGGGGCCATTCGTGATCACGGCCGCGTCCACCCCGTCGGTGCCCGGCGCGACGTTGATTTGCACGCGACCATCGACTGCACCATCGAGATCGAACGCGCCTCCGTCGAAAACGCGGAACTGAACCCGGTCACCGTCGCCGCTGCCACCATCGAGACCCGCACCGTCGACGCGGCGCCAACCACCGCGGGACTGCGCGTAGAACGCCGCGGCGTCGGCGGGCAGGACGATGTCGAAGACAGTGCTTCCGGGCACGAAATTGGAGCGCGCCGTCATCACGCCGTGCCGAAACTCGACGCCGTCGGGCGCGGCCGGCACGCCGAGGAGATCGCGCGCCGCGATCATCCAGTGGAACGAGAGGTCGAATGTTGGAGCGAACCCGCGGCGCGAGATCGTGAACGGTTCGAGGGTCGAGGTTGGGGAGGTGACGACGTCAAGCTGCTCGGCATCGAGCACGCCATCGTCATTGCGATCACTGATCTCGGCGGAGTCGGGTGACCCATCACGATCGGTGTCGACGTCGAGCGACACCTCGCGGGTCGTGATGCCAGCGCCGATCTCCACGTCGGTGATCACCCGCGTCGACAGAACTCCGTTGACGATGGCGTCGACGAACAGGTCGTATCGCGCGCCGACGTGCACGCCCTCGAGTTCGAGCCGAGGACCAACGCCGAATCGACCGAGAATGCAATGCGGTCCATTCACCTCACAAGCATCGACACCCATGATTGCGGCGTTGGGAACGACAACCCGCAACCGCGCCGGCGCCATCAGTTCGAAGCTGAGATCATTCGTCCCAGCACGCAGCGTCGCATCGAAATCGGTGCGCGTGAACGGCACGCCCTGCGGTGGCGTGACCTCGAAGTGCAGCACGTCGACGAACCAGTCGAAGTCGAAGGTGCCGTCATCGCCGGTGGTCGTCGTGAACGGACACACATCGGCGTCGTCGCAGCTGACCTCGACCTCGGCCCCGACGACCGGGGTGCCGTTCGACGTGATCGTGCCGTGGACCGACGACGGCTCCAACAAGTACTGGACCTCGGTGAGCGCACCGGCGAAGACGTAAACGCTGCGGTGTCGTTCGACGCCGATGGCGGCGTCGGTCACCCAGAGCTCGTACCACCCCTCCGGAACCGCACCGAACGTCACGCCGCGCCCGGCGACGACGTCGAGCGGGTAACAAGGATCGGCATCCTCGGCTTCACACAGCTCGCCGTGCGATACGCCGATGTCGGTGAACGAGAAGCCGAGGAACCGCACCTCGACCCGACCACCGAGCTCGAGCTCGATGTCGTACTGCACGGTTTCACCCTCGGCCGGGAACACCGTGGGCGGCTCGGGGTAGTCCGGCGGCGCGGGAAACTCCAAGAAGAACGACTCGTCGGGCGGGAACGCGTAGATCGTGTGTCCTTCGTTGGGCGTCAACCCGTCGATGCGGTAGCGACCGTCCGAGCCGGTGACGGACTCGTCGACCGATTCGACTGCCCCGACGGTGACACCCTCGATCGGGTTCCCCGCGTCGTCGGAGACGACACCTTCGATCGACGCCCCTCGCACCAGAGCGAAGTCGACATCGCCAGCGAACCCGGCTTCGATCGTCTGCGACGCCGTGAGGTAGCCCCAACCGGCTGGGCCGCTCGCGACGATCACCTGGAAGCCCCGCACGGCAGCGACCTCGTATCGCCCATCGCCGTCGCTGATCCCCGACGTGACGGCGGGACCCTCGACGGTCGCGCCGGCGATGGGTTCACCCGACGAGTCACGGACGACGCCGCGCACCGTCACCACGTCGCCCGGCGCGAAGTCGAGCGCGACGCTCGGTCCCGCCACCACTTGGCCAAGCACCTGGTAGCCGATTCCACCCGTGAGGTAGCACGAATGCACGCGACAATCGACCACACCGCCCGCCGCATCGACATAGGTCGCGACGACGGTCACCTCGTAGGTACCGATGTTCGCCACCGAGAAGTCGGGACGACACCGTTCGGGCTGCGGCGCGTGCAGGCCAGGCCCGATGAGGCACTGCTGGATCGGCACCAGCACGCCACCGACCGGCGCCGGCGGAACGTCGGCCACCACCGTGACCGTCGCCGAGTACGGCAGATCGACGTTGGGGGTCACGGTCAGCGGCTCGGCGGCCGCGCCGGAGCGATCCGAGAACACCGCAGCGGAGGTCACGAGCGAGCACGCCACCAGCACGCGGGACCAGCGTCCGAAGCTCGGGATCCTCATCAGTCGTCATCCTTCACGAATGCGTACGCGGGCGAAGCCGCGATCGGAACCGCGCCAACCGCGGCAGACGGCGACATCAGGAGTCGCACCGCGAAGACCTCGACGTCGTCCGCTCGGTCGTCGTCGATGAGTCGGACCCGGGCGCAGCCGAGCGACGAGCCCCTGGCGATGGTGATGCTCCCCGAACGACCTTCGTAGTCTCGCCCGGCGACAGCCTGCTCGTCGACGGGGACGAAGGGAATGACGAGGTCCGACGGCGCCGGCGAGCGCAGCACCACGGGCACGCAGACCTCGCCGTCGGACTCGACCGCGGCGGTCCACCAGCCCACGACCCCCGGCCACCCCGCCGGTCCCGACGAGAGCCGCAGCGACCGCTCGTATCCACGGTGATCGACCGATTGCACCAGGATCTCGCAGGAGGCCCCGATGTCCTGCGCGCTGACCGTGCACGGCGCCGACGACAGGACGACTTCGATGGAGCCGCTCCCGGTCGGCAGCAACACCGCGGGACCGGGCACGCCGCAGATGCCACCCCAGCAGAACCGGGCCTCGACCCGATCACCAGCCGGCCACGAGTCGAGCCCGATCTGCACCACCGATCCCGGTGCGTGTGGTCCCGGGGTGATGATCGACGCCGACGCAGGGAAGCCGCGGAACTGCACGTCGACCCGCTCGACCGGCCCGCCGACTCCGTACTGACTGACCTGCAGGTCGCACGTCGCCACTCGACAGCTGTGCACGCGACCCGCGAGGACCACATGATCGCGGATCTCCACCTCGGTGTTGATCGTCCCTGCCGGGCTGGCGATCGTCGCGATGGTTCCCGCGTCGCAGCGAGTCGTCTCGACGACGACGAGACATTGGTGGACGGCGACCGGAGCACCGGGAACCCAACCGTCACCAGTCAGCGCGACTCGAGCGCGGTCACGAAGCCCGGCTGCGGGTTCGGCCGCGACGAGCAGCGACGCGAATCGCAGCCGAGCGCGCATGGTGTCGCGGACGCGACTCCGCACCTCGAGCACGCACGGGTTCTCGGCCGCGGCGCACTCGAATGGGTCGCCCGATCGGCGCGCCAGCTGATCGTGGACGACGTACTCCGCGTCAAACGCCCCGTTGGCGTCCGCCGTGGTGTGCACCGTCGGGGCGACCCCGACACACTGGTCCTGGACGTAGCACTGCTTCAGCGAGATGCGCTCGTACGGGGCGAAGTTCGACCCGTGAACGGTCACGGTCCGACCGCTCTCCAACGCCCCCCGCGGTTCGACGACCGCCGCGGCGTCAGTGTGGAACGAGTCGTCGAACGTCAAAGGGACCGCCGGCGAGTCGCCGCTCACCGAACCCGTCGCAAGCAGATAGCACTGGAGGTACCTGCGGCACGTGGCGAAGCCAGGGATGACCTCGTGCACTCGAACCTGCACACGCGTCGTGAAGGACCCGGCGGCGTCGGGAGCATGCTCGGATCGCTGCAGGGAGTAGCACGCGGGTGCCGTCCCGTAGCACTGCAGCACGAGGACGGTCTCACCGGGAACGAAGCCGGACCCGACCAGCGTCACGACCTCGTCCTGCGCAACGGGGCCCGGTGGCACGAGGTCGATCGAAGCACCGGTCGTCGCCGCGACGGGCGTGTCCACTCGCAGCCCACACGCGAGCAGCACGACCGCCCCGAGTGCGATCACCGCGCGCGTCGACCGCTTCCGCAACCCCGACATCGGCACCCCCTGCCCGCGGAGACGCTAACCCCGCGCCGGCCACGGCGCAACGAGCACGGGGTCAGCGCATCGGCGCGGCGGTGGGTTCGATCGGCGCGGGCAACAGGGTGTCGCCCATGAGGTCGCGGTCGACGTGGTGCGCACACGAGCGACCCTCGCTGATCGCCCACACGATGAGGGACTGGCCCCGACCCATGTCCCCGCACACGTACACGTTGGGGACGCTGGTGCGGAACGAGCCGTCGCGACGGACGTTGGAGCGCTCGTCGAGTTCGACACCAAGTTGTTCGAGCAACCCTTCGCGCTGGGGGCCGAGGAATCCCATGGCGAGATAGACGCGCTCGGCCGGCAGCTCGAACTCACTCCCCTCGATCTTGTCGAACACCATCCGCCCATCGACGAACTTCTGCTCGACCTTGTGCGCACGCAATGCGCGCACATTGCCGTCGTCGTCGCCGAGAAAACACTCGGTGTTCACCGCGTACACGCGCTCGCCGCCCTCTTCGTGCGCGGAAGTCACCTTGTACGTCATCGGATACGTCGGCCACGGCATCGACTCGTTCCGCTCGTCCGGCGGACGCGGCATGATCTCGAACTGGTGGATGCTCGTCGCGCCCTGTCGATGCGCGGTACCGAGACAGTCAGCGCCGGTGTCACCACCACCGATGATGATCACGTGCTTTCCTGCGCTCGTGATCGGCGGTTCGTCGAAGTCGCCCTGTTGCACGCGGTTCGCGCCCGGCAAGTACTCCATCGCCTGGTAGATGCCGTTGAGCTCGCGCCCCGGAATCGGCAGGTCACGCCACGCCGTCGCCCCACCGGCGAGCACAACCGCGTCGTACGTCAGAATCTCCTCGACGTCGACGTTGTCACCCACGTTCGCGTTCGTCCTGAACTCGGTACCCGCGGCTCGCATCTGTTCGATGCGACGATCGATGTGCCGCGTCTCCATCTTGAACTCGGGAAGGCCGTAACGGAGCAGGCCGCCGATGCGATCGGCACGTTCGTACACGACGACATCGTGACCCGCACGCGTCAACTGTTGCGCGGCGGCGAGGCCGGCCGGGCCGCTCCCGACGACCGCGACGCGACGACCCGTCTTCTTCGAGGCGATGACCGGCTGGATCCAACCTTCGTCCCAGGCCCGATCGACGATCTCGACCTCGATCTGCTTGATCGTCACCGGCGGCTCGTTGATGCCGAGCACACACGCGCCTTCGCACGGCGCCGGACACAACCGACCCGTGAACTCCGGAAAGTTGTTCGTGGCGTGGAGCCGCTCGATCGCCGCCCGCCATTGATCGCGGTACACGAGATCGTTCCACTCGGGGATCAGGTTCCCGAGCGGACACCCCGTGTGACAGAACGGAATTCCGCAGTCCATGCAACGCGCGCCCTGGGTGCGGACCTTGTCGGGCGAGAAGTCCTCGTAGACCTCGTTCCAATCCAGCAACCGCACGGGCACCGGACGCCGCGTCGGCGTCTCGCGCTCGTACTTCATGAACCCACCGGTCTCACCCATATCTATTCGCTCGCTCCCTGCGGGGCGGGATACCCGCCCCGCATCACAATGGCTTCGCTCCCACTCCGCTGCTTCCGCTCGCGACAGCTCGCTCCATCCGCTCCGTTCGCTCCGCACCGACGTTCGCTCGCTGGGCGAGCGACCTCCGCTCCTCCGTCGCTCCAGTCGCCGCGACACGGCGCGTTCGTGCCGGTCATGCTCGAGCCGCCATCATCACGGCTTCGTCGACGTCGATGCCGCGTTCTTCGGCATCCGCGATCGCGCCGAGGACTCGCTTGAAGTCCTTCGGGAACACCTTCTTGAAGTTCGCGACTTCGTTCCACCAGTCATCGAGAATCGCGGCCGCGACGGTCGAGCCGGTTTCGTCTCGGTGATGACCGATGATCGAGCGCAACCAGGTCTGATCGTCGTCGTCGAGCGGATCGATGTCGACCATGTCGAGGTTGATCCGTCGAAGCAGTTCGTCACCGGGGTCGTAGACGAACGCAAAGCCGCCGCTCATCCCCGCCGCGAAGTTGCGCCCGGTCGGGCCGAGAATCACGGCGCGACCACCGGTCATGTACTC
>SXGT01176219.1_pt1 | contig 20760 bp, 24 predicted proteins | sample 3176221 | NCBI WGS metagenome assembly SXGT01 (sample SAMN11356862, study PRJNA531348) | freshwater metagenome | isolation source: freshwater sample F1-120 | place: China: Fuxian Lake, Yuxi | collected 2017-12-25
AGGGCCGCTGCCGATCAAGGTTGCACCCTTCACCGGCCTCGTCACCTTCCCCCCCTCGATCAAATAGGCTTCGCTGGCAGAGAACACGAACTTCCCGTTCGTGATATCCACCTGCCCGCCGCCGAACGAGACGGCATAGAGGCCGCGATCGACCGAGCGAATGATCTCATCTGGGTCCGAGGTCCCGGCCAACATAAAGGTATTCGTCATGCGAGGCAGCACCACGCTTTGGTAACTTTCCCGCCGCCCGTTGCCCGTTAAGGGAATGCCCATGAGACGTGCATTCAATTTATCGGTGATGTAGCCCCGCAGAATTCCGTTCTCGATGAGTGTCGTACGACCGGTCGGAGTCCCTTCATCGTCCATATTGAGCGAGCCCCGCCGCCCGGGCAGAGTTCCATCATCAACAATCGTACAGACATCGGAGGCTACCCGTTTACCGAGGAGGGCCGAAAATGCTGAGGTTTTCTTGCGATTGAAGTCCGCTTCCAATCCATGGCCGATGGCTTCGTGCAACAAAATTCCCGGCCAGCCTCCGCTCAACACAACTGGCATAACACCGGCCGGCGCGTCCACGGCAGAGAGGTTGAGGATCGCTTCACGGGCTGCTTCTCGCGCAAACCGCAGATGCCGGTCACCTTCATGATAGAATTCAAACCCGACACGACCGCCCCCACCGAACGAACCGGACTGGCGTTGCCCCTTCTCTTCGGCAATACAGGTGACTTGCAGCCGCGACAGAGGCTGAACATCTCCAATCAAGATGCCATCTGAGGTGGCAACCACCACCACTTTATATTCTGTATTAAACGAGGCCATGACATTCTTGATGCGCGGGTCATACCGGCGCGCTTCGGCATCGATCGCATTCAGTAGGGCCACACGATCCGCCGTGGCGACTTCGACCTGGACCCGCTCGACCGGATAGAGATCGCGCGTGGGACGCTGACGGACCGGCGCAGGAAGGGCCTGATCCCCGCTGGGAGAATTGGCAATGTAGCGGGCCGTATCGGCCGCCAGCTCAAGATCCTTTTTCGTCAGCTCGTCGGAATAGGCAAAGCCGGTCTTTTCCCCCGCCGTTGCCCGCACCCCCACACCCTGCGAGACGCTCTTCGTGGCTCGCTTGACGAGCGTCTCCTCCATCGAGACGGACTCGGACACGCAGGACTCAAAGTAGAGGTCGGCATAATCGACATCACGGACCTTGACCCGGCCAAGCGCCGAGAGCACTTCGCCTTCGGTGAGGCCAAAAGATGCGAGCTGAACAAGTTCACCCATGGTTCGAAAATCCTTACGTGGTTGGTATGCAGACAGACCGCTACTATAGCGGATCCCTTTCCGCAGGCGCAATGCGAGCCTGCTCAACTTGCCGCTTTTACAGGACTTTTCGTTTGACTTTCCTTCTACTCGCCAGTAGAATTTACGCGCCTCCCGCAAGATTTCCAAGATGAAGGATCATAATCAGCGGCACCCTATGAGCACCAACGAATCATCGACCATGGACCAGCTATCAACCGAAGAGCTGGCCTCGAAGCTCCACTCAAACCTCCTGCCGAAACATGTGGCTATCATCATGGACGGCAACGGTCGCTGGGCAGAATCACGACACCTCCCCCGCATTGCCGGTCATCGGGAGGGAATCAAATCTCTTCGTGAAATAGTCCAGGCCTGCTCAGACCTGGGCATCCAGGCCCTAACCATTTACGCTTTTTCACAGGAAAACTGGAACCGCCCATCACACGAAGTTTCCGCTCTCATGGACTTGCTCGAATACTTCCTGGCGGAAGAACGGACCAACCTCATCGAACAGGGTGTCCGGCTTCACGCCATAGGCAGGCTCAAAGACCTTCCTCCCTCCGCCATCCAGTGGGTCCGGGACACGGAACAGGCAACCGCCCATCTTGACAAACTCTACCTCACGGTCGCCCTCAGCTATGGCGGCCGCGCAGAAATCGTGGACGCGGTGCGGAAAATTCTGCGTAACGCGCAAGAGAGAAAATTGCAACCGGACGAGGTGGATGAAGCACTGATCCAGCAACACCTTTATACCCAGGGGCTGCCGGACCCCGATCTCCTGATTCGCACCAGCGGCGAAACCCGCATCAGCAATTTTCTCCTCTGGCAGCTGGCCTATACCGAACTTTATTTCACGCCAACTCTCTGGCCCGACTTCCGTCACCGCGAGTTTTTTCTGGCGCTCTTGGAATACCAGCGCCGCGAGCGGCGATTCGGCCGCGTCCTCAGCGGCACGATTTCCTCATAGTGGCCGCAACCTCCAGATGAAAACACTGAACACCGGCCAACAGCCGACTCACCCAACGCCGGTAGCGGCCGCCCGATTCGACCCCCGTCGAATCTATACGGTGCTGGTCCTGGCGCCGCTGCTCTATGCCGTCATTCGCTACCTCCCGCCCCTCGCATTTTCAGGCGTCGTGGTCCTGGCAGGCGTGCTTGCCCTCTTCGAGTTCTACCGACTATGTTTCAGCGACCGCCGCCAGTCCTGGCTGATCGGAATCGGCCTGGCAGGATTCGCTACTGTGATTATGGGCGCTCATTGGCCGAACCTCATCGTGCCCAGCCTCCTCGTAACACTCATCGCCATTATTTCCGTCCCGCTCTTTAGCCGGGCGCCCCTCGAACAGAGCTTGAGGGACGGCGCCATGACCCTATTCGGCGTTCTCTACCTGGGGCTCACGCTTGGCCCGCTCGCGATGACACGAATGCTCCCGCAGGGTGAATGGCTGATTTTCTTTCTCCTGCTCGTAACCTGGGCCTCCGATACCGGCGCCTACTATGTCGGCACCCTCTACGGGCGACACCGCTTGGCTCCCACGATCAGTCCGAAGAAATCCTACGAAGGCTTGGTAGGAGGCTTGATCGGTGCGGTAATCGCCGCCTACATCATTCGCTGGTGGTTTCTCCCGGGACTGTCCGAGCTCGACTGTCTGGCCTTGGGTATCCTCCTGACCATCACAGGTCTCTGGGGCGACCTGACTGAGTCGGCCATGAAACGTAGCGTCGGCATGAAAGATTCCGGCGGAATCCTACCGGGCCATGGCGGCATGCTCGATCGGTTGGATAGTCTCTTGTTCACCGCCCCTGCCTTCTACTACTATGTAACAATGGTGAGCCGGCTACGGATCATCGCATGAGGGCACCGCAATGAAAACCATCGTGATTCTTGGATCGACCGGGTCGATCGGCACCAGCACCTTAGATATCGTGGACCGGTTCCCCGGAGAGTTCCGCGTCGCAGGGCTGACCGCCGGCAGCAATGACGAAAAGCTCGAAGAGCAAATCCGCAAGTTCAAACCCCGCGTCGTGGCCCTCTCGGATGCCTCCGCTGCCGCCCGACTCCGGCAACGGTGCGCCGGACTGTCCGTTGAAATCCTAGATGGCCCAAAAGTCCTGAGCCAGGTCGCCTCGGCGACGGAAGCCGAACTCGTCATCTCCGCGATCGTCGGCGGCGCTGGCCTCGTCCCCACGTTGGCCGCCATCCGGAGCGGCAAGCAGATCGCTCTGGCCAATAAAGAACCGATGGTCATGGCGGGAAAACTGATGCAGGAGGAAGCGCGCAAACATGGCGTGCGCATCTTCCCAGTCGACAGCGAACATAGTGCGATCTTCCAATCGCTGGAAGGCCATCGCAAAGAAGATGTCCGCCGCCTGATCCTCACCGCCTCAGGCGGAGCCCTCTGGCCCCTGACGAAAGAAGAGCTCCGCGACGTCACTGCTGAGCGGGCCCTCCAGCACCCTAATTGGAAAATGGGCGCCAAAATCACCATCGACTCCGCCACCCTCATGAACAAAGGGCTCGAAGTCGTCGAGGCCCACTGGCTCTTCGACATTCCGGAATCTCAGATCGAAGTGATGATCCATCGAGAAAGCATCATCCATTCTCTGGTAGAGTATCACGACGGTTCGATGATCGCGCAGTTGGGACTGCCGGATATGCGCACCCCGATTTCCTATGCGATGCGATACCCAGGGCGCCTGCCGCTGGATCTTCCCTCGCTGGAGTTGACCGAGATCGCAAAGCTGACGTTCTGCAAGCCGGATCACGATCGGTTCCCCTGCTTGGGGCTCGGCTATGAGTCTCTGCGGATCGGCGGCACGATGCCGGCCACGATGAATGCGGCGAACGAAATCGCCGCGGATGCATTCCTCAAGGGGGGCATCCGGTTTACTGATATTGTGGAGATTATCCGCCGCACCATGGACGCCCACAGCCTTAAAGAGGTAGATACGTTGGAAGAGGCCTTAGAGGCGGATCGCTGGGCTCGCGAGAAAGCCGAATCGTTCGTCTCGGCCTTGGTCCACTAGTTTTAAAGGAGCCTGCACCTTGTTCATGGCATTCACCTGGTCCCCTGATACGCTCTGGTTGCTCTTGCAAAAAGCCTGGTGGTTCCTGGTCGTCCTGGGCGTCCTCGTCGCCTTCCATGAGCTCGGCCATTTCCTGGCCGATCGCTGGGTCGGCGTCAGGGTTCTCAAGTTCTCGCTCGGGTTTGGGCCGAAGCTCTTCGGCCGCCAACTGGGCGAAACCGAATATCTCCTCTCGGCTATTCCGCTCGGCGGCTACGTGAAACTGTTCGGCGAAGACGAGACCGAGGCAACCACCGAAGCGGATCGCGCGCGATCGTTCGCGCACCAACGCCTGGGAGGCAAAGTCCTGATCGTCGCAGCGGGACCGGGATTTAACTTCATCCTGACTTATGTCATTTTCTCCGCATGGCTCGCAACCGGCGCGCCACTCTTCGTCCCCACATTCCAAGACCTGACCCCTGATATTGAAGCGATGGTTCCAGGCTCTCCGGCCGATACGGCAGGACTCCAGATCGGCGATCGTGTCAGCCGGGTTAACGGCCAAGAAATTTCGACCAGGACTGAACTGCTCGACGCCGTGGCGAAGAGCAAAGGTCAGGCTCTGGTTCTCGAAGTCAAACGAGACGGACAGACCAAAGCGATAACAGTCACGCCCACCACCGCCGCGAGGCCTCAGGCTTCGGCACAGGAGCCTAACTATTACCTGGGCGCCGAGGACCCCCCCCCGCTAGTGACATCAGTCGTGCAAGGCTCTCCGGCAGCCAAAGCTGGGCTTCAAGCCGGGGACCACGTAGTCTCCATTGAGCGCCAGGCCATCCATACCTGGTCGCAGATGACCGGGATCGTGAAAGAACATCCTGGCCAGCCTTTGAACATCGAGGTCTTACGCGAAGGGCAGCGCCTGCCGCTCACCGTGACGCCCTCTATAGAGAAGGCGACGGTCAATGGGCAATCGGTCGAGGTCGGCAAGATCGGCATTTCAGGACCGGGCCGCTCGATCATGCGCTCCAGCACCCCGCTCCTCTCCCTCTATGACGGATTGAAAGCGACGTGGGGCTGGACCGAGCTGACCGCCATCGGCCTCTACAAGATGATTGTGGGGGACATCTCCAGCAAGAATATCGGCGGCCCACTGACGATCGCCAATATTTCAGGAGAAGCCGCATCGCAAGGGGCCTCCAGCGTCATCTTTCTGATCGCCATCCTGAGCATCAACCTGGGCGTCCTCAACTTGCTCCCCATTCCCATTCTAGACGGAGGCCATCTGTTGTTTTTCCTGATTGAGGCCATCCTCCGGAAACCCCTCGGTGAACGCCAGAGAGAAATAGCGCAGCAGGCAGGCCTCGTGCTATTAGTGGGCGTGATGATCTTTGCGTTCTGGAACGACCTTGAACGGATCTTCTCCCTCTAGGCCATGAGCCGGAAAGTCTGAATGCCGAACGCCGTCATATCGACACAACTGATCGTCTCTTGCAGACATTCGGACGTGATGACGTTCTAACCTTTCTCATATAACCATGCGAACCTCGCAAGTCTTAATCCCCACATTACGGGAAGAACCGGGCGAAGCCGAAACTGCCAGCCATAAACTCATGCTCAGAGCCGGGCTGATCCGCAAAGTGGCAGCTGGGATCTACACCTATCTCCCGCTCGGCCTCCGGGTTATCCGAAAAGTCGAGCAGATCATTCGTGAGGAAATGAACCGGGCCGGTGCCCAAGAGCTGCTCATGCCCATCGCCTCCCCCGCCGAACTCTGGCAGGAAACAGGCCGGTGGAACTTCTATGGCAAGGAGTTGATCCGCTTCAAAGATCGCCACGAACGCGAATTCTGTTTGGGGCCGACCCATGAAGAAGTCATCACCGACCTGTTTCGGCGCGAAGTTCGATCCTATCGGCAGATGCCGCTGAACTTCTATCAAATCCAAACGAAATTTCGCGACGAAATCCGCCCCCGCTTCGGTCTCATGCGGGGCCGCGAGTTCATCATGAAAGATGCCTACAGCTTCGATCAGGACCACGCCAGCGCCATGGTCAGCTACCAGAAGATGTACGATGCCTACCAACGGATCTTCACGCGCTGCGGCCTCACCTTCCGTGCCGTGGAAGCAGACACAGGGCTGATCGGTGGCAGCTCCTCCCACGAGTTCATGGTGCTGGCTGAGACCGGCGAGAACACCATCGTCTACAGCGATACCGGCACCTATGCCGCCAACGTCGAGCAAGCGGAAGTGCTGCCTCCGACCGAAGTGGACACCGAAGCCCAACGCCCCCTGAAGACCGTGCAGACGCCGCGTTGTCGGACCGTTGAAGAAGTCACGAAGTTTCTGAACGTCGCTCCCTCGCATCTCGTCAAGACGCTCCTCTATTCAACGGAAAAAGAGACGGTGGCCGTGTTGATCCGAGGCGATCATGAGGTCAATGAAATCAAAGTTCAACGGCTCCTGCGCATCACAGAGCTTGCGCTCGCGACGCCCGCCGTCGTCGAGCAAGTCACCGGCGCTCCGGTTGGGTTTGCCGGCCCCGTCGGGCTGAAGCAAGTTCGGGTTATTGCCGATCATGCGATCAAGGCCCTGCGCAACGTTGTCGTCGGCAGCAACCAGCTCGACACGCACTATGTCGATGCGAATTGGGAGCGCGATTTTCAGGTCGAGCAGTTTGCCGATCTACGCAGCGCCCGTGAGGGAGATCCCTCACCGAGAAAAGAGGGCACGTTGAAGTCGACGAAAGGCATCGAGGTCGGACATGTCTTCATGCTGGGCACCAAATACAGCGAAGCCATGAAGGCCTCGTACCTGGATGCACAAGGCAAAGAATGCCTGGCCGTCATGGGCTGCTACGGCATCGGCGTCGGACGCACCGCCGCCTCGGCGATCGAGCAGAACCACGACGCAAAAGGCATTATCTGGCCCTTCCCGATCGCGCCCTTCCACGTACATCTCCTCCCGCTCACCCAATCGGCTCAGACTGCCCAAGTCACCGAACAGCTCTACGCGGAACTGCAGGCGGCAGGGCTAGAAGTCCTCTGGGACGATCGAGATGAACGGGCTGGCGTGAAATTCAACGATGCAGACCTGATGGGGGCCCCCTTCCAAGTCGTCGTCGGAGACAAGGGTCTCGCCGAAGGCGTCGTCGAGGTCAAAACCAGGAAAGACGGCGTTAAAATCAAGCTCCCGCCAGCCCACGTCGCAGCCCATCTCACTCGCGCGCAGGCGAGCTAACAGCCAGCTCGCCCTCCCATTCCGTCTCCCTGCCGTTGCGCAGGAAGCCTTAGGCTTAAAACTTCCTGCTCCTTGCCTGTCAGCTAGACTGGCATTTGACCTTCACAGCAAAACTATTGGGGGTGCAAACGTTGTGCTTGTTCACGCGCTCGAATCGGGCATCACCAGCATGTGTGACCTGCAGGAATTCGCCTAATGCCAACCACGTCCGTTGCGCAAAATCTTCAAGGACTGCAACAGGACGTGGCATTCGCCGAGAATATCAAACGCATCACCGAGCAAATTCTGGCGACCAGCGATCTTGGCCGTATCCTCCTCGATCGGCGTACGGAAATTCTCACTCTCCTCGAAGGCGAAGACCTGACGATCTTCGCCTTCGATTCGGACAAAAAATCTTCTCCAGAGTGCCGCACCTCGACAGCGTCGAGGAAATCGGCCTCCCCATCATGGAATAAAGCCTGGCCGGGCTCTTCGCCAAATAGCTCCGCCTTGCAAACATTACCGACGTCTGTGCTTAAAGAAGTCAAAGCCGTGGCCATCAAATAGTCGGTTTCACGGCACCTACCGCAACCTACGCTTTGCTCGCTCATGCCGGCCCTCAACAAACTGCCCTGAGCTCCCTCTCTGCCATGCTCCAGGCCTAGCTAAATACCCTGCTTTGACTACAGATCGTCCTCATGGTAATTTACTCAGCGGTGCGGACCAGCACTAGGCCATTGCGCAACCCCATACTCACTCAGGCGTCTTCGCGCGATGTCCCCTCAGAACGTGAGGCTCACACGTTCCATCGCAGTCTGTGCTCGGATGCCTGGCAGACAGATGGACGGAGCGATTTCGGTATTTTTATCCGACCCCCTCATCTCCATCACCCGTTCCCCCACGGTGGAGATGCCTGGTTCTACAAAGGAGCACTGATGAAGCTATCCACTGGGTGGCGAGCCGATAAGACAAGGAAGAGCAGAGCGCAGGCGACACGGAAGCCAAAGATCCGATGGGAAGTGCTTGGCCTCCCAACTCCTCTTGATCCCAGCCTGACGCTCTCCATGGAGGACATCCGTGAGCAAGTATCGAATATGGCCAGCCGAGGATTCGGTCAGGGCACTCGCTCCCGCACGGCTGAACGAGAAGCGAAAACGACCAGCAACGTTCCTGCCCCAACCGCTAAGAGACGCCGTGGAGCGACGGAACCGTCGGCATAGTCGGGGTAAAACCTAACGATATGCGAGGGGCGACTCACGGCGGGTCGCCACGCAAAGGAGGGCGCCATCGGACGAGCAGGAAAAACAACCATCGCAAAGCGAGACCGCGAAAAAGCAAAGCAGCTTCAGCGACGCGATAAAGACGCGAAGCGAGAACAACGCAAGACCGAGAAGCCAAATCGCCCCTTGGGCACCGAGGGAGGAGAAGATCCGGATTTGGCAGGGCTCCAGTGGGGCCCGCAAGAACCGCTCTACTAGGAATGATGTGAGGGCAGGCCCCGCACCGCGCATCACGCCCAGCTGCCTCGCAAGGACACCCGGCCCGCGGCCAACTACCAAGGCAGCACGTCACTTTCACTCCTCGGCACCAGCTATTTCAGCCCTGCCACCCCTCTCGCCTGAGACGCCTAGGCCCCCTCAGGTCCGGCGGGGCCAGACTGCTGCGGACGTCGGTCCTCGCCTGGACGGCCCCACCTCTGGCGATCGCCCCTGGAACGATCAGCCCCGCCCCTCGAAGTGGAACGCTCACCGGGGCCAAGGCTTCCCTCTGCCAACGGCACTGCATGCCCCAACAGGGTCTCGATCGCTTTCAGCTGATCATGATCCTCGGCCGTCACAAAACTAGTGGCTCGCCCTGTCATCTTCATCCGGGCTGTTCGTCCGATACGATGGATATAGTCCTCCGGAGAGCTCGGTAAGTCGTAATTCACCACATGGGCGATATTCGCCACGTCGATTCCGCGCGCGGCGACGTCCGTCGCGACGAGAATTCGCACTCGCCCCCGCTTAAATCCGTCGAGTGCGCGGAGGCGCTGCGGCAACGTGCGATCTCCATGGATGACCGCAACACGTTGGCCAGCCTGCTCTAATGTCTGACCGAGTCGATCAACCCGGCTCTTGGTTCGCGCGAACACGAGGACCGTCCCCCGCTCTACCCCCAGCAACGACACCAAGAGATTTGTCTTTTCATGGAAGGTCGTATAATGCACCGCCTGCGTGACACCTTCCGCCGTCGTCGAGTGAGGCGTCACCATTACACGGACCGCATCCTTCAGGCTCGCTTGAACCAAACGGGTCACATCGGTCGGAAGGGTGGCCGAAAAGAGCAACGTCTGCCGCTCCAGCGGCAAGGCGTCAAGAATCTGATTGATCTGTGGCGCAAAGCCCATATCAAGCATGCGGTCGGCGTCGTCCAGCACCAGAATCTTGATGGGAAGCATATTAACCGTCCCGTTCCACATGTGGTCCAGCAACCGCCCAGGCGTGGCAACCAGGATGTCGGGCCGTTGGCGCAAGCCCCTGATCTGCGCCTGCATATCGCTCCCTCCGACAATGACCGTCGCGGAGATATTGTGGCTCCGGCCCAGTTTCTCGATTGAATCGAAAATCTGCAACGCCAATTCACGCGTCGGCGCGAGAATCAACGCCTGCGGGTGCCCTTTGGGCAGAGCCGAAAGCCGTTCGATCATGGGGACCACAAAGGCCGCAGTTTTTCCCGTGCCGGTTTGCGCGCAACCAATGACGTCCCGGCCCTCCAGGGCTGGGGGAATGGCTTGCGCTTGAATAGGGGTCGGAACCAGTAAACCCGACGCCGTCAAATCCCGCAACAGCGGCTCAGACAAACCAAGGGCATGAAAACTCGTGTGAACAGAGGTATCCACTGCACTATCCTTTCAGTGTGATCGCATTAAGACGGGATCAGAGAGCCGAGGGGAGAGAAACCGGGAAGGCATCCACTCCAATAGGACCTGGTCGCGATGCGATCGCGAAGTCCGTTATGGTGTCTACAGCCGCGCCGCCGGACTACTGCGACTACGATGTGGGGTTCATCGTACAGGATGCCTCTCCTGGCGTCAACTTTTGCAAGAAAAAAGCGCCACTTGATAACTTAAGTAAAAATACCCTCCTGCGCGGCCCGGCTCCGATGCCTCCCTGGAAGACACATAGCTTCGCTATCCCAACGAAACTATGCTATAGTGCTTGCAGATCAAGGTCGGTCACTAATCTATCCCTCGCGCCTCCCTCCCCTCCCTCGAGATTCTGCGCGACCGATGCGCTAGTTTCCGTCCCGTTCAGCCAGAGGCCCACCGGGGAGACCGCCGAGCTGCACCAGGCTACGCCCCCAAAATCTTGTCCGGCCTCAAGATCGACACGTCACGCGCGCCAATGCAGATGTTGATCAAATCGACATACAGCGTATAGTCGGGACTATAGGCGCAATACGAACCTCCTTCGGGACGACGAGGCCCTTATGAATCAGGCACCCACAGAACGTGCGACTCCCCGCACACCGACGATCGCCCTTACCCCCACCGGTATGCCGATCGCGATCAGCCGACGCTACAACAAGATCTGGACCATCATCCTCTTTTGTGCCATTGCCATGGGTGCCATGATCGGGGTCCCGCTGTACGGATATCTCTACCATTACACCTGGCTGGATTGGTCGCTCTTCGGGCTGCTCTATGTCGTCAGCGGGCTGGGCATTACCGTCGGCTACCATCGGCTGCTGGCCCATCGCAGCTTCGATTGCCCCAACTGGGTCAAGGGTGCGCTCTTGATCGCAGGTGCCTGGGCCCTGCAAAACTCTGCTATCAAGTGGGCCTCCGACCATCTACGCCACCACGCGCATTGCGACGACGAGAAGGACCCCTACAATGCGCAGCTGGGATTCTGGCATAGCCACTGCGGATGGCTGTTCACCCCTGATAAATACGCCGACCCAAAATATGCAACGCGTGTCGCAAACGACCCCGTTGCGATCTGGCAACATCAACATTACCCCCTCCTGGTCCTCTCAGGACTAGCAGGCACGTTCTTCATCGGCTTTCTCCATAACGGCCTCATGGGCGGAATAGGCTGCTTTCTCCTCGCCGGTCTGGGCCGCACATTCGCCGTGCTGAATTCGACGTTCTGTATCAACTCCGTCTGCCATCTGTGGGGACGGCAACCGCACGGCACCTCCGACTCCAGCCGGGATAGCTGGCTCGTCTCGCTCGTCACATTCGGCGAGGGCTATCATAACTACCATCACATGTATCCCACCGACTTCCGAAACGGTCCCAACTGGTACCACTTTGATCCCTCAAAATGGCTTATCCTCGGGCTCGCCTCACTGGGGCTGGCGATATCGCTGCGGACCAGTTCGCACGTCGAAGATCCGCTCGCTCGAACGAACTAACAGGTCACGAAGGGATGTTGATGGGGAAACGAGTTCTATACGTGGGAGGGCTCCCGGAGAAGGTTTCGGACTGCAAGCTACGCGGCCTCTTCACCTCCTATGGCCTGGTTGCCAGGGCCTACGTCGTCCGGTTCAAACATATGGGCAGGTCAGCCGGATACGGATTCGTGGAAATGGGATCCGGCGAACAAGCTGTAAGCGCCGTGAGCGCTCTTGAAGGCACCGAATGGGAGGGCCACCTCCTCAGGCTCTATGTGACACCCTACGCGAACCAGCCCGCCTGACAGCGCATCGAATAATCAGCCCGCGAACCCTACACACGGCACGGAGAAGAACTAGTGATGGGCCGCACCAATCTAGACCCCATCGTGACATTTCCTGACGGATCGCATCTCTTGATCAGCACCGCCTGCTCAAAAGAAGGAAGCTTTTCCTGCGCCCTCTATATGGCAACCATTGAAGCCGATGACCGAGGGGCCTTCCACGTCGTCTCCAGCCACCTGGACGCAGCCACCTGCCTGGTGGCGCAAGAAAACGCGTACCACTACGCTCAACGCCTCTACCCCCGCTCAGCTGACACGATGAAGAAGCCCCCCTACCTCATCTGGCATGGTCCCGGTCCCACCGGCAACGCAGATGTCTAGAGCGGACGGCTGCACATTTCTAGCCACCTAGCCCTTCGACCACCCTCACCTTGCCCCACTAGGTCCCAACAATTCAGCCTGCCAGGGGCTATAGCTTTTCATAGACACCTCTGTTAGTATGGAATTGTTGCATGTGGCGGGCCTCGCATGAAACAGCAAATAGAATGGCCCATCACCGATATTGTTGTTGCGGAGAATCTGATCGGAAGTTCGACCCAAGCCGCTCCATTGTTCGCGTCTTCGGCCCGTTCCTTCCCCTCGTGTATTCGTTCTCGCGTCGCAGACAATATCAATTTCAGAAGGAGGAACCCCCATGGGTTCAAAACTTTATGTCGGCGGGTTGCCCTATGCGGCAACTGAATCACAGCTCACCACCCTCTTTGCCGCGCATGGCACCGTCGAGTCTGCGCGTGTGATCACGGACAAGTTCACCGGGCAATCACGAGGCTTCGGCTTCGTTGAGATGGCCACACAGGAAGAAGCCAAGGCCGCGATTGCGGCATTGAACGGCTCCCAGATGGACGGCCGCCCCCTGACTGTCAATGAAGCGAAGCCCCAAGAGCCCCGCACCGGCGGCGGCGGCGGTGGTGGTGGCCGTTTTGGTAGCGGTGGAGGCGGTGGCGATCGCGGCGGTCGCAGCCGCTTCTAACGAAGCGCGAACCAGCACAAGCTACAGAAGGGGCGCTTCATCCGAAGCGCCCCTTTTTGTTAAAGCCCGCTCCCCTCTTTCAGTTCCCGTGCATTCAATTCGGCACAACGAACGAAATCCCGTCTAGCGGTCACACTCATACAAACACAACAAGACGCCCAGCAAGGCTGCAGACAAGTCAAATCCTGAGATCTGCCCTCTGGGATGTGCTGAGGATTCTAACGAATCAAAACGGCGCTAGGATAATTTCCCTGCACCAAGCTAGCGGTTCCATCCGGACATGACACAGCGCTGCGCCATTAACGGCGTGAAGCTCGCCATATCTTCAGATACCTTTGTCATGACCTCATTCGCCAACCCCTGATCCTCGAAACATTCGTAGGCATCATCAAGAAAACCGCCACGGAGCAATGGGTGATGGAGAAACGCCTGACCGGCGCCAGACGCCACTTCCAACGGAGACTCGGTGACGGCAATGCGTTCAAGATGAAGCCGCTCCAGCCACTCCCGTGCCTCGGCTGCTGACGGCCGTTCCGCAAGGTAGGCTTCCAACTTGCGGCGCTCCGCGAGGAGCCCGCGGACAGCCATTTCCTGATCGATCCGGCGCCACAGGGAATCGTACGTGCCGAGCGAAGGGAATGTCAGCACCAGTTGGCCACCAGGCTTGAGATGTTCCATCAGTCCTTGGATGACTTCAAACCGGTTGGGCCGAAAAAACATCACCGAAAGGTTGCCGGTAATGCGATCAAAACAGGGCAGGTGCGGAGGCAAGGCCCGCATGTCCAGACACTCGAACTTCAGCCAAGGGAGCGCGTGTCCCTGGATCGCTCTCGCGCTCTCGACCTGCCGCGGGCTGAGATCGAGCGCTAAGACTTGTCCCCTTGGCCCCACCTGCTCTGCCAGATAGAAAGCCGGAATCCCTTGGCCTGAAGCGATATCGAGGATGGACACACCTAGGGAAAGATCCAGATGTTGCAACAATGATTCGGCGAAGGGAGTAGACCAATAGTCGCGGGACGGAAGAGGCCAGCGAGGCGTCACAGCAGTCCTGAGGTCAGTCATGTCGATCTCCCTGTGGTGACGTCGATATCGCCGCGAGCCATCCTGAACATGGATGGCATAGGGCCGACAGCCTCAGCTGAAAACTTCGCATGATGCGTCAGACGTCCACAACGAGAAAAAGACCAGTGTAGTTCGACAGAGCAGAAAAGAAACTGACAGACCGCACCAACAATTGCTTACCGCGAAGGTTTCAGCTGGCGTTTCGGCTGAAAGCCCTTGTCGCTCTTGCTCATCGGCTTGCTGGACTCGCTTTCAGCAAAAAGATCCTCAAGCTGCGACTCGCTGCACGTAAGATCGGCATCGGCTGATTTCCGTGACGCGGCACCGGCCGGCTTGGCAGCAGAATCAGTCTTCTTGTTGTTGGCATCGTCCGGCATGATGGCAGTCCTCTTTCTTGGTAAGCAGGGGCCGCCACAGCGACACTACTCCTGCGCACGTTATCAACAGCGATTGAGGGAAGAGGATTCGACCCTCGCCCGCACCGTGATGAGACAAATGCCAGCGAGCCAATCACGCACAACCATGATCGCGCGGCTCACTCTACTCGTACAGACCCTATGCCTCGGCGGCCACCGTAGCCTGGGAATGAGGAGGCTGAGCCGCTGTGGCTGGGGCGACCTGCATGGAGGCCTTCAGCTCATCCATCGCCCTCGCCACGTCGGCTTCCGTTGACCCAAAGCGATCCCCCATTACCTTTAAGGCCTGAGCCATCGCTTTTTTCATCTTTGTAATTTGTTCTTCTGGTGTCATCGCATCGCTCCTTCATCAGTTGGGGGCTACCGAGAGGAATCCGCGTCTCCCTGCGAACTCCTGTGCCCGCCGGAAACCGGCTCAGCCAGATCCCGGTAGTCACACCCACGAATTTATCGCGGCACTGCAAAAACATTCCGGCACAGGACCGGTGGAGACTGGAAAATCAAACGCGCGGGGAAACGCCTGAGGCGCGAGGGATAGAACACTCAGCGAGGCTCAACACGGCGCCGGTCCATGCTAGACAACGTAACGAGCCTGGTCAAGCAGTATTAATCACCACCAGCCTTTACCGCGATACTGTGCGTACTACATGTCGCCGCTTAGGATTCTTCCTCTTCGACCTGCTCAATCGCGGCCTGAATCCCCACCACAAAGGCTTCCGGCTGCGCTAGCGCCTTCTCCGTCAGTTGAAACTCGGAGACCAGCACGCCATCTTTATCGACAATGACCAACCGATAGCCCTGTTTCATCGTAGCGCCCCCGTTAACGCTTCCTATGCAAACCAAAAAAAACGAACGACCCGTCGCGCTCGTCCCAGACGTATGCAAAGGCAGAACGACTAGTACCCCCGCCCGCTGCCGCCTCGTCCCATCCGATCCATGGGGAGCGCATCGTACCGTGTCTTTAAATCTTGATGCTCGTTGAGATAGCGCTTAACCGCCGCCTCATCGGCGAAGACCTCTGGACTCCGCTTTCTATAATCCTCGACCGTCAGATCATACTGCCCCAAGAGCTTGCTGAGCTTCGCGTTGATATCCGCGCCCATTTCACGCATCTGTTCCGGTGACGGCTTCTGCCCCTCCTTGAACCGTTCGCCACCCTGAAAGTAATTCGTCATCATCTCGCCGATCTCAATGCGGGCCTTCACGAACTTTTCCACTTCCCCCGACTCTCCCGCAAAGCCGGCCGCAGCGCACAAAAGGATACCCAGAGAGATGCCGATGACACGGTACGTCAGATTCATGACTATAATCTCCTCTCAACAGGATGGATGAACATTCAGTCTGCCACGCAGCAGCGATCATAGCATCCTTGCCAGGCAAAAATAGATGCGGCCGCAACACACACTACCCCCGTGGCAGTGCAAGAAATATAGACTCTGCTGCCTGGAGAAGGCCGAAACGACCAAGCCCCAACCCGCCACATAGGGCAAAAATGACCAACTAATGGGTTTCCGCCCTATTCGCTATGGGGAAGGTGGCTGTGGTACGATCCTCACCAGATGCTAAACTAGAATACTATGCATTATTTTATGGTTCATGCCGTCTCAGTGATGCCTTGATGCAACCAGGTCTCACCTTCCATTGTTTCTCCGGTAAAAGTGCGCTGACTTATTTCGGTCTTGCTTGAGGCTTTTACAAAGAAAGACGCTGCCGACTCTTCGTCACAGTAAAGCAGGCGGTACAGACCCGCCAGATATTCTTCACTTCGTATCGGATTACAGGGGGCGACCATGACCACGAATACCGTGAAGCCAGTACCGACAGGAACACCTAAGGCCTCCTGGATCCGCATCCCTGATGGCACGAAGGTCAAGCACCGGCATGAAGGATATATCGGATTTATCGATGGGCTCACCGAAATCGTCACCGGCCCCAACCGAAATCCTGATGGAAAAACCCAATATCGCATGAATACCGGGGCGCCGGATCGGCAACTCGTAACCGAGAACGACTTGTCGATTCTGATGGACGATGAAGAACTCGTCATTATGTTGCGCCAGAAGGCTCCCTACCGCCGCGCAGTCACGCAGTCGCTACAGAGCGTGTTCGCAGCAGATCGCTTTCTCAAGCTATCCTAGGGGATCGGCGCGAGGCCTAGAAACTGGAACCTCGCCACCGAGGACCGGCTGCGGATCTCGCAGCAGGTGGCGCGCAGATCGTCCCCAAGGTGCTCGAGGAAGCGGGGACAAGCGGCACCTTGACCCTGCAGTTAGGTGGGTACCTCGGGGCGACCAATCCCTCACTCACCCTCGAAATTGACCGGCCAACACTCGCGCTGACCGTGGCGAAGCTGCTCGGGTTCGCGCTCGCGCAGGACAAGATGCTGGTGACGAGCGAGACGCAGGTGATGGGGACGGAGCCGGTCGGGGCGGTGGTCATCGACTTGCCCGACGGCTACGGCGAACGCGAGGTGGCGGCCCTCTATGCGCGGCTCTGGGAGTTGGAGCGGGACGGCCAGAAGTTGGCCACGGGCCATACCACCGCCAATGGGCAGATGGGTATTTTCAACCCAGCAGGGATTGACAATGCGGAATTTGCTGCCATGATAGACCACCAGTTAGGTGGCCAATTTACTATTAGACAGGCCACGCTGTTTTCAGCGTTTCTCGGAAAGGAGAGTTACGATTATGCCGGTAATCAACGGACCACTGCGGCCAGACAACCCGTTCTCGGGCGTGCGGATCGTCTTCGGCGCGAAACAACCGCCCTCCTTGCCGAGCACCTCGGCGGAGACGCCGGCGTCCTCCACCAAGCCGAGCACCGGGGAAACCAGTCCTCCCGTGGAGGGTTCGACCCCCAGCGTCTAACGACGCTCCTCAACGAGAAGACCGACTCCTCGACCTTCTTCCACGAAACCGCTCACTTTTTCCTGACCGTCTATAGCGACCTCGCCGCGCAGTCACGCAGTCGCTACAGAGCGTGTTCGCAGCAGATCGCTTTCTCAAGCTATCCTAGGGGGTCGGCGCGAGGCCTAGAAACTGGAACCTCGCCCCAAGCGATATAAGCGCCTATGCGGTTTCGGCATCCTGTTAGAGCTAGCTTGAGTCGGGGCACACATGACAGAAATTTGCTACTCAAAAGGCCAGAAAGTGATCCTGGTGACCAGCCAGATCAAAAACGGCAAATGGCTATGCAAGTTTACGATTCCTGGGTCTAGCCATCTTGACGGAGGCCTTCATGCTCAAGATCCGTCGAAGGGCTACAATACGGAATGGGAAGCCAGAACCAACGCGTTTCAACGCGCAAAGGTGCTGCTGGATGGGTCGCAAGAGGCCTCACAGGGATGCCTGCCTGAGAAGACCTAAGACACTAGTATGGAGTTGCTTGCAGTAGCCCTGGCTCCATTGAGCTGAAGAAGCTTACTCGGCAGATCCCAACTCAAACTGCTCCGACTCTTACACGCAACGGATCGACCTCATCATCCGCTCATCAGACCATCACGAAACGCTCCATTCACCGTCAGCACGAAGTGCCCCCTGCACTGGCTTCACATCGTACAGGCAGGCGCTCGTTTTGAGACTCTTACTCCCAGGTCCGGTGAACTTCGCTCACGTGCTCGATCCCACCCACTGCGCTAATTTCCCAGCGAACATCGTCCGGGATCGTGACCACACGCAACTCTTCGCCATGGCCGTTTGCCGCCATGCCGAGCTCTTCCACGACTTGAGCCAACTTTAGATCATCGCGTGGAATCAGAATTCCGTACTGGTTGAGGCTTGGCTCACGAGGCGTCGCCAATTCGGGCCAGTAGGCTCCGAGATCTGTCTCCTTAAGCGCATCTGGCTGCCCCAGCTCACGCAATCTGAGAAACGCTAAATGGCTCACCGAAAACTTGTCATAGCTCTTATTGACCACAATCTTTTTATGAACCGATCCTTCCCTCTTTTCTATCGAATTTCTCAATAATGCAGCCGTCACGAACGAGGCCCTCTCAGGCCAATCGCCCTACACGACTCGTCAGGCTACTTTCACTGGGTCTGCATATTTAGTCTTATAGTTGCCGCTCCAATGAGAGTAGCGTCGATTAGCCCAGGTATTCACCTCATCATTCTGGGTTGCGCCATAGCGCTTCGTCAGCACGGCTGTGAACGTCACGAGATTTCCCGCAATCTCTAGAAGATCCGCATCCGTGATCTTCTCCCACTTCGCTTTAAGTGGCCCCTTCAGTTGGGTCCAAAAGGCACTGAATTGTTCTTGATTCATCTGGCACTCCTTTCAGACATAATTGTACTGACAGCCGTAAATAGGGAATGCCCCTGCGCGCATCTCATGGCTCTAGCGACCCTGCCTCTAAGAGACGGCAATAGTGGGCCACGCCATATGCGGCAAACAATGGATACTCTGGCGTAGCAGCGGCGGAGACCGGAGAATCAGACGCACAAGAACGTAGGAGGGAGTGCAGTGCGAGAGATGGGACAGTCGGCGTGGCTCATACGTCGTGGGTCACCATACAGGGCGCAGCGCCATGAGTCAACGGAAGCGAGGCAGGAATAGTACGTAACACATTGATCTCAAAGAGTAATAATTATTGAGACCCGCCGCCGACCGTAGGGGCGTTGCTGCAGGTCTAGAAGGAATATGTGGCTGCATACAAGATGCCAAAAAAGTTCTCGCAGCAAGCCGCAGGCGAGCGGCTGCCACTCGTTTCACGCCTCACATTTCACGCTCCCATTAGACATCTGGGATCTGCCAATCAATCGGAGCCATCCCCGCCTCGACAAGGTCTCGATTGATCTCCGAGAAACACCGGCGCCCATAAAATTTCCTAACCGATAAAGGAGACGGGTGAGCCGCTTCAACCACCGTATGGTGCGACTGAGTAATCAAGTCCAGTTTCTTCTGAGCCTGACGTCCCCACAAAACAAAAACCACCCTCGTCTGCTTCGCAGCCACCAGTTGAATAATGCGATCGGTGAAGAGCTCCCAGCCACGCCCCTGATGCGAATTGGCCTGACCAGCCCTGACTGTAAGAACCGTGTTGAGCAAGAGGACTCCCTGATTCGCCCATGGTTTCAGATAACCGTTATTAGGAATCCTGCACCCCACATCATCATGGAGCTCACGGTAGACGTTGCGTAGCGATTGAGGCAGAGGTGAGACGGTCGGTTGTACCGAAAAACAAAGACCATGGGCATGGCCAGGAGCCGGATAGGGATCCTGCCCCACGAGCAGCACTCGAACCGAGTCATAGGGCGTGGAGGCTAACGCATTAAAGATATCTGTACGGGCAGGCAGGATCATCTGCCCAGCGGCAAGCGCCTTCTCAAGAAATGCATCAAGCTCGCGATAGTAAGACTTACGCGTCTCTTCTTCGAGCAAGGATCGCCAACCCTGTGGGATTAAAGGAAGCATAGAGAAAACTGATACCACAGAGCCGACCGTAATGCTTCTTCAAAATCAAGCCACCCAGCAGGCCTAAGGAAACAGTTTCCCCACCCCTCCCCACACTGCAGAGGAAACAATACTGAGCTACATAAATGACACGTATTTACGTGTACCCAAGCAGCCATCATCATTCAGGCAATAAAAAACCCGCTGATCTTTCGACCAGCGGGTCTTTTTGTAACCCGGCAGCGTCCTACTTTCCCACTGCCTCACAGCAGCAGTATCATCGGCCTTGGAGGGCTTAACTTCCGTGTTCGGGATGGGAACGGGTGTGGCCCCTCCAGCAATGCCACCGGGAACTATTTAATACGTCTTGAATGATCTATGCTGACTCCTGAAAAGTTTGGAGTCTGAAAATATCTCAGAACTCAGAACTTTTCACTCAGCACGCGCGACACATTCTGTGCATCGCGGTAAGACCATGTCTATCAGGAGCAAAGATGATGATGTTAAACCGCACGACCGATTAGTACTGGGAAGCTACAGCCATCACTGGCCTTCCACACCCCGCCTATCAAACTCGTAGTCTACACGGGGTCTTTAGGGGGCATACACCCCGGGAGAGCTTATCTTGAGGCACGCTTCTCGCTTAGATGCTTTCAGCGATTATCGCTACCGGACAT
>SXGT01358507.1_pt1 | contig 20759 bp, 23 predicted proteins | sample 3176221 | NCBI WGS metagenome assembly SXGT01 (sample SAMN11356862, study PRJNA531348) | freshwater metagenome | isolation source: freshwater sample F1-120 | place: China: Fuxian Lake, Yuxi | collected 2017-12-25
CTGGATCGTGGTGGGCGCCGGGACGGGAGGCACCAGTGCTACCATCGGCCGCTATCTGCGCTACCGCCGCCACCGGACCCGGTTGTGCGTCGTCGATCCCGAGAACTCGGCCTTCTACCCGTCCTACGCGCAACGCGATCCGGCGTTCGCGACCGGGGCGTCCTCACGCATCGAGGGAATCGGCCGGCCGCGGGTCGAGCCGTCATTTTTACCGGGCGTGGTGGACCGGATGATGACGGTGCCCGATGCGGCGTCGGTGGCCGCCGCGCATCACGTGGGCCGGGTACTGGGCCGCCGGGTGGGCCCGTCGACGGGCACCAACATCTGGGGTGCTTTCCGGCTGCTGGCCGAGATGATCTCTCAGCAACGCAGCGGCTCGGTGGTGACCCTGCTGGCCGACAGCGGCGACCGTTACGCGGATACCTACTTCGACAGTGAGTGGCTGGCCAGCCACGGGTTGAACCCCTCGGAACCGGCCTCGGCGCTGGCCCAGTTCGAATCCTCGGGCCGCTGGGCCTGATCCTCTCGCCGGCCGCTCAGGTACAGCCAGAGCGCAGCCAGGACGAAGAACCCGATGTAGATCGACGCTCCCAACCCGGTCATATCTGCCTCACTTCATGTCATGGGCCGCCCCCGACGGCGTCCTTGATGTCTATAACAACACCGGGGTCCGACATCCTTCCCGGAAGGCGATAGCCGTTTGGCTTTCCGGCCACCCGGTGCGATACGCTGTCGTGGCTTCACGCGGGGTGTGGCGCAGCTTGGTAGCTTGCTTCGTTAGGGACTAAGAGGTCGTGGGTTCGAATCCCGCCACCCCGACTGGTGTGTTCGCAGGTAGAGGCCCTGACCGGGAATTCTGGTCGGGGCCTTCTTACTTCCCAGTCCGCAGCTGGTCCGCAGTGGATTCCAAAGACCGCATCCGCGCCGCATCTAGTGCAACCGAAACCTGCTCCAGGTCGTCCGGGAACAAGTCTGCATAGGTGTCCAGGGTCAGGACTGCGGACGCGTGCCCGAGCATCGTCTGGACGGCCTTGACGTTGGCCCCCGCGCTGATCGACAGCGACGCCGCCGTGTGGCGAAGGTCGTGCGGTGTCACGGTGGGGTACGCCGGGTCTGCTGCCTGGAGACGTTGGACGGCCACGTTGAAGACCCGCGGCCGCCACGTCGACACTCGCAGCAGTGCTCCTCCTGGCGATGTGAACACCAAGTCCTCACGCCGCTTACCCATCATGAGCACGGCCAGCGGCTCGGCCAGGAACGCCGGGAACGGCACCGAGCGACGTTCGTGGGATTTCGGCGACGACCACACCACACGTCCCTTCACCTCGGCGACCGCCTCACGGATATTCACCCTGCGACGCAGCATGTCGAATGACTCCACCCGCAGCGCTGCCATCTCGCCCCAGCGCAACCCGGTGTAGGCCAGAAATCGAACAACGATGGCGTACTCGCCGACCTCGCGGGCCAGAAGTTCCACCTGCCGGTGCGTCAGGTAGCCCCGTGCTCGGTGCTGTCGTCGCGGCGACTTCACTCCCATACACGGATTGCGGGGGATCCGTCGATCGTCGACGGCCATCTCCAGAATCTGTCTCAGGACGCTAAGCGCATTCTCGATGGTGGCCGGTTTGGCTCCACCCGCCGCCAATTGCTGCACCCACGCCCTGATATCCGACGATTGCACGTCGGCTACTGCGACCGCGGCCCACCGGCCTTCGACGTAGCCCGACCATGCGAACGCGCGTGTCGCAACCGTCGTCTCCTTCAAATGGCCCTGGGTACCAAGCCACTTGGCGTGCAATTCACGGACGGTAATGCGCCCGGCTTTTGGCGCGACATAGGTTCCTATCGTCTGCGCGGCTGTGATCTCGTTGAGAAAGGCCTGAGCGTCCACCTTGCGGTCGAACGAACGGGTGTTCTCACCGCCTTGATCATCGACATACCGGGCCAACCATCGGCGCCCTTTGCCATTGCGCGCGGCAGGGGTCCCGTCCGATCGACGCCACCTGTCCTCGACGCCGGCGCGGCGGTTTCGTCGCTGCATGTGAGCCACCTCCGTTGGGTGCCAGATTCCCACCGACCACCGACAGCCGACGAAATCGTTCGACTGGAGCCAATTTATAGGCGAAGTTGAGGGTACTGGTGGACAAATGCAGGGCGCCACCACCACCGTTGGATTCGTTGACAGAAACCACTATTGAGGAGCAGCTACATGGATCTACTGAGTGCCAAACAGGTTTCAGACATCATCGGCATTCCCGTTGGAACTCTCCGCTACTGGCGCCACTGCGACATCGGACCGGCCAGTTTCACCTTGGGCCGCCGAGTCGTCTACCGGCGCGACGAAGTGCTGCGATGGATCTCGGAGCAAGAAAGCGCAACCCGGCGCGGAGGCGGAGACGCCGCGTGAACCGCACCCACGAAAAAGACCCCGGGGCCTAGCCGAGGTCTTTGTTCGAACCACCTGATCATCCGACACGGAAGTTCCACATGAGAATAGCTCGTCAACGCAGCCTGCATAAGCACCGTATGCAGGAAATCCTATGAGCGACAACACCGAGACGGACAAGAAGTCGGTAGCCGCACGCTTGGTCAGCATGGCACAGGAACGCTACCTGCTCGGGCTCTCAGAAGAGGGCGAGCCGTTCGGCGCTGACCGCGACCGCCCGCACTTGGTGATGCTGCTCCGCGCCGGCAAGGCCGGTCTACGCGCCGACCTCGCCGCACGGTACTTCGCCGAAACCGGCGCGGTCGCCGGCGGCCAGGCGCTGACTGACGCCACCCTGATCCTCGAAGGTTTGGCTGCCACGAAGCCGCCCGAACGCCTCAACCTCCGCGTCGCTGACGATGACGGCACCATTTACATCGACACCGGACGGCCCGATGTCCAGACGATTCGTATCCGACAGGGCCGGTGGACGCTCACCGAACGGGCACCTGTGCGCTTTCTGCGTACCAAGTTGACCGGGGCGATGCCGCTGCCGGCTCAGGGCGGGAATGTCGAGAAGCTCTGGGATTTCGTCAACGTCGACTTTGAAGACCGACCGGTCCTCCTTGCTGCCCTCGTTGCCGCTCTTGTCCAGACGGACGTCCCCCACCCGATCTTGGCGCTGTTCGCCGAGCAGGGCAGCGCCAAGAGCACAACCACGCGCATGCTGGTCGATCTCATCGACCCGTCACCGGTCCCCCTGCGGCAGGCACCGCGTGACGCCGACTCGTGGGTCACTGCAGCCTCCGGTTCGTGGGTCGTTGCCTTGGACAACCTGTCGACTATCTCGCCGTGGTTGTCGGATTCTCTGTGCCGCGCCGCCACCGGCGACGGCAACGTCAAACGGGCGTTGTACACAGACTCCGATCTCGCAGTCATCAAATTTCGGCGGTGCGTCATCATCAACGGCATCGACGTCGGAGCAGTGCGGCCCGACCTCGCGGAGCGACTGGCGACTGTCGACCTGCGACGCATTGATCGCCACATGCGACAACCGGAAGCCACGATGCGACAACAGTGGCGCACGGCTCTACCAGGGATTTTGGGCGGGCTTCTCGATCTGGCCGCCGTCGTCCATCAACGGCTGGAAACCATTTCGGTCGACGTGTCGCCACGGATGGCGGACTTCAGTCGCACGCTGGCGGCCGTTGACGAGATTCTGTCGACCCATGGCTTCCGGCGTTACCTGTCACGCGCCAATCAACTCTCCGAAGACAGCCTGTCCGCCGACCCGTTCATCGAACAGCTACGGCTGCACATCCGGGAACCGCTCGTCGCAAAGTCCGGGGGCGACCTGCTGGCGACAGTCACGCCAACCGGCGACACCTGGCGCAGGCCGAAGGAGTGGCCCCGGAACGGGCGGGATGTCACGGCCGTCCTACGACGGCACGCACCCGCGCTACGGAGTCTGGGTTGGGCGATCGAAGACGATGGCGCTCGAAATCATCGGAATGTCCTGTTGTGGACCGTCTACCCGCCCTACAAAGATGTGTCGGCCAAACAACACTCGCAATCCTCGCGTCCCTCGCGCATTTCGGCTCCGCGGGAGCAGTCGTCCTCTGTTCAAGAGCTGCCCGCGCACCGCCAGACTGTCCCGAAGGGTCATTCAGCCGACGATCTAGACGTCGAGGCGTCGTGACCGCGCTTGTCGGGCTAGCGGCGTCGGCACCATCGGGCAGAATCTGGACCAGGTCCCTCAACGGGAGGAGTGGTCTTCGTGAGCACGCAATTCGACGCGATCGTCCAGGCGGTCATCCACGACTGGCCTGACTACGGGTGGTCAGGCCAGTTGGAGGCGGCCATCAAGCAGCTGTATCTGTCAGATCTTTCTTATCCAGCAACATGGTCCAGCGAACGCCGCGAGGAGTTCGCAGAGCGCCACGCCGGCGACGATGCGCTTCTTCTCACCACCTCGTTGGACGATCTCATCGATACCGTCACAGATCGCTATGCGCGCGATCACGGAGTTCTCCCCCATCGTGACGATGCGACCCTGCTTCTCGAAGCGGCGCGACGAGACGCAATCGACGAACTGGAGCTCCGCTTCGTGGCTGACCTACCTGCCGAGATCGCCGCGTTGACAGCCCACGGTGTTGGAAGGGCAAATGGCTCTCTGACGGCGTGCGGGCCGGCCCAACGGCGGCAGAGCAGCACACTGCGCCTAAGCCGTCCTTAGGTAGGTTCCGTTTTGCGGCGGCACCATCCGCTTCGAAATGGCCTTTCGCACTCCCGTGTCGACAGACGAGATGCGATCGAGCGGCGCATAGATCCCTTGAAGCCGCGTTCGCTATTTCCGGACCGGGGGCCGCTGCCTCTCCTGCTCCTCATCTCTGACGATAGCGCCTACACTTGTCGGTAGGTGCATCTAAGGTGCATCTCTATGGACAGGACAGTATGACCATCGATCCACACACACTTCGCCCAGCTGAGGACGTTCCATTGGGGGGGCTGCCCTCGGCCGATCCGACCCTGCTCGGAAACGCTCCCCTCGAAGTCGCAGTGATCGAGATCCGGTATACCGCCCGTACCGACGAGATCACACCGGAGGTCGCCGCTGCTTTCCGGGACGACCTTGTGGAGAACACGGGGGTGGACTTCCCGAGCATTCAACCCACCGTCCAACAGCAGATGAGGATCGACTTCGGGGCCAACGGCGTTTCCCAGGTGGCAGCGGAGTCCAGTGGGTGGCAAATTGCTTCCGCGGACGGAGCACACGTCACGCTCATGCCCGACATCCTGATCATGCAGGTCAACCGCTACGAGCGGTGGCCTACCAGCATGAAGGCTCCGCTAACCGTTCTGGTCGAATCTCTCGGACGGTTAGTCAAGCCATCGTTGGTGCACCGCATCGGTCTGCGGTACGTCGACCGCTTCCATGACAGTGGGTTCAACTCTGCAGAGGCTTGGCGTGGCCGGATCGACGACACCCTTCTGGGCCCTGTGCTTAACCCAGTGTTCGGCGGCAGTGTTCGAGGTGCTCAACAGCAGGTGGAGATCCGGCTTGATGATCATCACGGCGCGTTGCTGCGGCATGGACCAGTTCGCGATGATTCGGGCAAGTGCGTGCAGTATCTACTCGATACGGACGTGTTCCGCCACTCCTCATTCACGTTCGACGTGCGAGAGGTCGTCATCTCAGCGGAGCGGCTGAACCGCACTTCGTTGTCACTTTTTCAGGCGTCGGTTACCGATACCTACCTGAAAGAGCTTCGAGAAGGGAGCGCGAAATGACGATCATGGAGCAGCAGCCGACCGGCTCCCGCGTGCTCCGGTCACCTTCCTGGGCCCGAGCACAAAAGGGCCTGTACCCGGCCCCTTGCGAGGACGGACTCTGGTCCAGCACGTTCGTGGAGATGAGTTCATCGCCGGGGTTGCGGGATGTCGTCGCGCATTTCTCTGGAGCCCTCGACCCGTGCGGATGGGATCAGGTTCGCGTCGAAGTTTTCAAGAGTCTCGACGGGCAGATGAACCTTCCGGGCTCGGCGCTGTGGTTGACGATGCCGTATACATTCATCGATACGGTGCTGTCCGACGAGCAACAGGTCGACGAGACGGTCGATGTTCTTGATGCCTTCGAACGAATCCGAGCCGAACTGGGCCTAACGCAGAAGGAGATGTTCAAGGCCACCGGCATCAACAAGCGCACGTTCCACTCGTGGGCGGCAAAGCCCCCCGCCAGCCGGCCCCGTGTAGCCAGCTTGGGTGGACTGTGGGAGTTGGCGGACGCCGTCGACGACCTCCGCAGCACACTGGACCAGCCGATGAACAGGTGGCTGCGTGCCGACAAGAAGCGAGCCTCCGCACTACTCGACGGCCGGTTCGACGACCTCGTTGACCTGGCTGTGGATCGGACGCCGTTCCCTCGGCGAGAGATCGGCACTTCGGTATACGAGGGGATCGCCGAACACGTCGAGACACCGATCATTCGAACCGGTGGTCCGGTGGTGACCGAGAACGTCGAGGACGGATTCGCCCGGTGACTATTGATCGACTCCTGCCGGAGCGATGGCCCCCGCACACGCTTCTCGCTCTGGAGCGGTGGCGGCAAGGGCATCTTCTCCCGATGGATCGCGGCGCATGGATCGTCCCAGCGTGGGTAGACGACCCTGTAACCGGAGAACCCGCTGCCGATGGAGCGTTGGGTGAGGTGCGTGCTCGGTCAGCACCATTGAGTGACAGCGGGTATGCCGCGGTGGTGTCACAGACCTGCGACATTGCGGGCGGTCCCGGGATGCGGCATCCGCTGGTGCAGGCATGCCCGGTACGCGACATCTCAGTCTTTTCGACGGAGAAGGTCCAGCAGATCAAAGACCATCAGCTCTCCGACTACGTCTGGCTAAGTGAGCCTCCGGTTCCTGGAGCGGTTTGGGCCGTGGACCTGCGCGCGATCGTTCCGGTCAGCAAGGGTTTGCTCGCTGCGCAGGAACCGGTCGTGGGGTTCGCCTCGATTGAGGACGAGCTCATTCTCGGACAGCGCCTTGCCAGCAAACTTGGCCGGCCTGCTGTGCACGATGCGCTTGCCGGTCCGGTATTCGAAGCTCTGCGCAAACTCATTTCGAAGGCGAAGAAGTCGCAGGACTGGTGCGATGACGTCGAACAGCTTCGTTTGGAGATCGTCGAGGGGACCACACTGTATCCGAAGCGTGTGCGACTACTCGTGCTGACAGACGTCCGCTTCGGACCGTCGGAGAAGAAACCGCTTCGCGACGAATGGAAGTCCCATCGGAAGTCATTGAACGCCGCCGGGATTACTTGGGAACCAATCCATTTCCTCACGGTCGACAAATGCCCCGTGCGACTCTATCGCGCGTCGGTACCCATCGAAGCGCCGACTCTCGAGCGCGGACGGTTTGCATAGACCCACTCGGGGTGTCCGCCTCACCAATCGCACAGCTGATTTCGGACAGGGTGGCCCCACGTACCTATCGAAGCACGCCGCGGTCCGCTCCCGGCCGGATCGCGGAGTCAGAAGGCAGGTTACGAGCGACTGCGCTCACTGGCGACGGATCCGCCCTAGGGCGCTCGGCAACGCCGATGCCGATGTTGCGCAGGACGCACATCGATTGCCTGGCGGGTTATCTGCCACGTGACCCAGGTTACGCAGCGCGCATCACGCGGGCACAACGGGCGTTGACGACCAGATGATCGATACGGTTGCTGAGCCGTTCAGGCGCGATACGGATAAACAGCTTTGGCGAGATCACGCGCCGCCGTCAGAGTCGCTCGGTCGAGGTCCTTGTGCCGTGCCCGTTCCGTGAGCCTCGCTAGCAGCGTGCACAGCGCCCGCTCGTCCCGGGAGGCAATGTCTGCGGCGTCGAGCGCGCTGACAGGGACAGGAGCCGGTGAATCTTCAGGCGTCAGGGCGAGGTCGGTCGCGGAACCGGCCCTCGGCACCTCGACGACGCGGATCGGCGTTCCGTGGCGCTCGGCAGCCATGCGTGCAGCAGATGAGTCGCGCCGACACGTGTCCGAGCAGTAGAGCCGGCAGCGTCCGCGACGTGGCCTGTCTTCAGGATCCATCATCAACACATCGCATCGCACGCACCGCGGCCACTCCGTGTCCACACGAGCGTCGCGCCATGCATCAGCGCGCGCAGCCGGTTGCTTCTTAACGGCTTTCGCCGCCTTGCTGCGCAGCAGCGCGCGTATCTCTCTGACATCAACACCGACCAGCTCGGCGATAGCCGCCAACGTCGCGCCACGTTCCCGCATGTCCTTGATCGATGCACAGGCTTCCGCGTAATAGCGGCTGCGCCTGCGCTGCGCCTCCGCCTCCGCTTGCTGGCGAGACTGCGCGACGCGACGGGCCTGCCATTCGTCCACATCCTGCAGGCGTCCGATCAACGCCCGAACGGCGGTCGCGTCATCGGCGTTGGCACGGTCCTGCTGCGCTCGCACTTCGTTCGCTCGGCGTTGCGCCTCGACGGCGCGACGACGCGCCTCCAGTTTCGACACAGCAGTCATGTCGACAACCTACGAAGCAACACGAGGTTTCGTCCACGACCACAGCCACATTCGTCTCAGTTCCGCGCGTCGCTCAGCGTCACTTCCGATGGCGCGCCCCGGCCGCTGTCGTCACTGCCGAGTAACCCGCCCCGCTTGCCACCAAGCCATCCCTGCCAGCCAGTTCCTCCAATTCCGACACACCTCTTGCACTCTGGGGCCAGCACGATCACTTTTCGTCGGACGATAAACACGCATCGATCCGCAATGCCATTGACGAAAGTGCTACGGGGTCTCAACGCGAGCAACCGCACTGCGAACGCTGAGGCGGTTCACGTCGCCTGGCCCGACATAGTCGTCGTGGGCATGCCTGCGATCTGCGTGCACGGCCCCTAGCGAGTGACGGCGAACATTTCGCCGGTGCCATCGCCGACGTGACTGGAGTGCAGAGGAAAGTTCGAAGACCAGCCAGACTGGGCGCAGTGAAACTCGTTGCCGCTAGAGGGCTATGCGAGCGGTCGCCCTGCATGCAGACTGGCGGCCTTCACGCGCTTGGTCTCGCCATCGTCGCTCTTGCAGTGGGCGGCGAGAAAGCCATCGACGAGGTTCTCGCAGTCGTCGTGAGTGATGCCGCGAATCCCGGTCATCCGGGCAAACGCCAGTGGGCCGACCAGTTGGCACAGCGCCAGTTCTCGGTCGAAGTTCTCCAACTCGGCTTGCGCCGTCGGGCTAGAGAGTATGGCGTCGAACGGTTGCCGGTACTGGTCGACGACTCGGGCCCGCAACGCGCCGGATGTGTGTCGATCATCGGCTTCGTTCGTCGGGCCGGTGGGACCAAGGGACAGCCATGCCAGCGTCGTGACATGCAGTGGCGCGTCGTTGAAAAGAGCGGCTTGGCGGCTTAGCAATTCGATCAACTGGTCACGCAGAGGGCCGCTGGTCGGTACCGGAGTCGCCACCTGGGGAAGCAAGCGTTCGAACGTGGCTGCGAGCAGGTGCGACGAACTTTGGAAATGGCGGTAAAGCGTGGTTCTGGCCACTTTGGACGCTTTGGTGACGGCATCGATCGTGACGGCTTCCACGCCGCCAGTGCTCAGAAGGGTCGCGGCTGCATCCAGCAGTCGATTTCGAGACCGGATTCGCCGCGGGTCCACGTCATCGTCAGGGACCGGCGCTGGCTGACTGTCGCTCACTCATTCACCTCGGCGGTCGATTTCACGCGATGCTGTCCTGGCAGTCTAGCAGTGTGGTACTAACGGTATCGAAGCGAAACCGATAGTATTGGAGCGTGATTGTGCCGGAAAGCGCGTCGCTGCCGAAGCGGTTACCTTCGCACACGACAACGTGCATGGGTTGCGGCCCCGACAATCCCCACGGACTGCAGTTGGTGGTGCACCGCCGCGGCGACGCGGTGTACTCCGACGTGATTTTCGACGAGCGCCACATCGGGGCTCCTGGGCTGGCCCATGGCGGAGCAGTTGCGGCGGCGTGCGATGACGTCTTGGGATTCACATTGTGGATCGCCGGCACACCAGCGGTGACTCGCAGCCTGACAGTGGAGTATCTGCGGCCGGTACCTCTGCATCAACCCCACAGGATCACCGCCCACATCCGGTGCCGCGAAGGACGGGCTCTGCACGTCATGGCGACGGGCACTGATTCCGATGGGGCCAACCGCTTCACCGCCACTGCGGTATTTGTCGCGGTCAGCCAGGATCACTTCGCTGCGCACGGCGACGTCAGTGCTTTTGGCGGCCTTCTCGAACAGTTCTCACGTCACGGCGGCCTCGACGACGGGCGACCATGACGCTCCCCCTTTCTCGCAGCCATGGCAAAACCCGACCGCTGGAGGCAAAATCAGCCGGCGGCCGGACGCGGACCGCTGTAGCGCCCGCCTCGCATTCATCCACCCAGCGCCGGGAAGCGATTCTGGACGCGGCCCTGCTCGTGGCCACGTCAGGTGGCTATGAGGCGGTTCAGATGCGGTCGGTCGCCGAGCGGGCCGGTATCGCCGTCGGCACGCTCTACCGCCACTTCCCGGCGAAGACCAACTTGTTGGTGGCGGCGCTATCGCGCGAGTTTCGCCGACTCGACTCGGCTGACGACTGGGCTAGCGGTGACGGCACGCCATTGGAACGGCTCGAACGTCTCACCACACACCTACATGACCGCTGGCAGCGCGATCCCTGGCTGACATCAGCCATGACACGAGCGTTCGCCGTTGCAGACACCCGGGCAGCCGCAGAACTAGACTGCGCCGCCGCCGAAATTCAGACCCTGCTGGCCCGCACGCTCAGGGGCGGCGAACCGACTCCAGCCGATTTACACATCGCCGCGATCATCTCCGACGTGTGGCTGGCCAACCTCGTGGCCTTTTGTGGCCACCGAGCGTCGGCCGCCGATACTCGCGAACGCATCGACCTGGCCACTCGGCGCGTGGTGACCAGCCGCGCACGACCCGCGGAAACCGCATAACGATACTAGTAGTATCGCAGCGCTACCTGAAGTACCCTTAGGGCGAGGCTCGATGACGCGGCGAAGGAGAGTGCCATGTATACCCAATGGATCGAAAATTGTGTCGTGCAACGCGTCTCCGTGCGCGACGGCCTGGTCCTGGACCTGGACGACTACAACGAGATTGTCATCTCGTGCCCCTTGCTGCTGACACTGCCTGCGGTCGACCCGTATCCCGCAGAAGCGGTACGCATCGATCCACTCAAGATCGCGACTGACGAACGCCCGTTGTTGAACCTCGCCGGCGCGGTGTGCACTCAGGCCTGGTCCGGCGACGATGGAGGGCTACACCTGAGGTTCTCGCGTGGACACAGCATCGACGTCGACCCCGATTCCGAGGAAACGGCATGGGAGTTGTACGGCAAGCGCCACGGCTACATGGCATGCCTACCCCGGGGGCGGGTACGCGTGGTCCGCCACGACCTCCCCGACAGCGACGACGCCAACATCCTCAACAACGCCGCACAACCGTCGGCGGGGTCGGCGCGACAGACGCACTAAATGCGACCGCGGACGGGGACGGGTCAACTTCGGCGGCAATGCGTGGATCAGATTGAACGTGGACCGGACTGCCCTGGCGACATCGAGGCGGGCGAGCATTCCCGAATGATGCTGTCGAGGTTTTGCTGCACGCGCTCGGGAGCGATGCCAACCGATGGTGAATACAGCATGATGTGGTCGAGGACGCCGTCGTAGCGTCTCAGCTGTTCACGGACCTCGTGTGCCGTCCCCGCGACGCCCATGGTGTCGATCATCTCCTCGGACACCGCGGCGAACATCGCCGGGAAATCGCGCTGGGCGAATGCTTCCCGGATGGTTCGGCCTTCGCTGGCGAAGCCGTTCACATCAAGTACCGTCTCGTAGGATTTGACCGAGGAGTAGAACGCAATCTGCTGCGCCAGTTCGCGCCTGGCGACCTCGGCGTCGTCGTGGATGGCGCACATCACCATGGAAATGATTTCCACGTCATTGGGGTCGCGGCCGGTGTGCGCGGCACCCCTGGCGATAGCGGGCCGGACGATCTCCTCGACGTAGGTGGTGGTGAACAGGGGATGTCCGGCCAGCCCGTCGGCCACCCGCCCGGCCGCCTCGCACATCCGAGGCCGGACACCGGCGGTGACGATCGGGATCGGCCGGCTGGAGGGTCCCACGTCGCCGGTCGGCGTGAGATTCATTCTGTAAAAACGACCCTCGTGATGGATCGGGCCTTCATGCAGGTTCCATATCCGGCGCAGCAGCATCACGAGTTCTTCCATCCGCAGCGCGGGCGCGGAGGTGTCGGGCACGCCGTGCCAGTCGCTCATCATCCGCTTGGTGCCGTTGCCGATGCCCAGCACCAGCCGTCCGTTGGAGAGTTCGTCGAGATCACGCGCCTCGGTGGCCAGCACCAGGGGGCTTCGGCCGACGCCGTAGAGAATGGAGGAACCGATCCGGCAGTTCTGTGTGCAGTTGGCCATCGCGGCCATGGAGATCGAACCCGACCGGGAGTAGAACTCCGAGGCCCATACGGCGTCGAACCCGGCCGCATCGGCGGCGTGTGCGGTCTGGGCCAGTGACTTCAAATCCGCGCCGAGAACCGACAGGCCGTAGGTGCTCATGACCGGTCTCCTGTGCGCGGGCGCGGGCCGTCGAATACGACGGCGCTGACCCGTGGCCGCCGTCTGGTGGAGGTGATCCTCGGCGACCAGGTACATGAGTGCGTTGATGATGTTTGCGTCGAGCGGGGTAAGAGACGTGGAACGCGCGCGGCCAGCCGTGCGCCACCTCCAAGGCTGGTGCTCAGCATCTTCCCTCCCTGGGTGACCGCACAATGCAGGGTGTCGAAGTCGCCTTCTGTATGGAACTAGTGAAGTGCGCCATCGTGACGACGACGAATAACCCTGAGGCGGACGCGACTAGCTGACCGGTAGTCTCCTCGCGCAATTCTGTCCGGACTTCGAGTTTCCGGCCGGTCTTGGACACCAGCTCCGCGCTGACCTCGTAGGGGACCCCCAGCAACACCGGCGCGTAGAACTCGGTATCGAACCTGCGGGTGACGGCCATCTCACCGACGACGTACAGCAACATGCCCACCATGTCGTCGAGTACGGTCATGACTGCGCCGCCATGTGCGATACCGGGTGCGCCGCGATGTCTGCCGTCGAAGATATGCCTGGCACCCACCCCGTCGCCATGCCGACGCGCTCGCAGGCGATGACCGTGCGGATTGTCTGTGCCGCAACCAAGGCACCACGGGTGGTGCGCATCAAGGTAGTCGCCGTCGGCGGCGACAGCACGATCCTGAAAGCTATGCCACCATGCGATGGCCGAATCTTCTTCCGCTTGCTCTTCGATGACGAAACCCTCCTAAATAGACCCTCGTAGCGCGTGGTTCACCACACGACTGAAGAATTGCGCCGGCGTCGACTGGGCTGATCGCCGGTAGATATGTATGTAGGACTCGTTAGCCCGCCGAGATCATCGCTGCGACACACCTTCCGATTAGGACACTGTCGGCTATCTGGTCCTGCCCGTAATCCCTTGGACTGCAGTGTATTCATAGCCGGCCAGATCGCGTCACAATGAACTGGCACACAGTCCGCAGCGCCTCACAACTCCTGGGAGAAGGCGTCACGCTGGGCTCCAGCGCCAGCCATGAGCGGGCCGTACCGGTGATGCAACTCTGTAACGATGTCGGTGAAGGGGAGATCGTGGTACCAACCGCGGTCGTTGAGGTACTCCATGTGTTGGCTTCCCCCACCGTCGTAGGCATGGAGGAGCGCATCGGTGTGGCCGTCGAAGTCGATCGGAGGTACACCGAATCGCGCGCAGAGCTCGGCATTGAACGCCGGAGTGGCCTTCACCCAGCGGTTGTTGAGTTGTAATTCGCTATATCCGTGGTAGACGAACACGTCGGTACCTCCCATCCGGGCACGCAATGTGGTGGTCTGCAGATGGTTGCGCACGTCCGCGAATCCGAGCCGGGCCGGAATGCCCGCCGCACGAGCTGCCGCGGTCAGCAGCACCGCCTTCGGTATGCAATACGCCCTCGACGCTGTCGCTACATAGCTCGCCCGATAATGCTCGGGATCGTCGTCGGTGCTATAGGGATCGTACCAAATCCTGTCCCGCACAGCGGTGAAGATCAACCTCGCCTTCTGCACAGGGTCACGAACGTCACCGACCGCGTCCTCGGTGAAGCGCTGTACATCGTCGTGCTGCCAATCGAGGAACCCAGTTGTCTCCAGGAAACTCGATTCGTTTGAAGTGTCGCTCACAGATAGCCTTTCAGATAAGCCTCGAGGCCGGTATCGACAGTGCCAACGGATCGACTGGCCGTTTCGAGGGCTTCGACGAGGCGTGTTTCGGAGTCCGGGATCGTCGCGGCGATTTTGGCCGCAGCGAGACTACGACTCCGTAGCGATGTGCCGGCATCGGTGGCTGCGGCCGCAAGCTCAGACCACGCTTGGGAAGCGTGTCGGGCCGCGGCCGCCGCTTCGGCTGCGGCGGCGTCCCCGAGGAGATCGGCGATATTCTGGCAACCTTGTGCTTGCAGCATACGAAAGAGCCCGCCACCGGTTCCGGCTTTCTCGATGAACGCCCCGAGCCCGAACAATGCCGCGGTCAGGGCGTCGTCATCAAACACCGTTGGCCAATGCCGTACGTCATCGGCGAACTCCTGCACACCCTTCAAACCGGAGGCCTCGACTTCAGCTGCCTCGATGCGCAGTAGCGGCGCACCTACGGCACCGCCGCGCATGAAAGCTGCGCTCGCGGCTAATGCAGTGGCGGCAATCGGCCCAAGGTCGGGCACTCGCTCCGGCCAGTCGACGTGATATGTGGTGTGCCGGGTCGGTGTAGGGAACCCTACCGAGGACCGCGCCCGGCGCAGGTCGTCATAAGCCACCGTTTGGGTGGTCTCGCGGTCATTATCGACCACATAGGCAACCCCTTGTTCGTCATCATATCCGGTGATGACGATGTCGTGACGGCTCATGTGCAATCGGACGCGCAGGTAAGGAAGTTCGCCGATGTCAGCCCAGACCATGACGGGTCGGCCCTTGTCGACTTCGTCGGTAACAAATGACCATCCCACGTCTGCGTCATCGGTCGATCGCACTACGCAGTTTGCACCAACTCGGGAGAGGTAGTCTTTTTCCAGGTCGCTTCCTCGTCCTACCAGGTAGATCTGGGGAAACAATTGCGTAGAGCGGACGTACGAGAAGTCCAAGGCTCCGCCGAGGGTGAAGACCAATCCTTCACTGAGTGTTTCTGTCCCCCATCCTAGTTGTGCCCATTCAGTAAGGTCACGCAGCGCACCGGAACCACAGTGCCCTCCTCTCCTGTGGGGATAGGGAATTTCAATCCTCGCCATCGCCGCTTCCTCTCTTGTCCAATAGCACTGTTAAGACTCATCGAAAGCTACGTTCCATCAAGGCGTCGCGGCTGGCGGTAGGTGCCAGAACTGGTCGACCGCAGCCAATCTCACCCGCGCAGCTCGACCGCCTATGACTATGGGAAACATTGCTTTCGATCGCTATCCGCATCAAAGCGTCAACGGTGAGAGCCCCTGACCCGCAGCATCGCCATCGTTGTACTGAGCTCGCTTGGTGCCGTTTTGCGCTTCCCTGCTTTCGGTGCTCTGTCAGAATCGGATGAGTCCTCGGATGTTGCGGCCTGACCGCATGTCGTCGTAGCCCTCATTGATCTCATCGAGGGTGTACTCACGGGTGATCAGCTCGTCGAGTTTGAGTTGTCCGGAGTTGTAGAGTTCGACGAGCCGCGGGATGTCGTGGGCGGCGTTGGACGAGCCGTAGAGGGCACCGCGGATCTGCTTTTCATACAGCGTTAATTCCAGCAGCGAGCCCGACATCGACGTGTCTTCGGGGTGTCCGATCGCGGTAATGACCACACGGCCGCGTTTACCGACCAGTGATAGCGCCTCAGCGGTGTAGGCCCCTTCGGCGACGTCGGTGGTCAAGACGCAGACGTCGGCGAGTTTGCCACGGGTGATGTCGCTGATCAGTGACCAGGCCTCATCGATGGTGGCAACGGCATGCGTCGCGCCGAAACCGCCAGCTTGTTCGCGCTTGAACTCCACTGGGTCGACAGCCACGATGGTCAACGCGCCAGCGATGCGGGCGCCTTGGATCGCATTCATGCCGATGCCGCCGGCGCCGATCACGACCACGGTATCCCCGGCGCGCACGTCACCGGTGCGTACCGCCGAGCCGTAACCGGTCGTGACACCGCAACCGATCAAGGCCGCCTTGTCCAACGGTGTCCCGTGGTCAACCTTGACCAAGGAGGCCTTCGGCACCACGGTGTATTCCGAGAACGTGCCCAGCAAGCACATCTGGCCGACATCCTCGCCGCGGGCATGGAAGCGGTAGGTGCCGTCGATCTGGGGTCCCATCATGATCGCCGCACCCATGTCGCACAGGTTTCCCATCCCGCGCGCGCAGTAAGAGCAGTGCCCGCAAGACGGCAGGAACGTCAGGATGACCGAATCGCCCTCGGCCAGGTCCTCGACACCTGCACCCACCTCGACCACGGTGCCGGCGCCTTCATGACCACCGACGACGGGCAGCGGAAACGGCAGATCACCGGTCACCAGGTGTTCGTCTGAATGGCACAACCCGCTGGCGGTCAACCGGACCAGCACTTCATCCGCACCGGGCGGATCCAGCTCGATCTCATCAACCTCCCACTTCTCTCCCAAGCCCCAGAGCACGGCAGCGCGTGTTTTCATGTGTGTCCTCTCCTCAACGTCGGTGCTTCCGTAGCAGTGGATGGTTCACGCCAGCGTCTCGACGGCGAGCTCACCGTCGGCATGCTGGCGGCGCAGCTTCTTCTTGTCGAACTTGCCAGTAGACGTCAACGGAACGTCGGCGACGAACGCCCACCGTTCCGGTAGCCACCACTTGGCCACCCGTGCACGCAGGAACTCAGTCAACTCCGCAGCGGTGGCGGTGCAGTCAGCGGCCAGGACCACCACTGCCAGCGGCCGTTCCTGCCACTTGTCGTCGGGCACTCCAATCACCGTGGCGGTGCGTACTGCAGGGTGAGCGGCCAACTCGTTCTCCAATTCCACCGAGGAGATCCACTCCCCTCCAGACTTGATCACGTCTTTGGCGCGGTCGGTGAGAGTGATGAACGCATCGGCGCTGATGGTCCCGACATCCCCGGTGCATAACCAACCGTCCGGCGACACCGCCGGACTGTCATGCTCGTAATAGGACTGAGTGATCCACGGGCCGCGGATCTGAATCTCCCCCACCGACAGTCCGTCCCAAGGTTGTTCTGCACCGCTGTCATCAACGATGCGCGCCTGCACACCGGCCACTACCCTGCCTTGGGTTCCCCGCAGGTAAAGGGACCTCTCCGGGGTGTCGGTGTTCCGCGGCAGAGCGACCGCAGCCAGCGGGGAGGTCTCAGTCATCCCCCAGGCCTGCACGATTCGGATGCCCAGTTCGTCATAGGCAGTCATCAACGACCTCGGAACCGCCGAACCACCGCACGCCACCATCTCCAGCGAACTCACGTCGTGGCCGGGATTGTCGCGCAGGTAGTGCAAGACATCGGTCCAGATCGTCGGCACAGCGCCCGCCATCGTGGGCCGGGCCGCCTCGATCATCTCCACCAATGGCCCCGCCTGCAGGAAACGGTCAGGCAGCAGAAGCTGCGCCCCCGCCATCATCGCCGCATACGGCAACCCCCAGGCATTAGCGTGGAACATCGGAACGATCGCCAACACCGTGTCGTCATGACCGATGCCCAAGGCGTTCGAGGTGCACGCCGATTGAGAGTGCAACCACGTCGAACGGTGGCTGTAGACAACGCCTTTCGGGTGCCCGGTAGTACCGCTCGTGTAGCACATCGCTGCGGCCGACTGCTCGTCGACGTCGGGCCAGTCGAACGTGCTCGGCTGGGCTGCCACCACATCGTCGTAGCGAAGGACGTCCTTTCCGCAGCCCTGCACTGCGGTAAGATCACCCGTGCCGGTCACCAGCACCGTGCGCACCGAGGTCATCGACGGCAACGCCGCCGCCAACAGGTTCAGCACCGTACCGTCGACGATGATCACCTGATCTTCGGCATGATTGGCGATCCACGTCAGCTGTTCAGGTGGCAGCCGCAGATTCAACGTATGTAGCACCGCACCCATCGACGGCACCGCCGCGTAACAGTCCAGGTGCTCCTGGTTGCTCCACTGCAGCGTCGCGACACGCTCGTCTCCACAAATGCCTATCTCGCGCAACGCATTCGCCAACCGCGCCGCACGCTGCCCCAACTCATGATACGACACCCCAGAGATCTGTTGGGGTCCGCGTGCGGTCAACACCTCGCGATCGCCATGGACTGCCGCAGCATGGGCCACGATCGCGGGCACCGTCAACGCAACGTCCTGCATCGTGCTCCTCATCGAGAGCCCGCCCGACAACCCTTGATGAGGCGACGGTCACGCATCGATGAGGTCCTGCCGATCCTGACTCTGCAGCATCAACCGGTACTCGGGGAACAGATTCTTGGCCTGCGGAATCAACTTGATCAACTTCGGCACCGGGCCCTTTGCGCGCACCGTCCCCTTGGCCATCGCCATCGTCAGGTTCACCTTGCCCAGCCAGAACTTGTTTCCAGTGTCCGCCGACATGAACAACTCCACGTTGGGCACCGCGGTACTGGCCGCTCCGGTCTCCACCACCTTCTTCGGCATGTCCACCGTTACCACCGCGTCCGGATCGGTGTAGTGCACCCGTAACACCACACCCGAATTTGCGAGCTTGTCCGCCAGTCCCTCCTTCTCCAAGCCCCGTTGAAAGATCCCACCCAAGAAGGCATAGACCTCGTCCTCGTCCTTGAATACCGCCACCGTCAATCTCCACCAATCTCGTTGTCAGAACAGAACAGTCGCGAGCATCGACTCAAGACGATGCTCCCCCCGCAAAAATCGTCACGCCTGTTGGCGACCTCCACTAGCTTCTGATGCGCTGCGGTAACACCGCCGAGGTGCCCGGCGGCATCCGCTAGCCAGTCCCCGCGGCCAGCGGAGTTGGATGGCGGTTCTCGCTGACGTTCGTCTCCGACACACGCGTCGCAATCGCAGTCGCCGTCCCATCGCCCATGCAGCCATGACCTCAGACCGAGCCGGCGAGCATGAGTTCGGCCCGTTCGACGGGGACCTGCTGCGTAATGACCCGCTTGCTGAACATGAAGTCGCGGGGGCGATTGATGCAGTCGGCGGCGATGAGCTCGCCGGCACGCAGGTAGAAGCAGGTGAAGTCGCGGTCGCGGGTCGGGTCGCCGCTGAGGACCACCTCGTCGTACCCGGTGTTGAGACCCGCGATCTGGAGCTTGAGGTCGTATTGATCTGACCAAAACCAAGGCAGCGCTGATATCTTCTTGGACTTCCCGCACAAAGTCGCCGCCGCGACTTTGGCCTGCTCGGCCGCACTGGGCACGGACTCCAGACGTATACGGCGGCCGTAACGAGCCATGTCGTGGCTGACGCAGTCCCCGGCGGCCATGATGGCGGAGTCGCTGGTCTGGGCTTGGTCGTCGATCACGACGCCGTTGTCGACGACCAAGCCCGCGGCAGCGGCGAGCTCGGTGTTCGGCTCAACGCCGATGCCGACAATGACGAGGTCGGCGGAAATCGATTCGCCACCGGCCAGGACTACTTCGCCGACTTTGCCGTCGCCAGACAGAGCCTCGACCCGCGCGCCCGTCTGGATGTTGACGCCCGCCTCCCGGTGGATCCGGTCGAAGAACGCCGATACCTCCGGGGCGGTCACCCGTTCGAGGACGCGCTCCGTCGCCTCGAGCACGGTGACCTCTAGACCCAACGCACGCAAGGAGGCAGCCGTCTCCAATCCGATGTAACCGCCGCCGATGATCACGGCTCGACGCCCCGGTCTGGTGGCGTCTCGGATCATCTCGACGTCCGCCGCGGTGCGTAGGTAGAAGACTCCGGCCAGGTCGGCGCCTGGGGTGGAGAGCCGACGGGGGCGCGCGCCCGTGCACAGCGCGAGCCTGTCGTAGGGCAGCACCTCGCCGGTGCTCAGCGAGAGGTGACCCGCTGCGCGATCGATTGCCTCCACCGTCGCATCCAGAACTTCGATTCGCAGCTTTGTGTAAAACTCGGCGCTGCGGATCGCGAGCTTGTCGACTGTGCAGTTCCCGGCCAGATATGCCTTCGACAGCGGAGGGCGTTGGTAGGGCGCTGCCGATTCATTGCCGACGAGGACGATCTCGCCGTCCCATCCTTCTTGACGAAGGCTGGCCGCCAGTTGGGCGCCCGCGTGGCTGGCGCCCACGATGACCGCTCGATGCAAAGTCATGCGCCGGCTTTCGGGGTGAGGCGGACCATCAGCTTGCTGATTCCCCTGACGAAGTTGGATTGCACGTATTCGGGCTCACCAATGACCTCGATCTTCTCGAAACGAGGAAGCAGCTCCTCCCACAGGATCCGCAACTGCATCTCGGCCAACCGGTTGCCCATACAGCGGTGGACGCCGAACCCGAAAGAGATGTGGTTGCGGGCGTTGTCCCGGTCGATGATGAAGTCGTCGGGCCGATCGAATACGCGCTCATCGCGGTTTCCCGATGCGTACCACATCACGACCTTGTCACCCTTGCGAATGAACTGACCATTCAGCATGGTGTCGGCCTTGGCGATCCGGCGCATGTAGGCGAGTGGCGTCTGCCATCGGATAATCTCGGAGTTCATGTTGGGGATCAGGTCGGGATTTGCTTTCAGCTTCTCGAACTGGTCCGGGTAGCGGTTTAACGCGAGAACGCCGCCGCTCATCGAGTTCCGGGTCGTGTCGTTGCCTCC